>Ga0255336_100584_pt1 | contig 49979 bp, 49 predicted proteins | sample MeOH1_35cm_T3_17_FD_189102 | JGI IMG/M metagenome (GOLD analysis project Ga0255336, IMG submission 189102) | Sandy soil microbial communities from University of British Columbia, Vancouver, Canada - MeOH1_35cm_T3_179 | ecosystem: Engineered > Artificial ecosystem > Sand microcosm > Unclassified ... | reverse complement strand
TGTCTCATGAGCTTCTCTGCTTTCGCAATCCAGCTCACAAAACGAAATCCGGCGGACTACTTTTACTCCGCCGCAGAGCCCCGCTCACGCGGCGCACTGTGGCCTATTTTTGCTCCGGCGCTCATATGGCTTCTATCAGAGCAGCTACGGCTGGAAGACAAACTTCGCACACCTGTTCTATCCCTTTGTGCTTTGGTCAGGTCAGGGCCATGAATCGTTTTCTCGCCATGAGCGATGTTCGACCGAACCACATAAAGGAGAGCGGCGAACTTCTTCAGGACGGCTTCCTTGTTATCACCGCTCTGTACTGAGTTCCACGAGTCAACCGCTTCCTTGAATTGACGGTGTTCTCTCGATGCTTGGTTGCGCAGTTCCGGCGTAAGAGGTTGTCCGGGCCTGTACACACTCGAACCACGGAGACGGTCCTGATTCAATATCTGTGGTGCGAACGCGGCCAATGCCTGAATCCCTGTAGACCTGCAAAGCTCTTCTTGCCGAGCAGTCGGGATGGCCAAAAGCAATGCTCTAAACCCCTGACTGTCCGACCTTCCAAGTTCGTTGTCGAGACGCGATTTCAAGTTCCACAGTAAATTCAGCGATTGGAGAGTCACGGAAAAACGTGAAACTGTTTCGTTCTCTCGCTGGCTCTCGTTCATCTTGTCGAGACAAGCCTCTACGTCGTACCGTGCTTCGCCGACTTGCCACCATTCATGAACGGTCACGGGCGTGGTGGTCATTGAACGTCCTCCAATCAATCTCCAAGTTTCTTCTTCAGCAACTTCCAGTTTTCCCGGTATGGTGTGATTGCTTTGACCAGCGGGTGATAACGAGCGCGAGGCCAATTCTCGGGGGTGCCACCCTCGAAATAATTGCAGATTACGCGGGACGGCAGGATGAATACTTCCGGAAGCTCTTGGTACTCCCGGAGGTCCACCAGAGCGTAAAGGAGGTCGGCCCTATTCAGATGGGCGCAGCCCCAACCAATTTCCCATTCGTAGTGATGGGGAACCTTACCGTCACCCCGTCCTCGTGTTCTCATTGCACATCCCGACGTTTTAACCTGAAGACAAACCGAAGCTCGTCCGTCTCGGCTGCTAACCAGCAGGTCAACGGTCGGAACACTCCCGAGAGTTATCCCGACGTGATATCCCATTGCGTTGAGCCGGGAGGCCACAAAATAGACGCCAGCACTTCCTGTTAGCGAAGCTGTGAAAGCCATGTGGTCTCCATCAGAGCACTGGCCAGCCTTTTGCCCGTGCCAGAGTTAAGAGTTGTTCATACTCGCACTCGGACAGGCATGAATGATACTGACCCCAGAGCACCTTCTGCATCGTTCCATCAAAGGTGTAGTAACCATTGCGGTAGGCAAACTCGGAACCGTCCCAAACGATTTCGGGGGCAAGGCGGATTTTCTGAACGACGTATTTGTAATCAAACGAAACGATGCCAACCTCATCGACAATCGTGCCTAGCAGTACCTTTCCGGGTGCATATTTGTTCTTGAATGTAACGCGCTTGTTAATCCCGGAATATGACTCCAACTTCTTGGTCTGCTCAGGCGCGAGGCTGCGGACGACTGCAACGGCTGTGCCTGTACCTGTGCTTGTCAAATTGTTCTGCCTTTCTTACTGATGGGAGAATCTATCTGGCGTGAGCGGGACTGCAACCGTTGCTCGCGCTCTTCCCAGTCCGGCAGGTAGGCGAACATGAAGCTCTTGAACACCCTGCCGTGGTTCGGTGCAAGCAGGTGAACAAGTTCGTGGACGATGACGAACTCGCCCAGTTCTTTCGGCAACCGGAGCAGTTGAACGTCGAGCGTCAACCGACCGACCGTGGACATCGACGCCCACGTCCGTTTCATCTGCCGGATGTGAACCTGCGGAACCTTGACGCCAATCTTCGTGGCCCACTCCCGCACCGCCCACCGAAATTCCTCGACGTCATGCCACCGTTGAACTGGCCTACCAGTTTTCTTGCTACCCTGCTTCGTCATACGCGCTGCAACTTCAGAATGCGGTTCACCACTTCAATCATCTTGCCTGTGCCGACGAGCGGCCTCAAGGTCTTGTACAGTTCGGTTCGGAGTTGGTTCTCTTGCTGCCTGTTCCACCGGAAGTCGGGGTGAGCTTCAAACAGTGCGTTCAGAGCCTTCGACTCATCTCCATTGAAGCCGGGTGAGACGACGGAGACGGCCTTGTGGATGGCGAAGGTGTTCTCGTCCAGCCCAAGCTTCTGTCGCTCGGCGTCGGCCTCCGTGGCCTCCTGTGCGAGCTTCTCGAACTCCAGTAGAGCCTGTTGCGTCGGGTCATAGACGGTGGTGTACGGCTTCGGGTCGAGCAGGTGCGCCATCAGCCAGCCGACTTCCTTCGGCGTATAGAATTCACCCGCGCTCTGTCCCTGTCCCTCGGCGAACTTCCGGAGCAGGTACTCGTAGGCGCGGCCAAGGATGTCTGGTTCGGCGTTCTTGAGTCCGAGACGGTGGCGGCTGACTACCTCGATAAGCGCGGAGAGGCGGTCATCATCGAGCGTGCGCTGGCCACTCTGCCGTTCGTTGTAGTCCTTGATATCGAGGACGCCGAGGAGTTCCGGGTTGAGTTTGGCCACCTCACGCATGGCGTCGGTGACAAACTGGCCGAGCGTTCCATCTGCCGCGTGGTTCCGGACGGCATCCCAACGGTATTCGTGGGGGATGAAGAACCGGACGATGGGCTTGCGGTTGTTCTTCAGTGCGTCATCGTGGTCGGCCTTGATGACCTCACGGGCGATTTCCTCGTCGCCGAACTCCACCACCTGCCCCGCAAACTCGTCGTCAAACACATCAGAGAGCCGCTTGAAGAACACCAGCGGCAGGATGAAATCCTTGAACTTCGGCGCGTCTGCCGCGCCCCGGATAGCACAGGCGGCGTCCCAGAGCCACTGCTCCAGCGTTGGGATGTCAAGGTGCTCGTCGGCGAGGGCCGGAAGGGCAACGGTTGCAACCTCCGGCTCTGCGCCCTTCTTTTTGCGTGGCTGTCTCTTAGCGGACTTGGCGGCTGTGGCCATTTTTCCTTATAAACCATTGATGATGAGTGCTGACCTTTGAAGCGTAATCTCTTGAATACGGCTGGTCAACGCAGGAACTTCGATTGTGGCCAACGATTGTAAACAGGTGTTCTCGGGGCTATCTTGGATAGCATCCAGTTCTGTTCCGCGCTTGCCGTCCTTGGGCGCATGGTGACCCGAGATGCCGATTCCTGATTACCAGACATTGATGCTGCCGCTCCTGAAGATTGCCGGGGACAATAAGGTTCACACAAAGCGCGAGGTTCTGGGTGTACTCGCCGAGCAGTTCGGAGTGACGCAAGAAGAGCGCAAGGAACTATTGCCGAGCGGGAATCAGGGGGTTTTCGACAATCGCGTAGGGTGGGCACGGACGTACCTGAAGAAAGCGGGGCTCATCGACTACGTCCAACGCGGTCAATTTCAAATCACCGACCGTGGTCGGATGGTTCTCGCTAAAAGCCCGGACCGCGTTGACGTCAGCTTCCTTCGACAATTCCCAGAGTTTTTGGAATTCCACCGTCCGACCCGAACGGAACCTGAGCCTGAAGCCCGAGAGCCGGAGGCATCATCGGGAACTCCTGAGGAACTTATGGCTTCCGGCTATCTGAAGCTGCGGAGTCAAGTGGAGCAGGATGTGCTGGCGCGAGTGAAGGCTTGCCCACCCGAGTTCTTCGAAGGTCTCGTCGTGAAGCTTTTGACCACCATGGGGTACGGCGGTTCATTGGCGGATGCGGGTAAAGCCCTCGGCAAGTCCGGAGACGGCGGGATAGACGGCGTCATCAAGGAGGACAAACTCGGGCTCGAATTGCTCTACATTCAGGCAAAGCGTTGGGATGGCACGACAGTTGGCAGACCGGAAATCCAGAAGTTCGTGGGTGCCTTGCACGGCAGGAGAGCGCGGAAGGGTATCTTCATCACAACCTCCACTTTCTCGAAAGACGCTCAAGACTACGCTGATAGCGTGGAAACTAAGGTCATCCTCATCGACGGAACTCGACTCGCCGAACTCATGTTCGAGTACGGCGTCGGCGTGTCCACCCTGAACAGCTACGTGGTGAAGCGAATAGACACCGACTTCTTCGATGATGAATCCAGTACAGGTGATGAGCCGCCGTCAGCTAGATAGCTCAGTCGGAGTAGACCGCAAAATATTGTGAGGCAGAATGCCGCAATCATACCGAATTTATTGTGATGAAAGTTGTCATCTGGAGCACGACCGGAGCCCGGTGATGGTGCTCGGTGCCATCTGGTGCCCAAGCGATGCTGCAAGGGACGTGTCCAAGGCTCTCCGTGAGATAAAGGTTCGGCACGGCCTCGGCTCGGATTTTGAACTCAAGTGGAGCAAGGTTTCCCCGGCGAAGGTCGATTATTATGCGGACGTTCTGAGCTACTTCTTCGCTGAGCCATCTTTGAGGTTCAGGTGTCTCATTGCTGAGAAAAATGGCCTGAGGCATGGAGATTTCGACCAAAGCCACGACGTTTGGTACTACAAGATGTACTACTTTCTGCTGCGGAGGCTTCTCTCCGAGAGGGACAATCAATACCACATATACATCGACATCAAAGATACGAATAGCGCAACGCGGGTGCGGAAACTGCACGAGGTTCTTTGCAATTCCATGCGCGACTTCGACCGTGAAGTGCTGAAGGATGTTCAAGCACTACCTTCTCACGAGGTGCAACAGATTCAGTTGGCTGACCTGTTGTCAGGTGCGGTTGGGTTTGCGGCGAGAAATCTCCAAGACAGTGCGGCCAAGAAGAGTCTGGTCAGACTCGTGACAGAACGCGCACATCATGACCTCACCAGTTCTACGTGGTACTCAGAAACGAAGTTCAACATCTTTAGGTGGGAACCACAACGGGGCGAAAGCCAATGACGATGGCGTGGCTCCCCTGTCTAGTCTTGCTCGAATCATGTGCTGGTAACTGGGCGCAATACGTCGAGGTTGTATACGGTCACTTCAGACGCGACTTCGTTGACTCGAAGCCGAGCTTCCGTGGCAGCAGGTTGCGACTCAAGAGGTACCCGATGGAAAACGGCAAGGAGGCGACCTTCTGGCACATGATTTCAGAAGGCAAGGTCGAGGCAGACCGCTTGCCAGACCTGCGTCGATGTGAACGCATCTGTTGGCCAAGGCCACTCATTGAAAAGGCTCCTGCTGAGGACTTGCGGGTCTGGAGGCAAACTCGGAACCGAGAGAACCGCATCGCTATCGCTGTTCCCGACTTCAGCTACATTGTCATCTTGGCCGAGCGTAGTGAAGGGAACGGAGTCTACTACCTGCCTTGGACAGCGTTCTTCGTGGAGTACGATAACGGGCGTCGGAGATATCAGAAGGAATGGAACGCGAACAAATTGGAGTGGAAAGACTGAAGCCGCTCTGGTGAGCGGCCTCGTACCTCCTTCCACGCATGGTGGATGAGATGTCGTTATTTTGGCTGGTCGCACTCCTTCTGTCAACGGAATACTAACAACCTGACTATATGATGTCGGCACCCCTTATTGGGATGCACATAAAGTGAGTCAGATTGCACTCTCAAGAGTTGGCTGGAAGTCATTGATTCTAAGGCTCCCATAATCCTGCGCGAGACTAAACATTGGAATTCAAGTGCCGAACCAGATTGGATTCTAACGAACCCGCCCTGACAACACCGACACCCTCTCGTGCTCTTGCTGTAAATCTTCGGTGGTGAGATTTACGTATCTCCGGGTCATCTCCAGCGTAGCGTGGCCAAGAACTCTCTGGAGGTGAAACACTGAGCCACCCCGTCGCAAATAGTTGAGAGCGAACGTGTGTCGGAAAGCATGGAGTGACCTCTCCGGTACGTTCAACTTCAACTTGTGACATAGGCCGACGACGCTGTGCATCGTGTTCCTATGGGTCAACGCAACCCCAGTTTTCGTGCAGAACACTAGGTCGTGCGCCCCCTCCTGCTTCCATCTGTACAGATGGCGTCGAAGTTCAATGCTGAAGGGGAGGATGCGTTGCTTAGCCCCCTTGCCGTCAAATGTGACAAGCATGTTGTCGAGGTCAACCTGTCGCCATCGAAGGGTGAGGAGTTCGTTGATACGTGCGCCGGAATCAATGAGGCAGAGAACGAGCAGATGCAATCGTCTTCCGTGCCAGTCGTTGGGCTTCCACTGAATGAGCCGCTGTAAATCCTGCTCACAGTAGGTGGGAAGAACGTGCTTGGGCTCTTTGACCTTCTGAATCTTCAGGCTGAAGCCAGCCCACTTCAGATATGCATTGATGCCCCTGATGTAGTCATTGCACGAAGTCTCCTTCATGCCGCGCTCACGCATCCGGATGACGAACTGCTTTAAATAGTCTTCGTTGGGAGTGGGGTTGTTGCCGAACTGGCGGAAGCAGTCACGGTAGTACTCAACCGTGCGTTCACTGATGCCCTTGAGGTACCGTCTCTCCGTCAAAAAGGTCTCAAAATCAACAGGCATGGAATCCCCGAATCACTAGGTAAATTGGCGTTTACCTAGTGGTCAGAATTCCTTGTAACTAATTGATTTGTAAGGAGATGGTGAGCGCGGTAGGAATCGAACCTACAACCTACTGATTAAGAGTCAGTTGCTCTGCCAATTGAGCTACGCGCCCTTCTTGATTCTTTGCCACGGACCAGAGGCAGCGAATTGCGCTGAACCGGTTTGTATTGGCACTGATTGGCTCAGAAACCTTTTTGATAGTAACAAACGAGTTTCGATCGTGCAACGTTCAGACTAGATTGGCTGTGGAAACCTGCCACTTCAATCGCTCTGAATTTGGATCAGTTCGCCGACATCGCCAGAACGTGGTTGTGGTTGCAGTGTTTGCGGTGCTCGCCAAAAGTCGATGTAGCTGACCTGATGAACGCAGCTTACCGTGCAATTAGGTGAGCATCCCTTTGCAGTAGAGAACTCCCGACGCACATCATCTTTGGTGTATTGCAGAAGTGGCACTCCGGGATAGCCGCGCTGCTGGGAGCAGTAGTGTACTAGTCCGTCTTCGCAAACGTATATGTAGCGCGCTCCGGCGCGGCACCGCCAATCGTTCGGTTTGCCGTTTGCGATATTGGTCTGAAACCAGTTGAAGCGCGAGTAGCTTTTGCGCTCCATGTTGTGCATCTTGAAGAACACTTCGCGTTCTTCGCCATTCAGTGGGCGCAGTTGGCCATCGCCGTCATGGATGATTCCTACGGTGGATGTGAAGCCAAGCTGACGTGCGCGGCGGCCTACGACCAGAGCATCGTGGGGAGTATGGATGCCTCCACCCACAACACTGTTGATGTTCACGTGAAATTCGGCATGCTCGCTGAGCAGTTGAAGTTTCTTATCCAGGACCTTGAGACTTTTCTTCGATACATCATCCGGCATCACGTTATCGATCGAGATCTGCATGTGATCGAGTCCGGCTCGGTTCAGCCGCTCGATACGTTCGGCTGTCAGTAGGTATCCGTTCGTGATCATGCCGGCGATCATGCCGTTCTTGCGAATGCGGCGGATGATGTCGTCGAGTTCAGGATGCAGAATCGGCTCGCCGCCGCTTATAGTTACGATCGATGTACCCAGGCGCGCGAGTTGGTCAAGACGCTGAAACATCGTCTCCAGAGGAACCGGCTTGCTGGTTGCGTCGAACTCATTGCAGTAGGCGCAAGCCAGATTGCAGCGACGCATTGGGATGATGTGAGCCATCACCACATGATTGGTGTCCACCAATCCATGGGCGATCATGCCCAATTCCCTCAAGCGCCGGCTCGCGGCGATCCACTTATGACGGAACCCCTGCTTCTGCTGTGACATAGACGTGAGTTACATTACATCACGCGCCCCCGCGGACAGGCAAAGTGATGCGCGCCAGAATGGGTATTTCTGGCGTCGAAGCGCAACCTTATCCATTGGGCGGTAAATTGACTGGTCTGTTGCGCGGGGCATTACTGATGGGGCACAACCAAGCTACTGGTTTATAATCCAGTATTCGCCCTTTAATTCTCGGAGCCAATTGGAAGATGATTCGATTTCTGCAAACCAAAGGCCGCGTCCAAAGAGTACTTCTCGTCGGCTTCCTCTCCATCGTCTGCATCATGATGGTTGTCACGCTTGTTCCTGGCGGAGTTCTAAATGACATTGGCAGCCGCGGAGTTGGCGCTAATTCTGTCGCGAAGGTAGATGGGCAGGACGTCACCAATCTGGAAGTTGAACAGGTTGCACGCAACATCATGCAGCAGCGTCATATTCCCGAGCAGTTCAAGTCGTACATCATGCCGCAGGCAGTGGACGCAGTCGTGCTGCAGAAGGTTTATTTGCGCGAAGCAAAGCGCCTTAGATTGGAAGCTACCGACGAAGATTTGCGCTACGAGATGCAGCATGGAGGGCTTTCGCAAGCGCTCTATCCCAATGGCAACTTCATTGGCGCCGACCAGTATCGCGATCTTATCGCAACGCAGTTCAACCTGAGCGTTCCTCAGTTCGAGCAGGAACTGCGCAACGAATTGACCTTGCGCAAAGTGCGTTCGGTGATTGGCGCTGGAGTTTTCGTTTCAGACGCCGAGGTGCACGATGCATTCTTGAGATTCAAGACGAAGGTCAAGTTTGATTACGCGGTGTTGAGCATTGCTGACCTTGAAAAGTCTGTCAGCGTCGATGACTCCGAACTGCGTGCCTACTACGAAAAAAATCAGCAACAGTTTGCCAACACCATTCCGGAGCAGCGGAAGGTTAAATTTGTGTTGGTCGATCCTGCACGGCTTCCGAATCCCGCCAAGGCATCCAACGACGACTTGCAGAGCTATTACCGTCAGCACGCGGCAGATTTCCGCGTTCCTGAGTCGGTGAAGGTTCGTCATATTCTGGTCAAGCTCCCGCTTCCGGGGCCGGACGGCAAGGTTGATGCAAAGCGGTCCGAAGCAGCCAAGGTGAAAGCGCAGGATGTGCTGAATCAACTGCATAAAGGTGGCGATTTCGCGACTCTGGCAAAGAAATATTCCGACGATGCTGCAACGGCCAAGGATGGTGGTTCCGTCGGACAGTTGGTGCAGGGTTCGGGCTCCGCTCCTGAGATTGAGAAGGTCGCCTTTGCCTTAACCAAAGGTCAAACCTCGGATCTGATTCCAACCACCTACGGTTTTGAGATCATTCGAGTGGATGACAAAGTTTCTGCACACGCCCGCTCGCTTGATGAAGTTCGCTCCGAGATTGAGCCGGTAGTGTCGGCCCAGAAGAATCAAAAGGGTGCGGAGCAACTCGCTCGCAACGTGGAGAGCCAGGCTAAATCGAACGGTCTCGACAAAGCCGCCGCCAGCAATGGTCTACAGGTCCAGGAGATCGGATATTTCACCCGCACGGACACGTTGCCAGGTCTTGGCGCCTCGCCCCAATTTTTGGATGCTGTCTTTGGGATGAAGGCGAATGCCGCGCCCGCGTCAGTCCCTTTGCAGCGCGGCACCGCCGTGGTCCAGGTGACTGACGTGAAACCGCCGGCAACGCCGACGTTTGAGCAGGTTAAGGATCGTTTGGCTGCGCAGTTGAAACAGCAGAAAGCGCAAGCGATGCTGGGGCAGAAGGCCCAGGAACTCAGCGATAAGGCTCATGCGTCGCACAATCTTCGCGAAGCTGCGAAGGCCGTGGGCGCGACGGTGAAAACCAGCGATCTGGTCGCACCTGACGGACAGGTGCCGGATCTTGGCGCGGTTGCATCTTCCGTGCCCCAGGTGTTCGAGATGAAGCCCGGCGACATCAGCCAGGCCATCAATCTTGGGCAGAAGGGCGCGGTCATTGCGATGCTTGACAAGCAACAGCCATCAGACGCCGAGTTTGCTGGAGTAAAGGACCGGATCAAGGCATCGCTGCTGGAGCGTAAGCGTTCGGAGGCGGAGGAAGTCTTCATCGCTTCTTTGCGCGACCGTCTCGAAAAGGAAGGCCGCATCGTAGTCGATAAGAAGAAAATGGAGGCGCTCGGCGCCGTCAAGGAATAACAGGAATGCGGGGAGGGGCGACTCTCCCCGTATGTATTGGCATTGCGCACCTTGGTCCGCGCATCCAATAGAACGACACCTTTGCTCATGATTGGCCATCCTGACCATGCTCGACAAGAGAAGCTCCGGAATACTCCTGCATCCCACCTCCTTCCCTGCCCATGGCGGAATCGGCGACCTTGGCCCGGCGGCTTATGAATTCATAAATTTTCTGGCCTCGGCTCATCAGGGACTTTGGCAGATTCTGCCGTTGAATCCGGTCGGCATTGGAAACTCACCTTACTCGTCGACCTCTGCTTTTGCAGGTAACATCCTGCTGATCAGCCTTGAGCGTTTTGCAGAACGTGGCCTGATTTCAATGGAACGGGTGCGCTCCCTCAACTCGCAGGAGGGCCGCGTCGATTACGGGCGTGTCGTAGAGCAGAAGTTGCCACTTTTGCATGACGCCGCGAGTTCATTCCTTCGCAATGCAGGCGGTGAACATCGTGCGCGTTTCGATCGATTTGTTGCCGAGAATTCCTGGTGGTTGGAAGATTACGTCTTGTTTGAGGCGTTGCGGCAACGTCATGGGCAGCGCAGCTGGAACACATGGCCGCACGAGCTTGCTCATCGCGAACCGCAGGCTCTCACGGCGATCCGGGAAGAACTGCGCGAAGAACTCGACCGCGCTCGGTTCCTGCAATTTGCATTCTTTGAGCAGTGGCGCGCCCTGCACTCCTACTGTCGGCGCAGGGGTGTCAAGGTTATCGGCGATGTCGCAATTTTTGTAAGCTACGACTCGGCCGACGTTTGGACCCATCCAGAAATCTTCCGGCTCGATGCAGGAACTCTTGAGCCTGAGTGCGTCGCCGGCGTGCCGCCGGACGCTTTCTCAGAGACAGGACAGCGCTGGGGAAATCCACTCTATCGGTGGCTGGAGCTAAAGCAGCAAGGCTACAATTGGTGGGTTAGACGAATGAGATGGGCGCTGCAAAGCTGCGACATCATCCGTCTCGATCACTTCCGAGGATTCCAGCAATACTGGGAGATTCCCAACAGCGAACCTACAGCCGTGCATGGACGCTGGGTCGATGGTCCGGGGGAAGATCTGTTCCGTGTTTTGCGGGAGCAACTCGGCGACCTGCCCTTCATCGCGGAGGATCTTGGCGTCATCACGCCAGATGTTTACGCGCTCCGCGACCGATTACAGATGCCAGGAATGAGAGTCCTTCAATTTGGATTTGGCGATCCCGGCGCTCACATCTACCTGCCGCATCGCTACCAGCCCAACACCGTTGTCTACACGGGGACGCATGACAACGACACAACTTTGGGATGGTGGAAGTGCTGCTCAGAAAACGAGCGGCGGTTTGCCGGATCACTCCTGGGAGATGCTGGCGACGGCATCAACTGGGCAATGATTCGTCTTGCCCAGAGCTCCACGGCTAATCTTTGCGTGGTTCCTCTGCAGGATGTGCTGAGCCTTGGGTCAGATGCGCGCATGAACGTGCCGAGCTTTGGCGACGGCAACTGGACCTGGCGTTATTCGCCCGGAGCCTTGCAACCGGAACTCGCGCATAAGCTCGCGACTCTTGCGGAAGTCACCGACCGCCAGCCTTTAGCAGACCAGCAGGGCCACGGGGAAGGCGGCGAAGATTTTGCTGCATAGGATCTCGCCATTCTCTTGAACCGTCACGCATTCGCCCGTGAGTGCGTTCACCATTTCACGACCCGCAAGTTCCTGGGGAGCATGCATTCGCGTGTTTCCCCAGTCCTCTGCTTTGGCCAGGCGAGGCTCTCCGCTTAACATAGTGAAGTTCAACCGCGGCACCGCCACCAGCGCGGCATGTTGCTCATAATGCCTCACAAAAGCCACCAGGTGTTCTCTGCGCGCACCTTCTGTCTTCAGTGCCATGTAATTGCCGTGACGAAACAACTCTCGCATCTCACACCGCTGCCGCAATGCACGATGAGTTGTCCAGAGCTTCAGACGTCCATCCGTCCAATTGTCCAGTAACTCTCCGCACAACTCCGGTCCAGCCTGCCGGTGCTCGAGTTCGTTCAGAAATTTCTCAATGGTTGTGAAATCCACGGGGCGACGATTGTCTGGATCGACCAGGCTGAAATCGAATACCTCCTGCCCCTGGTAAATGTCAGGAACGCCCAGCGAAGTCAGTTTCAACAATGTTTGGGCCAGCGAGTTCATTACGCCAAACCAAGTGAGACGAGGTATGAACTCGTGCATCAGGCGCAAGAAGTTGTTTGGCTTGGATTCCGTGCCAGGCGACAAAATGCGCGCTATGAACGTCCGCAGAGCGTCCGAATACTCCTGGTTGGGATTGATCCAGCTTAGATTGATCTTGCCCTCGTGCACTGCCTTCTGCATGTATTCCTGTATGCGTGCAATATAGGATAAGCGATCCTCGCGGCTCAACGCCCACTCATTCGGATCCATCGACGCCTTCTTTGGCATCGGCCATGTACCTACCAGAGTTTGGTAAAGGAAGTATTCCTCGTTGTTATCAGGGACCGCCTGGGCGCCATCGATGCTCTTACGTTTAGCGCGATTGATGCGCCGCCACCGCATCACCTGCGCCGCCCAGGGACGCGGCATTTCGCTCAACACATTGAGCCGCATCCGAACATCTTCACTGCGCTTTGTGTCATGGGTGGAAGTAGTCAGCATCGTGTCGGGCCATAGCGTTGCCCGTTCCTGGTTTCCTCCGTGAAACGCGTCCACGCTCACGCCGAAGCTGCCCGGATGACCTCCAACTTCATTTACGGAGATGAACCGGCTGTAAACATAACAGACCGTGTCTTCCACGCCCTTAGCCATCACCGGACCGGTAAGTTGCTGAAACTTGAGCGAGAAGTAAAGTTGCCTGCGATAGCCGTGAATCGGGGTTCCGCCGTTGTCCTCGCGCAGCAGCAGGATGTCCTGCAGGAAATCGAATGCCTGTGGCGCCATTGAACCGTTGATGCGTTTGGCCGCCGCAATCGCCTGCGCAATGAATCCCCGGTCGCAATCGCTGATGTTCCCGCGTTCATCTACATAGGTGCGGTAAACAGGGAAGCAGGCAATGGTTTCGCGAATCGCATCGCGCAAAACCTTTCTTGTGAAATCTCGCGCGCGGCGGTTCGTCGAACTAATCTCGTCCAGCATGTGGCTCAGAACGTTGACTTCGCTTGAGAGCGCCGTCAACATCACAAGCTTCTTGGCTTGATAGATCAGCCGATCGACATTGAGCGACTCCCCGATGAGCCGGTGGTACAAATTGGTGAAGCTCTTTCGATTTCGCGCGTCGATGAAGATTCCATTCACCGCGTTTGCAAACTCATAGCCCACAGTCCCGCTGACCGGCCAATCGCGTGGCAGTGCTTCTCCCTTCCCCAGAATCTTTTCCACGACGACGTAGAACGGCTCCTGCCCCGGTTTCAATTCAAACTGCCCGAAAGCGTTCTGCACGCTGACTTCAATCCCGTTTTCCGCCAGTTCGCCAACGGGCGCCGCGCCGTAGAGCTTTGCGGCCGCAAAAAGCATCTGCAATCGCATGAAATACTGCGGTGGGTTGAACATGCCGTCGGGATGGTCAATGCGCAATCCAATCACCGCCTCCTCGGCCAGCAGACGGCGAATCTGTTTTTGAGTGGCGGCAAAAACCTGAGGGTCCTCCATTCGCAATCCGATGAGGTCGTTGACATCGAAGAAGCGGCGATAGTTGATCTCTTCGGCAGAAACCCGCCAGTGGGCCAGGCGATACACCTGCGCCTCAAGCAACGCGTGCAGGGCATCATAGCTGTGAGGCTCCCCGGGCTTTCCATTCAGCCGCTCTACAGCCGCCTGTACATGCTCGCGTACTTCTTGTGAGCGCTCGACCAGATCCGCAAATCGGCGTATCAGATACGGCATCTCGCGCTGTCGCCGATTTGTCCGCTCCGGCTCGGGAGAGGTATGTGGCGGCAACTCCCCGAAGGCCGCCAGCAGTGAGAGTAACTCGCGCGCCTTGTCCTCCGGTTGGCGTAGTTCGCCCACGGAGCGAAAGATGAGCGGGATTGTCTGAGGATCGATCGGAAGAACTTTGTCGTAGTACTCGATGCGGAAGTTCCCCTCGGCATACGCCAGAACAATCCGCCCCGCCTCCAATTCCTCGCCGTACTGATTACCGAGTACCGGCAGCAACACTTTGTTGCGCAGCTCCGGTTTTAAAGGATTCCAGTCGATGTCGAAGAAGTTTGAGTATTCTGAGGCACGTCCGTTTTCCAGTACGTCCCGCCACCACAGGTTCGTCCCGTAACCCACGCCCATATGGTTGGGCACCACATCCAGCAGCAGGCTCATCCCCTTATGGCTCAGTTCGCCAAGCAATTGCTGCAACTCATCCTCGGTGCCGATCTCGGGATTGATCCGGTTATGGTCTGTGATGTCATACCCGTGCATACTTCCGGCCCGCGCGGCCAGAATCGGCGAAGCGTACAGGGTTGTGATTCCGAGTCGCTGCAAATATGGAATCAGCCGTATTCCGTCCACGAAACGGAAGCTGTTGTTGAATTGCAGTCGATAGGCCGACCCTGGCCGAACTCGCCGCTGGCTTTCTGCCAAACGCTGCAGGAATTCCAAAGCTTCGTTCGTCGTGTCAGGGGAAGAAAGTGTCTGTAAGCGCATACCAGTGCCGTTTGAAGCTCGAAAATCGCGCATCCGACTCACTTAGATGCAGCGGAACTCGCTCGTGTGTGCTGCTGCGGAATCGGTGCTTTTGACGAACTCGCCTCGAACGCAGACAATACTGGTCTGCAGGGTCTTCGAGTATCGAGGCACATCCAAACTTTTCGGGAGGCATCATGGCTTCAAGCGGTGAACTGATTCGAATGATGAATTACGTGGATGATATTGCAACAACTCTTCGGCGCATCGTCGTAGGCAGCGGATTCATGTCGCAGGAAGAACGCAAAAAGCTGGCAGAGTATATGCGCAACTCGGACCCTAATTTCACTAAAATGGTCGACCAACTGGAGAAATAAGCATGTCCGCTTCGGATGCGGAGACCATTGCGGTCATCGGCGCTGGCAAAATCGGACGGGCGCTGGCCCGTCGAGCCGCCGTCGCCGGCTTTCACGTCGTCCTCGAAGATCTATTTCCTTCATCCCTGGAGTCTGCGCGCCGTGAGATTCGCCAGACTCTGAATGATGCGGTGAGTTCAGGCGCGCTGGAGCAGGGAACTGCCGACGAGGCTTTTGCTCGCATCGAATGCGCCACCAGCATTGAAGATGCTGCACGGCAAGCTCACATCGTGATGGAGACCGGCCCCGACGAGCAGGAATCTAAGTTGGAGATGTTCTGTCTGCTCGACCGGATATGCCTGCCCAATACCGTGATCGTGAGTAATTGCCATGCACTCGACCTCACGGACACGGCTGCCAAGGCTGAGTGCATCGTGGGCATGTATTTTTCCGGCGATCAGGTTGAAATACATCGCTCCTCTTTCACCAGCGAACGCGCGCTGGCCGTCGCAAAACAACTTGCTATGCGCATGGCATCCAGCTACACGGTCACGGGTGAAACGCTCTCGGCGTCCGAGGCCTGAGCCGTTTCATTTATGAACAAGTAAAAGGCCGCGTCCGAAGTCCGGGGGGCGCGGCCTTTTACTTTGATTTGCAATCAGCTACTGATCTGGTCTCTCGAACGGAGTGGATAGATACTTGCGTGCCTCGTCGAGCGCGCCCTGGGTGTTGTCATTGGTTTGCAGGGCCTGCCTGTATTCGCCTAAAGCTCGTTCGCGCTGGCCCGTAATGTCGAAGATCTTTCCCAATTGGATGTGGCTCCAGACCTCGCTCCACTTTGGCTCGCCATCGCCGTTCAGCGAATCGCGATAAGCATTGGCCGCCGCCTGGTAGTTCTTCTGCAGGAAAAAAACCTCGGCAATCCGATAGTGGGCCAGAGAGCTGTTCTTGTTCTCGTCGATTGCCTTCTGGAACTCCTTCAGCGACTCTGCGAGGTTTCCCTGCTGCACCATCTGCTGGCCGCGCATAATTGCCGTACGGAGTTTCAGGTCGCCGGAGTTCTTCAGGACCCAATTGTTCGGGTCCAGGGTAATGCGGCGTGGTTTTCCAAAGGTCTCGATCGTATAGCTGGAGTCCGTGCCCACAACATCGATCGTTTTATCTTCGGTCTTGCCGTCGGTATCGATCTTCAACTGCACGGGCATCCGGAAGAGGTCGAGATCCTGTTGCACCTGTCCCACCACCCGGAATCCTTTGGCGACACGGAACACCGTGTATTTATTCTTGAATTCCGGGGCGCCGGTCGAGTCCAGCCATTGCGAAAAGAACCAGGTCATCTGTTCACCCTGGATTTCCTCGGTCACCTTCTTTAGATCCTTCAATCCCACCGGTTTGCCAGCATAGGTCTGGAACAGGGTGCGCATTGATTTGTCGAATTTCTGCTCCCCCATCACCCAGCGAAGCATGTGGTACACCATGCCGCCCTTGTCATTGGCCATCGATTGGAAAACAGGGTCAAAGGTGTCGAGGGTTCCGATCTGTCCCAGCGGAACGCTGTCATAGGCGAGCGCTCCTACCGCCATGTCCTTCACTGCCTCTTGCGCTCCCGCCTGCCCGGCCGCGTATTCAATGTAGCGGCTCTCGCTGTAGCGCGCGCCTCCGTCCTGTATCCACCAATCATTGCGGGTTGCTGGACTCACAATCGTCCCAAACCACTGGTGCGCGACGGCATTTGCCAGCAGCCGGTAGTTCACCTTTGCATTGATGTTGCGAGCCGCGATCCCCAACACTTCGGGAGCCCATGCGGTAGGCACGGAATCATCCGGCAACTCCACCAGTTTCAACTCCGAACTGATCGGAACCCCATAAATGGTGATGAAAAATCCCAGCTCTTTCGCCACCGTCTCGCCGTATTGCTGCGCCAGCTCCGTTTTGTCACGCAGGAAGTACACGTGCACGGTCATACCGGCTTCGCTCACCGGGGTATCGACAAATCTTCCGATCACGACGGTTCCCGGGAAGCTCGGCTTCGTCCAGGTGAAGCTAAAGGTCTTCATTCCGGCTTCTGATTTGACAGACGAGGCAGCGTTCCCTGCCGCTGCTGTCTTCGTTTTTCTTCCCGTCTTTTCGCGGGTCGTCAGCTTGGGGGTCGGAGTGTCTGTTTCTGAATTTTTTGCGGCAGCTTCGGACTGCTCCGAGGCGTGCTCCGGCTGTCCGGCAACGCCTCCGCTGGCGACAACCGTGTACTCCTGCGGTGCGGTGATCTTAAGTCGGGCAGTGAAGCGATCGATGCCGTAGTTGGTCACCGGAAACCAGCGTCCGGAATACAGTAGGTACGTGATCGGGTCTCCGACGTAAGCCAGTTTCAGTCCCGGAACCGGGCTGTCATCGGCGGAAGTCACGACCCCTTCGTAGTCGAAGGTCAGGGTTGATTCCTGCCCCTTGCTCATCCCGCTCGGCAAAGCTACACGCACCGTTGAATCCTGCGAGACTCTTTCCACCGGTAGCGCATTGCCGTGGGAGTCGGTGACCTGGGTCACGCGCAGCGCGTTGTGCAACTCGAAACTCGCGATGCTGATGTCGTCCAGCGTAACAAACTTGACCGTAGCCCGCGCCGTCAACTTGTGCGACTGCGGAGAAATCTTGGCCTCAATGGTGTAATCTTCCGCCTGGATGCGCGGCTTTTCGGCGGCCTGCAACGGTGCCACCAGGACCAGGACAACCCACCCCATCAGGATTCCGAGAACGGCTCGCGTCACGCTCCGTCCTGCAAATCGCATCGACATTTTGCTCCTGCTAAGTAGCACAACTTAAGTTGATGTAAAAAATCGTATAAAAGATGTTGGACGGTTTCTCTGAAAAGCAGCCGATTCTCACTTCAGGATTGCTAATTCCGCAACGCGCAATACTGCCTGCGCCGCTCGATCTGCGGATGTTAGTGGTCGGGCACCGGCTGAATCGGTGGACCTCTTCAGATCCCCGCAGAGCTTTCCGCATACCTCCGCCAGCGCTTCGGTCATTCGTTCCCTTGCCTCTCCATCATCTAAAAGGTCGCGTACCTTTTGCTCCACGCTCTCGGGAGTGAACGCGTCCTGTATCAGTTCCGGCACCACTTCCCGGCCCGCCACCAGGTTCACCATCCCATAATGCGGCAGCTTCACCAGGTGCCGCCCCAGAGTCCATGTCAGTCCCGCCACGCGATACACCATCACAAACGGCGTGCCGATCAGGGCGGCCTCCACGGTAGCCGTGCCGCTCGCCACTACACCCACTCGTGAATGCAGCAGGCTTGCCCGCGCGTTGTCGGTCAGCTTTACATTGACATTTCGTGTACAGAGCAGAATCTGCTCTCGCACCCAACTCTTGTCAAGGGTGCTCGCCACCGGCATCACGAATTCGAACTCGGCCCCCAACCGCTCCGCCGCCCCCAGCATGGCGGGCAGGTTCAGGCGCAGCTCTTTACTCCGGCTTCCCGGTAACAGCGCGATCCATTTACGGGAGACATCCAGTCCCCAGCGGGCCGCAAAATCCTCCCGGCTCACCCGTGGGCTTTCCAACTCGCTCAAGGGGTGTCCAACAAACTCTACCCCTACCCCGTGCTGCGCGTAGAACTCGCGCTCGAATGGGAATATCACCAGCATTTCTGACACATAGCGTTGCACCAGCTTCAGCCGTCCCTTGCGCCATGCCCAAAGTTGCGGGCTCACGTAATACACCACGGGAATTCCGCGCCGATGCAATTCCTTGGCCAGCCGGAAATTCCAATCCGGAAAATCGATAAGCACGGCCACATCCGGCCGTTGCCGGTCCACTTCCGCAAGCAGTCTATGAAATTGGCGATAGATGCCAGGGAGATGACTCAGCACCTCGAAGAGCCCAACGACGGCCACGTCGCGGGCATGGACCACCAGTCTGCATCCGGCCTCGCTCATGCGCTCGCCGCCCATGCCGAAGCAATCGATTGCGCCCCCGCGCAGCTCGCGCAGAGCGGTCAGTAATTCTGCGCCATACATCTCGCCGGATGCCTCTCCCGCCGAGATCATGACGCGCAAAGGCCGCGAAGCAAGATTTGTGCCGTTGGACATGTGCGCCGACCAGAATATCAGGCGCGCAGAAGATTCGAGAATTTCCCGAAGCGAGATGGCGTAATCCGAGCTAGTCGGCGCGCGCCTCGGGGCCTGTCTGCACAGGAGCTGCCGCCAGCGGCGAACCCAACTCCTGATCCTTGTACTGCAACTGGTACAGCTTCCAGTAAACACCCTTCATGGTGAGCAATTGCTGATGGGTGCCCATCTCGCGAACCTTGCCCTTGTGCATCACGATGATCTTGTCGGCCCGCTGGATCGTCGAAAGCCGATGCGCGATGATCAGAGATGTGCGTCCTTCCACCAGCCGCGTCAACGCCTCTCGCACCCGGAATTCCGTATCCGTATCCACGCTGGAGGTAGCTTCATCCAGAATCAGGATTCGTGGATTATGTGCCAGCGCCCTCGCAAATGACACAAGCTGTTTCTGTCCGGTCGAAAGCGTGTTCCCGCGCTCCTGTAACGGGGAGTCAAATCCCTGCGGCAGCGATTGAATGAAATCGGCAACGTTCACCTCTTCAGCCGCGCGCTCGACCGCTTCGCGGGTCACGTGTTCTGAGCCCAGTTTGATGTTGTCCACAATCGTGCCGCTGAACAGGAATGGGTCCTGCAGTACGACGCCGCAACGCCGGCGTAGCTTCTGCAAATTCATCTCGCGCACATCCACGCCATCGATGCGTATTGCGCCCTTCTGGACGTCGTAGAAGCGCAGGAGCAGGGAAATTAGCGTGGTTTTGCCCGCCCCTGTGTGCCCGACAATCGCCACGGTCTCGCCCGGCTCAATCGTGAATGAGACCCCGCGCAGGATCCAATCCCACTCCTCGCTCGGAACCGCCTTGCCATCCTTTTCCACCGGAATGTGGCGATAGGCGAACCATACATTGTCGAACTCAATCCGTCCCGGCCCCTGTGGCTCCTTCTCGATGGCGGGAGACTGAATTTTTGGTTCCGTATCCAGCGTCTTGAAAACGCGCTCTCCGGCAGCCATTGCCGATTGCAGAATATTGAGTTTCTCGCTCAGATCCTGAATCGGGCGGAAGAACCTCTGCGCGTACTGCATGAACGCCACCAGCACCCCTAACGTAGTGATCCCCGACAGTACGCTGTGCCCGCCATACCAGAGCACGCAGGCGATGGCGATCGAGGAAAGCGTTTCAACCACGGGATAGTACAGCGCATAGGCCAGAATGGCGTCCTTGAAGGCATTCATATGCTGGGCGTTCACCGCCTCAAATTCTTCAAAGGATTTGCGCTCGCGATTGAAAAGCTGCAGCGGGACGATGCCGCTGATGTGCTCCTGCAAAAACGAATTGATCCTCGCAATCGCCACGCGGATTCGCCGGTAGCTGTCGCGCACCGATTTCCTGAATATCTGGGTGGCGATAATGATGATCGGCATAACGATGAACGCAATGAGCGCCAGCCGCCAGCTCATCGACAGCATCACCCAAAGAATTCCTGCCAGCACGAAAATGTCTTCGACAATGGAAACCACGCCCGAGGTAAACATCTCGTTCAGCGCGTCCACGTCGGTAGTCACACGCGTCACCAATCGGCCTACCGGGTTCCGGTCAAAAAACGAGATATCCATTCGCTGCAGATGCCGGTAAAGCTGGCTGCGAAGGTCAAACATCACCTTTTGGCCGGTCCACTGCATCAGGTAAGTCTGGGTAAACTCAAAGAGAAAGCCGAGCAGCAACACACCTAGAAACAATCCGCTGATCTGCGCAATGCCAACCATCGGTTGCGAGCTGAGGAATCGATCGAGGAAGGAGTGCCCTCCGGCCTGGGACGACAAATATTTATCGATAGCCGTCTTCGTCAGGTATGGCCCCAGAACGTCGGCCCCTGCTTTCAACACAATCGCCGCCAGCGCCAGCGCCACCTGCAGCGAGTAGGGACTCAAATACCCCATCAGCCGGCGCACAATCCGGCGGTCGTAAGCTTTTCCTAGTACTTCTTCCTCTGCGGCCATGTCTTCTTATTTTAGATGGAAGCAGAGTCCCTCGCGGTTCACCTTTCGTATTTCCGAGGTAACGCTTCGGATTTCGCGCCGATAGCGTCGAGCGATACACTTGAACCGTTGGCGATCGATTTGACCTATGACGTACATTCCGCGGTTTACGTTTCCGTCCCCTTCTGCCGGACGAAGTGTTCCTTCTGTAATTTTGCTTCCGGTGTTTTCTCGCGAGATCTGTTTGACCGCTACATTGCTCACCTTGAGCGTGCAATAGCCAACGCCCCAACACTTGCCGCCGAGCTGGGTGCGACGTTTGATCCCGTGCTTGATTCCATCTATCTCGGAGGCGGCACCCCAAGCGTTCTTGCTCCCGACCAGTTGGATCGCCTCTTCGCGGCCATCTCCCGGGTTTTCGTGACTACGGAAAAGACCGAGTTCACCGTCGAAGTAGCCCCCGGAACCCTTTCCGACGAAGTTCTGGCCGCGCTGCTTCGCGCTCGCGTCAATCGCGTTTCCCTCGGCGTGCAGTCATTTGTCGATCAGGAGAGTCGCTCCGTTGGCCGCATGCACACGCGCGACATCGCTCTCCGCGACATTGCGCGACTTCGCCATGCAGGCATCGACGAGATCAGCATTGATCTGATTGCAGGACTCCCATACCAGACATCCGAAAGCTGGGAGCGCTCCCTCGACGAGGTGCTCTCCCTCGCCGTTCCCCATGTCAGCGTTTACATGCTGGAGATCGATGACGACTCCCGCCTCGGTCGCGAACTCATCGCGGGAGGCACGCGCTACCACGCCCATCACGTGCCCGGCGAGGAGTTGACCATCGCACTTTACGAGCGCGCCTGTGAGCGTCTGAACGGCTCCGGCGTCCTGCAGTATGAGATTTCCAACTTCGCGCGCCCCGGCCACCGGTCCCAACATAATCTGCGCTACTGGCGGCGGCTTCCATACTTCGGATTCGGAGTCGATGCCCATTCCATGCTGCCCGCACCGGTTGCATCTGAGCCGCATCGCGCCATCAGAATCGCTACACCGGATTCGCTTGATTTGCTGCTTGCGGACGCGCCGTCCGAGCGCACAACGATTTCCACCCTGCAGGCTGTCGAGGAGGTCTATTTCCTGGGATTGCGAATGAATTGCGGAATCCAGTTGTCGGCCATCGCGCAACAGTTCGGCGCAGCAGCCGTAGATTTCTATCGTGATGTTGTAGCCGACCTGGTTTCGAGAGAGCTGCTCTCCCTGGAGAACGGTTGGTTAAGCCTCACGGCCCGAGGCCGCCTGCTCTCGAATGAAGTCTTCACCGCATTCCTGCGCGACTAGCGTTTACACTGGACTCTTCCATACCAGATTCTATCGAGCCGAACGGAGCACTTATGAGCACTTCATGGATTGATCTTCGCAGCGACACCGTAACTCTACCCAGCGACCAGATGCGCCGCGCCATGGCCTCTGCCGAAGTTGGCGATGACGTTTACGGAGAGGACCCCACCATCAATCGCCTCGAAGCCCGCGCCGCCGAAATCTTCGGGCGCGAGGCTGCTATCTTCGTCCCCTCCGGCACCATGGGTAATCAGATTGCGATCAAGCTGCATACCCGTCCCGGTCAGGAAATTCTCTGTGAAGAGCGCGGCCACATCTTCAACTGGGAGATGGCGATGTTGAGCTGGTTCAGCGGATGCGTGGTGCGTCCGGTCTCTGCTCCACAGGGAATTCTCTCCTGGGATCTGCTCGCGCCAAAGGTTGCACCGTCCACCTACTACGTCGCGCAAACCGGCCTGATCTCGATGGAAAACACCCACAACATGGCTGGCGGCACCGTTACTCCTGTCGTGGCGATGGAGGATATCTGCGCCAAGGCGCACGAACGCGGTCTTCCCGTCCACCTGGACGGAGCGCGCATCTTCAACGCCGCCACCTATCTCGGCAAGCCCGTTGCGGAGATCACCCGCCGCTTCGATTCGGTCATGTTCTGCCTGTCCAAGGGACTTGGCGCTCCGGTCGGCTCGCTGCTCGTCGGCGCCAAGGATTTCATTGCACAAGCACGTTCAGTCCGCAAGGCTCTCGGCGGAGGCATGCGCCAGGCGGGAATTCTCGCCGCCGCCGGTCTTATCGCCTTGGAGCAAGGCCCTGCCCGCCTGCACGAAGACCACGAAACTGCCCGCCTGCTCGCCGAAGGCCTAGCCGAGATTCCCGGCGTCGAGATCGACATGTCCACCGTGCAAACCAATGTCGTGATCTGCGATGTAAGCGCAACCGGGAAGCCCTCGGCTGAAATCGTCAGCGCTCTCAAGTCGCAAGGTGTGCTGGCCGGCACGGTCAATCCCCAGCTGATCCGCTTCGTCACTCATCTCAACGTATCCCGGGCAGACTGCGAGAAGGCTCTGCAGTGTCTTCGCGCGATTTGCTCTGCACGCGTCGGCGTCTAGCCCGCGTGTTGCTGACCGGAGCGGCGCGTGCCGCCTCCGGTCGCAGATCCTTCTGCATCTCGACGCATTGGTGTAGCCTAAGGTCGTTTTACTTATGTACATTGCGGGCTGCCGTATTGCAGAGCTTTATTTGTGACGTAGGCATACGGAGTTAGGTTTTTTGTGTGCTGCAGTCCACATACATCTAGAAGTCGACAAGGGGAATCATGACAGGGAAGCTGTTTGCTGCTGTTTCGTTGTTCAGTTTGGTGTTAACCGTCGCCTGCGGAGGCGGCGGTACTACGGGAAGTTCTAACATTTCGTCTTCAAGTTCAGGGTCAGGTGGTGCTGGATCTGGGACTGGATCTGGCTCAAATCCGTCACCAACGGCAAAGACCATCGCTCATGGAATCTATGAGGCCACCAATAGTTCGACCTCTTCTTCTGTGACCGTAATGCCTGAAACGCTTCTCATTGGCGATAGCGGCGGCAGTATGAATTTCTCCATGGTGCTGCCGGGGTACAACCTGATCTATGGATGGATGACCCTCGGGTCTAACGGAACCACTGTTACTGCGACTGGTTCTTGGTTCAAGCCCAATGGCACGGTCACTACAGACATTAACTGGACGGCGACTTTGGATAATGGCCGAATGTATGGTGCAACTGCGGCGGGTCCGTTCGACGTGACCTTTTCGAATCTTGGAACAATTGACATGTCGCAGAAGCAGGGAGTGTATTTATCGACCGTGAATAGTCAGGCAGCGTATATTTCGTATGCAAATAGCTCTAGTAAGAGGTTCTTTGGTTCGGCAGACCTTTTTAACTTCTTTGGTTATTCGCAAAGTAGCAGCGGTGCCATCGCTATGGTTTCCTTCACGTCTCTTGATGCCGCGCAGGCGGCCGAGGCCGGCTTTTCCAATTGCACTCCGAGTAGATTGAATGTCGATTACATCCCAGCGTGCACGTCTTATGCTTATACAGGGAGTGTCACGTCCGAAGGGACTGTTCTACAGGGAGGGATAGGGGATGGCAATTGGGGTACGAGCGGTTTCGGTGCCATCAACAGGGAGGGCAACCTCGTGCTGGTTCTCCCGCCTAGTGGAGTTAGCATGCAACTTCCTTGGGCAGGAGTCCTTATACCAGTGCACCAATGAGAGAGTCGGGGTTGCTACAAGTCGCCGGTGTCAAGGGCAGGTCGGCGATTCTTTCAACGCCCTGTCCACCTGCCACGATCTACGATCTGGAGTTGGCCACTGTGCCATAACTGCCAAACGAATTTCAAAGCGCATCGAAAGTCAGCAAATACTTCAACATTTGCAACAAAGCTCAGCGCGGGTCGCTGCGGTTTTAAGTTGTTCTGCATCTATGACTCTGGATCATGGTATAAACATTCGCCTGCGCAACCGCCAACGGGTCTGATCCAGCAATGGAGGAAGTGTGGACTTCCAACTCACCGACGAGCAGCTGCAACTTCAGAGCACCGTGCGTGACTTTGCCGCGCGCGAAATCGCCCCCCATGTGCATGAATGGGACGAAAGCTCTCATTTTCCATCGGAAACCCTGAAACAACTCGGAAAACTGGGCCTCATGGGCTGCATCTTTCCCGAAAGCTACGGCGGCTCCGGATACGGATACATCGAGTACGTGCTCGCCATCGAGGAGCTTTCCCGCGTCGATGGCTCGGTCGGCATCATCGTCGCCGCACACACCTCGCTCTGCACAAATCACATCTTCATCGCCGGAAATGAGCAGCAGAGGCGGCGATACGTTCCGTCGCTCGCCTCCGGTGATCACATCGGCGCCTGGGCTCTCACCGAGCCGAACAGCGGCTCTGACGCCGGTGGAGCGCGCTGTTCCGCCGTTCGCAAAGGCGATAAGTGGGTGCTCAACGGCACAAAGACCTTCATCACCAACGGCTCGCACGCCGACGTCGCGGTGATTGTCGCCGTCACGGACAAAACCGCCGGAACCCGTGGCCTATCCGCATTTATCGTCGAGCGTGGCGCCCCCGGCTTCCGTCCCGGGAAGAAGGAGAACAAGCTCGGTCTGCGCGCCTCGGATACCTCGGAATTGATCCTCGAAGATTGCGAAATCCCTCTGGACAACCTGCTCGGCAAGGAAGGTGAAGGCTTTATCGACGCCATGCGCGTGCTCGACGGAGGACGCATCTCCATCGCCGCGCTCGGCCTCGGCATGGCCACCGGAGCCTACCACTGCGCGCTTCAGTACAGCCGTCAGCGAAAGCAGTTCGGCCAGCCGATCGGCGATTTTCAGGCCATCCAGTGGAAGCTCGCCGACATGGCGACCGAGATCGATGCCGCACGCCTGTTAACCATGCGCGCCGCCTGGCTCAAGGATCACCATTGCAAGACCACCCTTGAGTCCTCCATGGCCAAGCTCTATACCTCCGAAGTCGCCGTCAGGGTAGCCAACGAGGCGGTCCAGATCCACGGTGGCTACGGATTTATCAAGGATTATCCGGCGGAAAAGTTCTATCGCGACGTCAAGCTCTGCACCATTGGAGAAGGAACCAGCGAGATTCAGCGCATGGTGATCGCCCGTAATCTGCTGGATATGTAAATCAAGCCTACGGAATTGCGCTCACGCTTTGTTACACTAAGCTCGCGAGAGCTAATGCCGTGACTTCTTCTATTTCCAGCTGGGTCGAACAAATACGCGCCGGAAATCTGCGCGCGTTATCGCGTGCCATCACTGCGGTTGAGAATCGCACATCGGATTCCCATGACCTTCTCAAGGCGCTCTTTGCTCATTCCGGCAAAGCCCGTGTTGTAGGCCTCACCGGTTCGCCCGGTGCGGGCAAGAGCACACTGGTCGACGCCCTTGCGGGGCAATACCGCAAACGCCAGCAGACCGTCGGAATCATCGCCATCGACCCGACTTCTCCATTCACCGGAGGAGCTATTCTTGGCGACCGCATTCGCATGCAGTCGCACACCGGCGATGACGGCACGTTCATTCGCAGCATGGCCACCCGTGGCGCGCTCGGAGGCCTCTCCAGCACTACCGCTGACGTGGCTACCGTGCTTGATGCCAGCGGGCGCGACCTTGTGCTTGTTGAGACCGTTGGCGTCGGCCAGGATGAGGTGGATATCGTTCGTCTCGCCGACGTGACAATTGTCATTCTGGTCCCCGGCATGGGCGATGACGTGCAATCCATCAAGGCTGGAATCATGGAGATTGCCGACATCTTCGTCATCAACAAGGCAGATCGCGAAGGGGCCGAACGCGTCGAGCGCGAAGTGAAGGCCATGCAGTCGCTCTCCATGCGCCACGACAACTGGGTTCCTCCGGTTCTGAAGACCGTAGCCAGTTCCGGTCTCGGAATCGCCGAACTCGCCACGACTATCGACGAGTACGAAGCCTTTCTCGCCACCAGCGATCTGGGTCATCAACGGCGCATCGATAACTGGCGCAATCGTCTGCGCGAGATGTTGCGGGACGAAGTACTCCGGCGCATTGTTCGCGGAGCCTTCTCCGAAGAAGCCGTGAGCGATTATGCTGCCCAGGTTGCGGGTAATCAGCGTGACCCGTATAGCCTGATCGAAGAAATCGTCGGCAAACTTGCCCGCTAGGAGCCCATTGTGCTGATTCTGGGAATGGACACCTCCGGACGGCAGGGAAGCGTAGCCCTGCTGAGAGCGGAGGGCGAAGAACTCCAAACCCTGGAACTCATGCCGATTCCTGGCGGCCAATACTCAGAGCTGCTCGTGCCAAGCATCGCCGAATTGCTCGTTCGTCACGGTTTCGAGAAAAGTTCAATTGGCCTCATCGCCGTCGCCAGCGGCCCGGGATCCTTCACCGGTCTCCGCATTGCCATCGCAACCGTAAAGGGATTGTCCGAGGCCTTCGCAATTCCTGTCGTATCCGTCTCTGTTCTGGAGGCGGTCGCGCTCACGTCCGGTGTCCAAGGCAGAGTTCTGTCGGCGCTCGATGCGCAACGCTCCGAAGTCTTCTACGCCGAATACAACGTCGTGTCCGCGGAACCTGTTCCGGTCGACCGCGAGTTGATCGCCAGCTTTGCTGACTTCGCAGGTTTTCTCGCCAACGCTCCAACACGAAAGATTTTTACCCCGGATTCGAGCCTCGCCGTTCGCCTTCAGGAGGCAGGTTTCCCAACTGGGTTGATCACGCGTCCCTCCGCTGAGACTTACGCTCGCATCGCTCACCGCAAGTTCCTCGTCGGAGTTCGTGCGGACGTTGCGGTTCTCGATGCCAATTACGTGCGCCGTTCCGATGCGGAGATTTTTGTCGCTCCCAAAATCGTCTAGCCGCAAATGGACATCCGCCTCGCTAACGAATCCGATATCTCGCACCTCATCGCCATCAGTGAAGCCGCGGATTCAGCCGCGCACTGGACTTTGCAACAATGGACCGACATCTTCCGCACGCAAGTTCCTCCACGCTTTGCCTGGATTGCCTGTCAGGAAGGCAATCAGCAGGGTATCGGTTTCCTGGTGGCGCAGCACAACAGACCCGAGTGGGAACTGGAAAATATAGCCGTGCTGGCAGAATTTCGGCGTCGGGGAGTGGCCGCCCAGCTCATGTCTGCTCTGTTCAACCAGGCTCGCGCGTCTCAAGCCGAGCGGATTCTCCTCGAAGTTCGAGCCTCGAATCTATCGGCGTGTCGCTTTTATGATGTGAGCGGTTTTCAGGTGCTTGCGCGCCGCCGGGCATATTTTGCGAACCCGGTTGAAGATGCACTAATAATGGTGCGTACATTCGAAAATTAGCTCTCGATTTCGCTTGCCCGGCATCTTGCCCAATGCTAGTTTTTACAGCACCTGATTTCAGGCTTGGAGGTGCTGATGAATGCTCCAGTACGCGAACAGCTCCTGGCCAGCAGCGACGAATTTCGCAAGCTGGCCGATGAACACAGCAGTTACTCTCAGCGTATCGAATCCCTCGCCAATAAGAAGTACCTCTCCGAAGAAGAAAAAATCGAAGAAATCCGATTGAAGAAGTTGAAATTACGACTCAAGGATGAGATGGAGTCTTTTCAGGCTCGTGTCCAGAATATTGCCTGAGTAGCGGCCCCGAGTGCCAGCACTCGCCGCCGAGCCGACGCTGCGTGCCAGAGGATGACCACTTCCACCTATCGACGTGGCTGGTCATCCTCTCGCCATTTACAAGTGTGATGTACCCAACCGAACATGCTCTTTCATAGCCTCAAGCGAATATGGTCAAATGCGAGTATGCAAAGGCCTGTTCTGCTCGCTTCCGTCTTCTTGTTTTCCAGTATCGCGTGGGCACAATCCGCGATTCCTGATTTGGCCTGCCGCTGGTCTGCCCAGCTCACCGCCGCGCGCCCCGGAGTAAGCGACAGCTACCTTGTCCCGTTCAATCTTTTGATCGAGCATTCTTCCACTGGGCTGCGTGGCGCGCTTCTCAACGGCAGCGACCGCATGGACTTTTCCACGGTTACGCAAAATGCCGGGGAAGTCGTGCTTCGCCTCGATCAATATGATTCGACACTGAAAGCGCACTGCGCATCGGCAACGTGCAATGCGCTCGAAGGCGAATACACTCGTCAGAAAGGTTCATCCATCTCGCGTTATACGATGAACGCGAGATGCGAACGTTCGCCGTCAAGTCCAGCCAAGGTTGCAAGCGCAGCGACTCAGGTGAATGCAGCAGGAGATTGGCGCTTCACCTTTACAGACCAGTCCGGCAAACCTGATTCCGAGCCCAACGCTCCGGCCAACTTCACCCAGAACGCGAACCATGTCGAGGGCACAATCGCTCCTGTCAGCGGCGACTACGGCATGCTCTCGGGAGATTTAATCGCAGGCCGAGGCGCGGAGTCGGACAAAGCGACTGAGCTTCACCTCTCCCGCTTCGACGGCATCCACGCTCTCCGCCTTGACGGTCATTTCGTGACGCCTGATCGCATTGAGGGCGTCTTCCACGTTTCTCCCGCCAGCGCTCTCAACTTTGTAGCAACGCGCTCGGCCTCCACTTTCGCAGGTTTCGACGAGGCCGAACACCTCACTACAGTTCAAGACACGTCTGTCCCATTCCGTTTTCAGGGCCTGGATGCTTCCGGCACAGTCGTTACGCAGGACGATCCACGTTTTCGCGAGAAGGTCGTGCTCATCGACATCTTCGGAACCTGGTGTCCGAATTGCCATGACGAAGCTCCCGTCTTGCAGTCGCTTTACACGCAATTCCACGCGCGCGGGTTGGAGGTCGTCGGTCTCAGCTATGAATATGTAGAGGACCATGTCCGCAACCAACGCCTGCTTGGAATCTATCGCAACAAGTACTCCATCGCGTTCCCCTTGCTGTTGGCCGGAACCACGGACTCCGGACAGATTGCCAGGACCCTGCCGCAGTTGCGGAATTTCGGCGCCTACCCAACTACCATCTTTCTCGATCGTCACGGACGGGTGCGCATGATCCATGCCGGTTTTTCCGGACCCGCCACTGGACACCTCGAAGAGGTGAAGCAGAGTTTCGAGCGCACCGTCGCCAAATTGCTCGATGAGCAGTAACCTTATCGAGCCCTTATCTCTTTCCGGGCCAATCGGGCTTCGCGCTTCGCTATAATCGAGAGGTCCTCATGGTACGCGACGGAATCTATTACGCGCTGGCTCTGGTTGCGGTGGCGGTCCTCATTGGTTTTTGGGCCACGCCCCTGCTCGCCCTTGTGCCGCTATTGTTGGCGGCCTTCTTCCTCTGGTTCTTCCGGGACCCGGAGCGTGCCATTCCGTCTATCCCCGGTGCCGTCGTCTCTCCTGCCGATGGCAAGGTGACGGCCGTTTCCACCATTCAGGTCGCAGGCGAGCCGCGCATCAGCATCAGTATTTTTCTTAACGTCTTCAATGTCCACGTGAACCGTTCGCCCGCCGCCGGTGTCATTACGGCTGTCCAGTATCATCGCGGCAAGTATCTGAATGCGATGAATCCGGCCTCGGCAGAACTCAATGAGCAAAACGTCTGCACGCTCCAGACCGAAAATGGTTACAGTATCGTTTTCAAACAAATTGCCGGGCTGCTGGCCCGCCGCATCGTATTCTCGCGCCAGGTCGGAGACCGTGTGGCGCGCGGCGAGCGCATCGGACTCATTAAGTTCGGATCGCGTTGCGACGTGATTCTGCCCGCCAGCGCCAAGGTACTCGTACAGGTGGGAAACGCCGTGTATTGCGGTTCATCGACACTTGCCATCCTGCCGCCGGCGCAAGGAGAAGTCTGATGGAACTGCCGAACCGTCGCATGAGCGACGGGCAATCACGCCGGCTTCGCAAGGGCATGTACATTCTGCCATCGCTGTTTACCACGGCGAATCTTGCTGCCGGTTTCTACGCCATCTCGCAGACGGCGATTGGAGCTTCTCGCGCATTAGGCGTATTCGACGCCCCGACCGATCCTCTGCGCATGGCCGCCCCATATTTCAACCATGCTGCCATTGCGATTGGCTTCGCTGTTTTCTTCGACGGCATGGACGGAGCCATCGCCCGCCTTACACATACCACCAGCGACTTCGGCAAGGAGTTGGATTCTCTCGCCGATGTTGTCACTTTCGGCGTTGCTCCCGCCATCCTTGCCTGGATCTGGGGATTCCTTTGCCTGCCTACGGGGTTGGACTCAGATCTCCGAGACAAACTCATTGAGTTCGGCGCGATCATCGCCTTCGCGTTCCTCACTGCGGGAGCCTGCCGTCTCGCGCGTTTCAACATCCAGCTCAATCCGCAACCGAAGAATCCCGGACGCCCCGATCGAAAGTATTTCGTCGGCATGCCGATTCCGGGCGGAGCCGGTTGCCTTGCGGCGGTCGTACACCTTCGCCTTGGCTATCCAGTGCAGGCCTGGTGGAGCTCCATCATCTGGATGGCTTACATCTTCCTCTGCGCTTTCCTGATGGTAAGCACGTGGCGTTTTTGGAGTGCCAAGAGCATTGATTTTCGCAATCGGCAGGCATCGCGATTGTTCGTGCTGTTCGCTCCAATCCTGGCCGCGATCTGGTATTTTCATCGCTACGTTTTATTCGTTCTCGCTGTGACCTACATGATTTCAGGTGTGTTCTTCCGGCTCACCTATGCTTTTCGGCGGAGAGATACGGTCTCTCCGACCCCACCTCCCGTTCTTGGAGAATTATGAAAACATCTGCCAGGAACTCCAATCTATTTCGTGTTGCCCTCGTAGGAGCTTCTGCCCTCAAAGGCAAGGAAGTTCGCGATGTGCTCAGCGAGCGCAGTTTCCCCGCAATCGATTACAAACTGTTGGACGAAGAGGAAGCTCTCGGCACGATTGAGCAGGTCAATGACGAACCGACATTGATTCAAGGGGTCTTGCCCGAGCATCTTGAAGGCGTCGATTTTTCTTTTCTCACCGCCGACGAATCCTACATCGCCCAAACCTGGGCGACCGTTCGCGACTCCGGCTCTGAGATCATCGATCTCAGCTACGCACTTGAGAACAACACCGATATCATCTTTCGGTCGCCGTGGATCGAGCGTGAACTCGACCGCACTCCAGAAGTAGCGCTCCAATCGGCGCCCGTTGTCATCGCACATCCTGCCGCCGTAGTTCTGGCGCTATTGATTGCGCGTCTGCAGAAAGCTGCTCCCATTCAGGTCGCCTCTGCCGTCATCTCGCAACCCGCTTCCGAATACGGACGTCGCGGCATGGATGAATTGCACGACCAGACCGTGAATTTGCTCAGTTTCCAGCAGATGCCCAGCGCTACGTTTGGAACCCAGGTGGCCTTCAATCTCTTTGCGCAGCCTATCGATGTCGCACACCCATCGCTCCGCGAGGTGGAAGGGCGCATCGTGCGTCACTTCAAGTCGATCACGACGGACGAGCTTTTCCGTCCCGCGGTGCTTCTCGTGCAGGCTCCTGTTTTCCATGGCTACACCATCGCCATGTTCGTCAAGACCGGTAAAAAAGTGTCGGGAGCCGATCTGGAAGCCGCGCTCGCCGGTCCGCACATGACCGTGACCAAGGAGGAAGACGATTTTCCCAGCAACGTCAACGTTGCGGGCTCATCGGAAATTCTCGCCAGTGTTCGTCCTGACGCGGCTGGCGGCAACGGGTTCTGGATTTGGGCAGCCTGCGACAATCTTCGTGTCTCGGCGATTCAGGCCGTTGAGTGCGCTGAAGGCATGGTGCAAACCCGTCCGCGAGGACAGTTGCAATGACTTCCGCGCCCCGTGTTCACCGGATTTTAGCCGCAGTCGTTTTAGTGCCGCTGTTGCTGCTAGCGTCCTGCGGTTATCACGCTGCCGGAAAGGCTTCGCAGCTTCCGCCCAACATCAAGATTCTTGCGGTTCCGTCGTTTCTGAATCAGACTCACACGTACCACGTAGAAACGGGTCTCACCAACGCCGTCATTCGTGAATTCAACACGCGCACTCGTTACCGTGTGATGCAGTCGGAAGCGGACGCAGATGCCGTGCTGAAAGGTACCGTGATCTCCGCCGAGGTTGCTCCCGTGGCTTACGATTCCGTTACCGGACGCGCTGCCACCGGACTTGCCACCATTATGATCAAGGTGACGCTGACCGCGCGCGATGGCCGTGTTCTGTACAGCAATCCCAATTACGTATTCCGCGATCAGTATCAGATTTCCAACGAGCTCTCCAGCTTCTTTGAGGAGCAGGGACCAGCTCTCGACCGCCTCTCGCGTGATTTTTCCCGTACTCTGGTCAGCAACATTCTGGAGGCTTTCTAGCTTTGAAGTCTTTCGCTCCAGTCGAACGCTTCGTCAATGACGTCAGCTCGCGCATGCTGCAGGCGGGCTATGTGTTTGTCGGCGATGAAGGTTTTTTTCGCCGCACCTGTCGAGACGCCATCCTCAAGCACCTCGTTCCGGAGGGAATGCGCGAGTTCAGCTTTTACGAGTTTGATCTCGATTCATCCGAAGTCGTAGAGATTCTCGACCGCGCTCGCACCCCTTCGTTGATGGCGAATTTCCAGGTCTTTTTCGTGCGTGGAGTCAAAGCCCTCTACGGACGCGGCAAGCACGATGCCGAATTTGCTGCCATCGCCGCTTACGCGAAAGATCCCAATCCTGACGCGCTGCTTATTTTCGTCGCAGATCACATCAGCATCCCCGCCGACGTTCGCCGCATGGAAATGACGGACAAGGATCGCTATGAGCGCATCCGCGAGACCCTCGGCGACTCTCTGACCATCGTCGAGTTTGCACGCGTCGATGAGGGAGAGGCGGTCAAGTGGCTCAACGAAACAGCCGCGCTCCACTCTGCCAAGATCGACTCTGATGCTTCCCGCGAACTCGTTGACTCGCTCGGCGGCGACATGATGATGATCTCCAACGAATTGGAGAAGCTCCTGCTGTATGTAGGCGAGAAGAAGCGGATCACTCTCGGCGACGTGGAAACCATGGTGCTTGCCGCCAAGCAGCGCACGCTTTACGAGCTTACCGAGGCTCTCTCCTCCCACAATCGCGCCAAATCCCTTGAAATCCTCGACGCCATGCTCTCCACCGGCGACGGCGACGAAGCCGCCATCGGACACCTCTACATGCTCGCTCGCACCTTCCGCCAGATGCTCGTGATCCTGGAGCGCAACGTTCGCGACACTCGTGCCCTCTACCAGGTCCTCTGGCAGGGATTCCGCCTTCCGCCCTTCGCCGCCGAAGACGTGATCCGTCAGGCCCGCCGCTACAAGTCCCGCCGCGAACTCACCCGCGCAATCCGACTCATCTCAAAGGCCGATGCTGCCCTGCGCACCAATCCGGTGAGCAAGCGTCTGGTTCTCGAAAATTTGGTTCTTGATCTCGCCGCCGAACCCCGCGAACCAGCTCCCGCCTGGCAGCAGGAAGCACTTCTCGACCACTGAGGTTTGCTTGAGCTTTTGCGCCGTGTTATCCCGTCTATAACAACGTCCGGGTTGTCCAGGAAGAACCCCAGCACAGCCCAAATTTTTTCGTTGCGCTGCCTGCGGCAATCGATTTGTGCGCGCAAACAAAAACGGCAGGCCGAAGCCTGCCGTTTTTCTCGAAGCAGAAAATCTACTTGGTTTCGGTTGCAGCCTTCACGCGAGCCGACAGGCGGCTCTTATAGCGCGATGCTGTGTTCTTGTGCAGGATACCCTTCTGCACGCTCTTATCCAGAGCCGATACGGTCTCACGGAACGTCGTATCCAGCGTAGTTTTATCGCCGGAGGTCAGTGCGGTGCGCAGATTGCGCAGCGCCGAACGCATACGCGACTTGTTGGCGCGGTTAGTCGCCGTCTTGGTTTCCGTCTGTCGTGCGCGCTTCAGCGCCGAAACATGATTCGCCATACTTACCCTATGTCCTTATAGTCAAAACCGGGACTTCGCCCCGAACAATTCATTTTACGGCATTTTTCGCGTTTTCTGCAATCGTCACACTCGGGCTGGCTTCCGCCGCGCACAATCTGCGTTTTTCCACTGGCGATAGAACTCTCACATAAGCCATGCCCGCAGCCCTTGCCGCATCGGTTCCCATGTCGGTGTCCTCGAAAACCAGGCACTGTTCCGGAGGTACTTCCAGCCTTGCTGCAGCGAGCAGAAACGGCTCCGGATCGGGCTTGCTCTTCTGGTAATCGCCCGCGCAGACGATAGTGTCAAATCTGTCGAGCAGGCCAACCGCCTTGAGCGAAGCTGTCACGGAGTCCCGATTGCTGCCCGACACAACCGCAAACGGAATGCGGCCAGCTTCAGCTTGAATAATTTCCAGTACTTCCGGCACGGCCTTCAGGTGCGGAAGCAGCGAGTAATAAATATCTTCCTTGCGGTTAGCGACGGATTCGACCGGCATGTTCAGCCCTTGCATCCCGTTCAACTCAGAGATGATTTCCCGCGTAGGCTTACCGCCCCAGCTATAAAAGAGCTCTTCATCGAACGTGCAGTTCCACTCTCCGAGAGCCGCTAACCAAGCGTCATAGTGAAGTGGCATCGAATCGGCAATTGTCCCATCGCAGTCAAACAGGTAGGCCCCAAACGAGCCCTCCGGCAATATCAGCTTCATCATCTAATCTTACGCGAGCTATCCGAAGAACCCCGCCTGGTAAATTCCTTTTCCCGCACGTAGATCACCTCATATGAGATGATTGCAATATAGCAACCAATTGAAGTCCAAGGAAGCGGCTCCCATGTCCAAATACGGTGGTGACAAATCAAGATTCAATCGTCTCAGGAAACAAAAACTATTGAGGCGTCAAAAAGCAGCCAACGTAGTCGCAACCAAAGCCGCAAGCGCCGAGTCTGCTAAATCAGCCGGCAAGTAACGCCGCGAGCTCACAAAATGCCCCGCGCGAGTATCGTGCGGGGCATTTGAATTTGCGGCTCCGTCCTCTCCAGCGTTTATACTGACTTCTTATGCCGAGAGTAAGATTTGCGCCCTCTCCCACGGGGTTTCTCCACGTGGGCTCTGCGCGCACCTTCATTTTTAACTGGCTCTACGCCCGCCACAACGGCGGAACCATGGTGCTCCGCCTCGACGATACTGACGTGGAGCGCAACTCCGATGCCAGCGTGCAATCGATCTTCGAGGGACTGCGATGGCTTGGCCTCTCCTGGGACGAGGAGTACAAGCAGTCCGAGCGCCTTGCCCTTCACCGCCAGGTAGCCGAGTCGATCTTCGCCAAGGGGCTCGCCTATCGCGATTTCACTCCCGCGCACGCTGGAGACAGCGACCAGTCCGGCCCGCAAGGCGCTTGGCTCTTCAACCCCGGCATGCGCGATCTCTCCCGTGCTGAGAGCGACCGCCGCGCCGCCGCCGGAGAGCCCTTCGCCCTGCGATTCCGCGTGCCGCGCGGCCACGACCGCGTGCTCCGCTTCATCGACTCCGTTTATGGAGAGCAGACCAAGCTTTCCGACGAGGTCGAAGATTTTGCGCTCCTGCGTAGCGATGGAATGCCGACCTATCATCTGGCTTCCTGTGCCGACGATGCCGACCTCCGCATCAGCCACATCATTCGCGGCCAGGATCATCTCTCGAACACCTACAAACATCTGCTCATCTTCGAAGCTGCCGCCATCGGAGAGACTCCGCGGTTTGCACACCTGCCGCTGCTCGTCGCGCCCGACGGAACCAAGCTCTCCAAGCGCCGTCACGGCCCGGTCGTCAGCGTCACCACCTATCGCGATGCTGGTTTCCTATCCCAAGCGTTCGTTAATTTCCTGTGCTTGCTGGGATGGTCGCCCAAGAATGACCGCGATTTTCTCACACTGCCCGAGCTGACTTCATTGTTCACCTTGGAAGGCGTCAATCGCGCCAACGCCGTGGTCAACTTTACCGAAGCCGACCCCTTCGATCCCAAGGCTGTGTGGCTCAATGCGGAGCACATTCGAGCCCTGCCGGTCGAGCAGCTTTCCTCTCAGTTGCTGCCGTTTCTGCAGCAGGCTGGAATCTCGGCCACACCGGAGAAGCTGCAGCAGGTCACGCCGTTGATTCGTGAGCGCATCAAGTTTTTACGTGACGTAAATAGCACTGCCGACTTCTTTTTCGCCGACCGGCTTCCTCCATACGATAGCCGTGAGCTGATTCCACAGAAGGGCGATGCCGAGCTTGCGCGCAAAATTCTCACCGAGGCAAGCGCGCTTCTGCCCGCCATACCTTTCGATCACGCTTCGCTGGAATCCGCTCTGCGCGGAGCCGCCGAGCGTCTGGGAGTAAAGGCCGGACCGATGTTCCAGCCCATCCGCGTCGCCGTTTGCGGACGCAAGAATGCGCCCCCGCTTTTCGAAACCATGGAAGTGCTCGGACGCGAAGTTTGTCTCGAACGCATTGCCCAGGCCACTTCCACGCTGTAGAGCAGTTCGATATATATAGAGCCCTGTTATTGCACTCAAAGGAATGGAGTCATGAACGCTTCGAATCCGGAATCTAAGGCTGCTGCCAACCCACCGGCTGAGTCCGCCCCCCGTCCCTCCAACTTCATCCGCGAGATGTTCATCGAGGATCTGAAGACGAAAAAGTACGGAGACGCCGTTGTTCAGACACGCTTTCCTCCGGAACCCAACGGCTACCTGCACATCGGACACGCCAAGGCCATCTGCCTCGACTTCGGATTGGCCGACGAGTTCGGAGGCAAGACAAACCTGCGCTTCGACGACACCAATCCCGAGAAGGAAGAGCAGGAGTACGTCGATTCCATCCAGGCCGACGTGCGTTGGCTCGGCTTTGAGTGGGAGCGTCTCTGCTACGCCTCCGATTATTTTGGCCAGCTCTACGATTGGGCATTGCAACTGGTCAAGGACGGCAAGGCTTATGTCGATGACCTGACCGCCGACGAAATCCGCATGCATCGCGGCACCCTCACCGAGCCCGGCAAAGACAGTCCATATCGCTCCCGCACCGTCGAAGAAAACCTCGACCTGTTCGTGCGTATGCGCAATGGCGAGTTTCCCGATGGCTCCCGCGTATTGCGCGCAAAGATCGACATGGCCTCGCCGAACCTCAACATGCGTGACCCTGTGATGTATCGCATCCTGCATGCTGAACATCACCGCACGGGCGACAAGTGGCCGATCTATCCCATGTACGACTATGCCCACGGGCAATCGGATTCGCTCGAAAAGGTCACGCACTCGATGTGTACCCTGGAGTTCACCGATCACCAGCCGCTCTATAAGTGGTACATCGAGCAGCTCGGAATCTTTCCTTCGCAGCAGATCGAATTCGACCGCCTGAACCTCACCTACACGCTCCTCAGCAAGCGCAAGCTTCTGCAACTCGTGCAGGAGAATCGCGTTAACGGCTGGGACGATCCTCGCATGCCAACCATCACTGGTATCCGCCGCCGAGGTTTCACCCCCGAGGCCATCCGTAATTTCTGTGCTGCCATCGGAGCGTCGCGCACCAACGGTTCCACGGATATCGAGATGCTCGAGCACTTCCAGCGCGAAGACCTGAACAAGCGATCTCCGCGCGCCATGGCCGTCTTGCGTCCGCTGAAAGTCGTAATCGACAACTATCCCGAAGGCGAAGAGTTCGTCGAGGTTGCGAACAATCCCGAAGACGCCAGCGCCGGGCTCCGGCAGGTGCCTTTCTCGCGCGAAATCTACATTGAGCAGGACGATTTCCGCGAGGTTCCGCCGCCGAAGTATTACCGCCTGTCGCCGGGCAAGGAAGTGCGTCTGCGCAATGCCTACTTCATCACCGCCAACTCAGTCGTGAAGGATGCCGACGGGAAAATCGTTGAGGTGCATTGCACTTACGATCCCGCCAGCCGCGGCGGAAACTCACCCGACGGACGCAAGGTGAAATCGACGATTCACTGGGTTTCTGCCAAACACGCCATCGAGGCCGAGATTCGAATCTACGAAAAGCTCTTCACCAAGTCCGATCCCGGCAACCTTGCCGAAGGCGAAGACTTCACCGACAATCTCAATCCCAATTCGCTTGAAACGCTGGTGGACGCAAAGCTGGAGCCATCGCTGACCTCGGCCAAGACCGGGGACCGCTATCAATTTGAGCGCGTCGGCTACTTCTGCGTCGATTCCGACTCCACACCCGGCCGCCTCGTTTTTAACCGAACTTTGCCGCTAAAAGACACCTGGGCAAAAATCGAAAAGAAGGCTGGAGTCTAGTTCGCGCATCCAATCATGAAACGCCTCGCGCAGTTGTGGCCCGGGGCGTTCCGCTCCCTGCGCTGGATGGTCATGGCGTACAAGGCAAGCGTTTCAGGCAATAGTAGCTCTCTTGTACAATCGCAACGGTGTACCGTGTCCACTTCGAGCGAGCAGTTTCCCGCACAGCCCGCGCCGCGCCCCTGGTCTCTCGCTCCTGAGCCGGAGCCGGTCTTTGGATTGGTTGCGGTTATTTTCACCTTTGTCTCGACACTGTTGGCGATCATATTTTGTGGCGCGATTGCGATTGTCGTTTCGCGCCATGTCGTCCCGTTGGGTCACATCCGCCCCGTGGATCTCGCGAGCGATCCGCGAGTGATTGTGCCCGCACAATTAGCCGCCTACCTTTTGGTCTTCGGCGTGCTCTGGCGAATGTTTTCGCACCATTTTCAAATAGGATTCTTCCGCGCTCTCTCATGGAATTGGCCCCTGCGCTGGCCGGTTTTTCTGGTCGGTGGAGCCGTGCTGGCGATGAGCGTTCTGCTCAGTTCGCGATTCCTTCCCGCGCCTCCTGAGCTCCCCATCGACAAAATGATGCGCACGCCGGCCGATGCCTGGCTTCTAAGCATCTTTGGTGTGTTCTTTGCGCCATTCGTGGAAGAAGTCTTATTCCGCGGACTGCTCTTTCCTGCTCTCGCCCGTCGCGCCGGCGCACTCTTTTCGCTGCTCATGACTTCGGTCCTCTTCGGTGCCATCCACTCACAGCAACTTGCCGGAGCCTGGATTCAAGTGACCTGCATCGTTCTTGTTGGCATCGTGCTCACCGTGGTTCGCTGGCGGTTTCGCTCGCTCGCCTCGTCCACTCTGGTTCATGTGGGTTACAACGGAGCTCTGTTCGTAGCGCTGTTTATTCAAACGCGGGGCTTCACAAACTTCACGGCACGCTGAGTCCTGATTCTTCGCCGCTTGCTCCACGGTTCGCCCCTTGCTATGGTGAAACGCATGTCCGATGCTCGCCAGCAACTTCTATCGCTCCTCTCGCAGCAGTCTTTCCGTCTTGGCAACTTCAAGCTCTCCAGTGGCGGAACCAGTGATTACTACATCGACTGTCGCACTACCACGTTGCACGCTGAGGGCGCACGACTTACCGCCCGTGTTTTTCTGGATGAGATAGAGCAGCGAAACTGGCGGCCACAGGCCATCGGAGGACTCACCATGGGAGCCGATCCCATCGTGGTCTCCGTTGCGATGCTCAGCGCGCAGGAAACTCATCGCCGTACCGAAGCTGTTGCCGCCCCGTCCTCTCATCAATGGATTCATGGTTTTCTGGTGCGCAAATCCGAGAAGGCGCACGGCACCGGACAGCGTGTGGAGGGCTTTCACGAAAAAGGCGCTCGCGTCGTGATCGTGGATGACGTTTGTACCACGGGAGCCTCTACCGTACAGGCCATCGAGGCGGCCGTGGAGTTCGGATTTGAGATAGTTGGCGTCATGTGCCTGGTCGAGCGCGAAGAATCGCAGGGTCGTCCCGCCATTGAACGCGCCGCCGCCGGTGTGCCATTCGTGTCGATCTTCACCGCTTCCGAGGTGCGAGCAGAACACGTGCGCCACTTGCGCTGAACCGGCATTGCCTAGCTCGTCCGGCCGGTCTACGATTGGTGCGTGGCCGTAATCTGTACGTGTGGCCTGGGGGCAATCTGGAATGATGTTTGGAAAACTCGGTCTCGTCATGGTCGTAGTGCGCGACATGGAGCGCAGCGTCGCGTTTTATCGCGATGTGCTCGGCCTTAAACTTCTCATTCATCAAGCAAACTGGAGCCAGCTTGATGCCGGCAATATCATCATTGGTCTTCATCCGGATGGCGACGAAGTCAAGGTCAGTCCCACGACCGGCATGAGCATAGGAATCTATGTCGATGACATGGACAAAGCCGTCGCGGAAATTCGCCGCCGCTTTGGCAAGATTGCAGTAGGCCCGCGCCGGGACCCGTTCGGGCGCTGGGCCCTCGTCTTCGATCCGGACGGATACTGCATTCAGATCATCGAGATGGCGCGCAGCCTCCGCGGCCAGCACAAACTCACACAGGAACCCGCGAAAGAGTAGCCCGCGTAACAGAAGACCCTCCGCCGTTGCGGAGGGTCTTCACGTGAATGCGAACTTTTACTGGGCGCGCTGGCTGTACTGCGCGTGATGATGGTGATGGTGTTTCTTGTGGTGCTTCTTTGCGAATGCCGGCATGGCTGCGCTCAACAGCAGCACACCGGCCAGAACGGCGATAATGGATTTCTTCAAAGTCTGCTTCCTCCGGCGAACGTCACTTAAGGCGTCCACTCTGTTTCTAGCACTTCACAGGTGTACTTTCCATGAATATTTCCGCGACTTAATGTTTCTTTACCTCGATCTAGGGTCTATCACTCTGGCCCGCTGCTCGGGCCGCCAAGCGGCCGCCAAGGTTCAATTCCACATTTTGCTCACGACCATATAAACTAAGCTTTAATTCATATTGACTGGACAATAATCTGTGCTCGAAACATTGAAGTGGACCGATACGGGCGTTTTGTTCATCGACCAAACCAAACTGCCGACCGAGGAGATCTGGGTCAATTGCAAGAATTACGAAGCCGTGGCCGATGCCATCCGCACGATGATCGTGCGGGGCGCCCCTGCCATTGGAGTTGCCGCCGCCATGGGCATCGCACTCGGCGCGCGTGACCTTGACGTTACCAGCATCTCGGAATTCCGCAACGGAATCGGTCAGATCTGCCGAACGATCGGCGAGACCCGTCCCACGGCCGTCAATCTTTTCTGGGCCATCCGCCGCATGCAGCGGCGTTTTGAAGATATCAGTGGCCGTCCCATCCCCTTGATTAAGCAGGCTCTCATCGATGAGGCGCTGGCCATTTACTCCGAAGATATCGCCACCAATCGCGCCATGGGAGCCAATGGCGCGCCCTTAATGCCAGCAGCCGGCGGCGTGCTGACCCACTGTAATGCCGGAGCTCTGGCCACGGCGGGTTACGGCACTGCATTAGGCGTGATTCGGGCTGCATTTGAATCAGGTAAGAAAATTCACGTCTTCGCCGATGAAACCCGGCCATTTCTGCAGGGAGCGCGCCTCACCGCATGGGAGTTGATGAAGGACAATATCCCCGTCACGCTGATTGCCGATAACATGGCGGGCGTCATGATGGCTCAAGGCAAAATACAGGCCGTCATCGTCGGAGCCGACCGCATCGCGGCCAATGGTGACACGGCAAATAAGATTGGGACTTACTCGGTGGCGATTCTTGCCCGGGAGCACGGAATTCCAATGTACATCGCCGCACCCTATTCCACGGTCGACATGGAAACGCCCGATGGATCGGGAATTCCCATCGAACAGCGCGCAGCCAGCGAAGTCACGCACTTTGCCGGAAAGCAAGTTGCTCCCACCGGAGTTCAAGTGGAGAACCCGGCATTCGACGTGACTCCTGCACGCTACATAAAGGCGATTATCACGGAGCGCGGCGTGGCTACCGCTCCCTTCGGCGAGTCGCTGCTAAGGCTTGGAGACAGCAAGACCGCAGTCGTTCTTTAGTCATCCGTAAACTCTCGCAATGGGTAGCCTCGCGCTGCCCATTGTCATTGCGCAAGAGGACGCGAATGATTTGGGTTCACCCCGGTGTTTTCCCGCTGATACTCTTGAATCAGCATGCACTTGAGCCTTTCCATTTCACACATCCTGATTGCCATGGCCGCCGCCTTCCTTGCCGGTGGCATCAACTCCGTCGCGGGCGGGGGCACGCTGGTGACATTCCCCGCGCTCATCGGCCTCGGACTTCCATCGATTGCCGCCAACGCTACCAGCACGGTTGCCATCTGGCCCGGCGCGCTCGGCAGCATGTGGGGCTTTCGCCGCGAGATTCGCGAGACCGATCCGCGATTCCGCCTGCTTGCCATTCCTTCTGTCATCGGAGGCTTGATCGGAGCAATCCTTCTGCGCCGCACCCCGGCTGCGATGTTCGATCACCTCGTGCCATTCCTTATCCTGTTTGCAACGGTCCTTTTCACCGTGCAGGCTCCCATTCAGCGCCGCCTGCAAAGCACACCGCACCCCGCAGGTAAGCGCGGCACAACATGGATCGTGGGAGCAACTTGCGCGCAACTCGCAGTGGGAATTTACGGAGGTTATTTCGGTGCGGGCATGAGCATCATGATGCTTACGGTCCTGGCGTTCATGGGCATGGAAGACATCCTGAAGATGAGCGCGACCACCAGCTTTCTCGGATTCTGCACCAACGGGGTTGCGTCTATCCTCTTCGCCTTCTCCCACATGGTGGTGTGGCCATACGTGCTCGCCATGATGTTTGCCGCGCTCTTCGGTGGTTATGCCGCCGCTGGAATCGCGCGCCGCATCGGCAAAGTGATGGTGCGCCGCTTCGTGATCGCCGTCGGCTTCACCATCGCCATCGTGTTATTCGTCAGGATGTTTTGAGCGAACAAAACACTCCATTCTGAAGCGCACTGTCGCGCTCAGAATGGAGTGCCTTTGATTCTAGGCTGGGTTTGCTTTTACAAACGCATCGATCTTTGCCGCTTCGTCGTCGCTCAGTCTGAAGGTTGCCGCCGGAAGGATTCCGTCCACCTGGCTGGCTCCGCGAGCGCCGACAATGGCCGCGGTTATCGCCGGATTGCGCAGAGTCCACGCAATCGCCACTACACCGGGCTGCACGTTATGTGCGTTACCGATCTCACGCAGCAACTCAACAAGTTTCAAATTACGTGAGAGTTTCGGCTCCTTGAACTGGGGAGAGCGACGGCGCCAGTCATCTTCGGGCATTGCAGCGATTCGTTCTGCCGTCATCTTTCCGGTCAACAGTCCGCTGGCCATGGGCGAATAATTAATCACGCCGATATTGTTTTGCTTGCAGAAGGGAAGAATCTCATTCTGTACGGCGGGGTTCAGCAGTGAATAGGGCGGCTGCAAAGACGTGATCGGTGCAATCTTCTGAGCCCTCTTCATCTGCGCCACATTGAAATTCGAAACGCCGATGTAGCGCACCTTGCCTTCTTCCTTGATGCGCGCCAGTGCCTCCCACCCCTCTTCGATCTCAGCCTCAGGATCAGGCCAGTGAATCTGATACAGATCGATGGTGTCCACCTTGAGGCGGCGCAGAGAATTCTCCACCTCTTCGCGAAGGGAATCTTTCTTTAAACTTCGATAGATCTGCCGATTCTCATGCCAGCGCATGGAACACTTCGTGAAGACATAAGGCTTCCTTGAAGTTGAAGCCAAAGCCTTGGCCACAATCTCCTCCGAGTGGCCCAGTCCGTAGATAGCAGCCGTATCGATCCAGTTCACGCCGCCGTCAAGCGCGCGCAGAATGGCATTAACGGATTCGCTGTCGTCCTGCGCTCCCCAACCGAACTCCCAATTACCGCCACCGATGGCCCATGCTCCGAACCCAATCGGGGTGATCTTCAAATCTGAATTTCCAAGTTGACGTGTTTCAAATGTAGTGCGGTTTTTCTCGAGTGTTGTGGACATACATTTCTAGATGCGAAGTGCATTCCCTCCGTCGCAGAAACTATGCGGCACTCAGCTTTTGCGTAGCAGTATTGTGTTCGGCTGATTGACGGCTGCGCGTACGCAGGAAATCCTGGGCATTGTGATAGCCCTCCATCGTTCCCACATCCATGTAGTGCTCGCCGTTTGCAACGGCATGCACCGGATTTCCAGCAGCCATGTAAGCGTTGAGTAAATGGCCAAGATATTCATCCTTGCGATGACGTGCTTCCCACAACAGACGCAGTTCATGGAATGCGCGGCCCGAAGCAGTGACGGCACCCCAAATCAAATTCGTTCCGGGATTCGGTTCCTTCACCACGACCCGCTCGACGCGGCCCGTATCATCGCACAGCACTGCGTCGAACACGCTGGGATTCTCAACCGGAAACAATACAAGGTTCACTCCCGTGCCTTGCTCCACCGAAGCACGAAAGGCATTTTCAGGAAACCAGATCGTATCGGGAAGACCGATCAACACTGGTTCATCCGCACGCACGAAAGGCTCGGCGCGGAACAACGCATCGCATAGCCCCTGGGGACGTTGTTGCACCACGTAGAAAATTTCAGCGGCGTAGTCGCGTTCCGCGTAGTAACGCACGATGTCGCTCTTCTCCGCGGAGATAACCATGCAGATTTGCTTCGCGCCGGCGGCGATCATGCGTTCCACCAAATATTCCGAAACTGCTTTTGGACGCTCGACGCCACTGATTTCGCGCGAACCTACGGGTAAAAGTTCTTTGCTGCATCCGAGCGGCTGAATTCTAAGTCCAGCTCCGGCGGCGGGAATAATGCCGATCATGCGGCCTCCATCTGTGATTTGCTTGGATCAGGTGAACGGGCAGCGTCAAATGCGGAAAGCATGGTGAGCGCGCGCCGATAACCAGTGTGTTCGTCGAGGGTGCGCTGACGAGCTCGACGCGCCATTCTGAATAGATCCGAGTCAGGCATATCGAGCGCGTGCATGATCTCCTCTGTGCCGTTGGCGACGATCAACTCCTGACCGGGCTCGAAGAACGAATCGAGTCCACAGAACCAGTCAGTGACAATCGGCGCGCCACAGGCGGCTGCTTCGAAAAACCGTCCGGAAGGGCAATAGCCGGAGGCGGCCATGCTCTCGCGAGTCAGATTCAGGGCGATGCGTGAAGAAGAGTAAAGCGCGGGATGATCTGCAACAGGTACGTGCTCCGCGCGCTGTACATTCGCAGGCCACCGCCATTCTGGCGGATAAAGCGGACCAGCCAGCAGGAACGATGAATACGGACGCAGCCGCGCTGGCTGCAGGAACATTGACTCGACTTTTGCCTGGCGATCGGAAGCGTAAGTTCCCATGTAGCTGAGTTCGCAGCGAAGACCGGGGCGGGGCCGGACCGGTCGATAGACATCAGGATCGACGCAGCCGAAAAGAGGTTGCGCGGCTCTGACGCCGAAGTCCCGTACCAGCGCGACCAGTGCTTCGCCTCCGGTCCAGGAGAGTACAAGGTCGAAGCCGGAGAGTTGCCGCGCCCGTATATAGTCGAGATCGCTTTCCGCGAGCCGCTGCAGAGTGATGGGCGTATCGAGATCGTAGAAAACGCGTAAGGGGCCGTCGAGCGAGAGCAGCGCATCTGCAATACGTGCGCCTTCAGGTACATAGCTTGCCGTGATGACCGCATCAGACTCGGCGGCTTCGGCGAGCGCCTGAACGCAGATGTCATCCCATGAGGAATAGAGCTTTAAGTCGCAATAAGTGCATTGCTCGAAATCGCGATGCTTTGCATAGTAGGGGACATCGCGCTCGTAAAACGTAACACTGTGCCCAAGGCGATGAAGAGCGCGGAGAATTGCACGATATGGAGTGGCATGACCGTTGCCCCAGGAGGACGATAAAGTCAGGCCGAAGAGTGTGATCTTCAAAACGCACCATCCGGTTCCGCAGCCGATCCCCGCAAAGCGCGGGCAAAACGAGTTCTGCTCAGGTTTGGATGAAGCGGCGGGCCAAGATGTTTGCTGATATTTGTACCGAGACAAAAACATGGGCTCGGCAAGGAATCGAGCCCATGTCAGTTCGGAAATGCTGGCTTCTAGACTAACTTCGCGTCCAGCGTAATTTCTGCTGCCTTGAGCACGCGCGAGACGGGGCAGCCGGCCTTGGCGTCGGCGGCGGCTTTCTGGAACTTGGCGTCGTCGGCATTGGGAATCCTGGCGCGCAGTTCCAGGTGGATCTTGGTAATAGTGAAACCCGCGTCCGTTTTCTCCAGTGTTACAGAGGCTTTGGTGTCGATCGCATCTGCCTTCAAACCAACGCTATCCAGTTGACCGGAGAGCGCCATTGAGAAGCATCCCGCGTGCGCGGCTGCGATGAGTTCCTCGGGGTTGGTGCCCACGCCGTTTTCAAAGCGCGTGCTGAAGGAGTATTGCGCCTGGGAGAGGACCCCGCTATCGGTGGTAACAGTCCCGCGTCCGTCTTTTAATCCACCTTGCCAATGGGCATTTGCCGATCTTTGCATTTGTATAGCTCCTAGCTTGCGCGCAAATAGCGCGACCCAACATGCTACATCCGAACTTGATTCTTTGGGTGCCGCGGCGACGGAACGATTGTACGAAAGGTGAATTGTTCGCTGGGTGGAGTTGATGGATCAGTTAACCGTTATGCAGCGATAGCCAGGATTGGCTTCCGAATACACAGGTGGCCACTGGTCCTATTGTCATTGTAGTTAATCGTTTGAAAGTTCAGGCTGCTGATTCATCCGCCTCCTGGGTAGCGCGACGAATCCGGCGAGCGCGTTTTGAGGAGGGTCCGGTTCCGTCACGAGAGGTCTCCTCATAATTGGAGGCTCCACATGGGCAGGGAGGGACTCGCGCGCCCCTGCCGACGAGGATTACGAAGCGGCAGTCGTGGCAGAACAACTCCACGGATTCGGTGACGATTTCTCCGGGCCGCATCGGGTCTCCCATTACTTGTGACATCGGTTCTTATTCGTTGGAAGCCCGGTATCTCATGAAGGTTGTGCCGAAGGATTTGTTGGGTGGGTGTAAGCCGAGGCGCGGATTCCACTTCGCGTGGCGAACGGGCTCGCAACTCTGGCTCGCTGAATTTATACTTCAGGGCAGCTATTATGACGAACTATAAACGGTTGTTATTTTGCATTCTGGTTGTCGTGCTGTGTCTGCTGGCGGCATCGTGCAAGCGCAAGAGCGAGAAGGAATTCAAGCCGAGCAAGTTGGCGGGTGAGCTGTTTAGCGGCCAGAGCCTGCAAACTGCCGAGCGCAAACTGGACATGATGGGCGGCAACTTCGATATTCTTGTTGACCGCACTCCGCTGCCGAGCGATTCGCGGCCACCTTACCGGCTGCTGGTGATTTCGAAGAAGAACGCGCGAGTCGCAGGGCAGGCAGGCGAACTGGTGCTTACGTTCTTCAACGATCGGCTGATGACCTCGCAGTTCTATCCGGTGGATATGGCTTCGGCCCGTGCTGCGGTGGAGTCGGGCCAGAGTATCACGCTCGCAGATGGTGAGGCGCACATCGATCCCTCGACCCGGGTTTGGGTGGGGAAAGATGAAGGCGGGCGCAGCTACATTGGCTGGATCGACAAGTCTTTGCAGGCAGAGCAGGATGCGTGGGTAAAGCAGTATGGACAGTAGCGAGCAAGAATCGGAACGAAACAAATGGGAGTGATATGACGCCGACCGATCTGAATAAATTGCGCTCTGACATCGATTCCATCGATGAGAAGCTGGTTGAGTTGTTCAACCAGCGCGCTCATTGCGTGCTGGAGATTGGCCGCTTCAAGCAGCAGAACCATCTGGCGGTGTACGAACCGAAGCGTGAAGCGGTGGTGATGGCCAACGTGGCACGCTGCAATAACGGTCCGATGCCGGACGAGGAACTGGCAACGATTTACACCGCGATTCTAGCGGCGATGCGCAGATTGCAATCGCCCGACCTGCTGGAGCGCCAGTGAACGCGTTCGTTCGAGAGTGCCTGAGGTGACATTGAATCGCATTACCGTGATCGGCCTCGGATTGATGGGAGGCTCGCTCGGGCTGGCGTTGCGCCGCGCAGGAGTGGCCGCGCACGTTGTTGGCTGCGGCCGCGAGGAACTGCAGCGGCGCGCGATTGCATTGAGCGCGATTGATTCGGGATTGCAGGACGCGGACGACGCGGTTGCGGAGAGCGATTTTGTTTTTCTTTGTACTCCGGTGGAGACCAGCATCAAGCTGCTGGCGGAGATTGCGCCACGGCTGAAGCCGGGAGCCTTGATTACCGATGTGGGCAGCACGAAGGCTGCATTCGCGGCAGCAGCCCGCGAGATTTTTGGTGCGTCGGCAAACGAGCGGGTTCTGCCGGGACATCCGCTGGCGGGCCGCGAGGTCTCCGGCCTGGAGCACGCCTCCGCCGATCTCTATGCGGGCTGCGTGTGGGTGCTGACGCCACTGGAGGGCGCAGCAGAGGAGAGTTCGCTTCCCGCGCATCGCGAGTTGCGCAGGGCGCTTGAAGCGATTGGGGCGCGAGTCATATTCAACACTCCCGAGGAGCACGACCGCACGGTGGCCTACACCAGCCATCTTCCGCAGATGCTTTCGAGCGCATTGTCGCTGACATTGGAAAGGGCATTTGGTTCGCCGGAAAATCCGGGGTTGCAGGTGCATGCGGGCGGGCTTCGCACCATGTTGCGGCTCGCCCAGAGCGATCCCGCGATGTGGCAGCAGATTGCGGCGAGCAATACGGGGAACATTGCAGAGGCGCTGGAGGCGTTGGAGGCGGAGTTAAGAGAATTGCGGAAGAGCCTTGGCACTGCGGAGTTTCGTGTGAGGTTTGACGCGGCGCGGGAGTTTGCGAAGTTTCTTAAGGGCTGAGTTCCAGAAACGGGCTTCTTACTTTTGGAGAAGTGGATCGGAGGCTGGCAAGAGCCCCACTCAACGAAAAGAGCGTTGAGTGGGCCGTCTGCGCGGCTCGAATCTCTTCGTTGGTGGCGGGAGAGTCAACTACCCCACGTCAGCCCGGAAAAGCACCGGGCGGGACGTAGGGCACCCGGCGTCCACGTAGGCTTCGGATGTTGCGATATGGGAAAGCGGGCTCGTTGACCTTCGATGGTTTGCTGAAGCCGCTGATTTTGCGCACGTATTGCAGCGACGCGGCTCGAATCTCTTCGTTGGTGGCGGGAGAGTCAACTACCCCACGTCAGCCCGGAAAAGCACCGGGCGGGACGTGGGGCACCCGGCGTCCACGTAGGCTTCGGATGTTGCGATATGGGAAAGCGGGCTCGTTGATCTTCGATGGTTTGCTGAAGCCGCTGATTTTGCGCACGTATTGCAGCGACGCGGCTCGAATCTCTTCGTTGGTGGCGGGAGAAGTCAACTACCCCACGTCAGCCCGGAAAAGCACCGGGCGGGACGTGATGGGATAAGAACGAAGGCTTCAGCGAAACCCGGTATTCTTTGGTTGAGGACCAAGAAGCTGGGTCAGGAGAAGCCTTCATGACTATTG
>Ga0255336_100582_pt1 | contig 50013 bp, 51 predicted proteins | sample MeOH1_35cm_T3_17_FD_189102 | JGI IMG/M metagenome (GOLD analysis project Ga0255336, IMG submission 189102) | Sandy soil microbial communities from University of British Columbia, Vancouver, Canada - MeOH1_35cm_T3_179 | ecosystem: Engineered > Artificial ecosystem > Sand microcosm > Unclassified ... | reverse complement strand
GTTATCTGACGAAGCAGGCCGGGCGGCATGTCATGCTCGTGGCGCCTCCATATCAACCATGCGCGGCGGCTTTGAGCGCTTGGGGTGTCGATGTCGAGCGAGTCTTATGGGTGCGTTCGAGTGAAGACCAGGCCCTGTGGGCCGCTGCTCAGGCCTTGAAGCAGGATGGCATTGGCGCGGTCCTGGTTTGGCTGCCGAATGCGCGCGCCGACAAAGTCCGGCGTCTCCAGGTGGCGGCTCAGGAGTCGGCCTCGCTGGCATTTTTGATCCGGCCTATCGAGTCGGCCCGGCAATCTTCCCCGGCACCGTTGCGAATGATCTGCGAGCCGCTCTTGCCGGCCAATGCGCAGACGATCAACCGTCGTCAATGGCTACAGGAGATTGGTTTGTCGATCGACATCTTCAAGCGTCGCGGGCCGCCGCTAGCTGAGCCTCTTCGGCTTGTTTTGCCTTTACAAAGCGTTTTGTTGCCGGAAAACGGGGTCGGCAGTCATCAAGAACCAGAGATCAAACATGCTGTGGATCGCAGTCACATTGCCACTCTTGTCACTGGAAGCGGTGAAGCCTCTCGTGCCGCTCCCGGCTGGTTTGCTCGCGAAGTCGAATCGGCGTGAGTCGCGCGACGAAGCAGGCCAACCCCACAATGCCGAAGACATCGATAAAAGGCATTGCTACGCCCTGGCCGATCATGCGCACATCCTGATGCCGGATTTCGATGCACTGCGCGCCGGCGTGCATGCAGGTCACTCGCGTTCATATGCATTGGCGTTGGCACCGGGGCTTGAACTGCTTGCCGCCGACGCCGCCCGCGAAACTCAGTCGTTCGAATCAATCGCGCTTGCATTGCTGGCGTACACACCGAAAGTGTCGCTTGCCGACGCGCACACCCTGCTGCTGGAAGTCGGTTCCGGTTTGAGGTTGTTCGGCGGCTTGCGCGCGTTGTTGGCTCGGGTGTCCGCCACGGTGGCGGAGTTTGGCTATACGGCGCGCATTGCCTGTGCGCCGACCGCCTGGGGCGCGTGGCTGTTGGCACAGGCGCGCTGTGCTCAGCAAGGGCGTCGCTGGCATGTGGTCAAGGAAACCTCGCTCGCGCGCGTGCTCGATGGTTTATCCGTATCGCTACTGCCGGTCACGCAGGCGCATCGCGATGCGTTTTCGCATGTCGGCTGTACGACACTGGCCGATTTGGGTCAGTTGCCACGCTCGGGTATCGTGCGACGTTTCGGTAGCGGAATTCTGGATCTGCTGGCGCAGGCGTATGGTACGCGCCCAGATCCACGCGAATCGTTTCGGGCGCCGGCGTCGTTTCATGCGCAACTGGAGTTGCCCTCGCGGGTCGATAACGCGGATGCATTGCTGTTTGCCGCGCGTCGGCTGATTGTGCAGTTAGCCGGCTGGCTGAGCGCGCACCATGCGGCGCTCAGCGGTTATACGTTGCTGCTCGAGCATGAATTGGCGTCCCGTCATGCACCGAAGACATCGAGTCTGAAGGTCGCATGGGCCATACCGTCGCGTGATGCCGAGCATCTGATCTGGTTGCTGCGGGAAAAACTCAATCAGACAGTGCTGGTGGCACCGGTTATCGAGTTGAAGCTGGTGGCGGATCAGATCGGTGAATATGCCGGGCAGTCGGACACCTTGTTCCCCATGCCCGAATCGGATGGGGATTCGATTGCACGTCTGCTCGAACGCCTGAGTGCGCGGTTGGGGCCTGAGAATGTGCTGCAGATGTCGGTGCAGGACGATCATCGTCCCGAACGGGCGATGCGCGTTGAAGCCTATCAGGCGCAAGCGTTTTCGCGCAAGAAGCGTTCGCCAGCGAAGTCCCGGTCGAAACTCAAAGCGGACCAAACCTGGCTGACCGATGAGTTGCGGCACGCTGCCGCGGAGGAAGGGCGCGAAGACGGCGAGAGGGCTACACAGGCCAGCCAACACCCATCCAGAACGAGTAACGCTAGCAATACCAACACATCCGCACCGCAACCCAACAACGCACAGACGTCCCTCGACCTACCCGACAGCGCGTTGCCTTCCCAGCCTCGCCCTGTCTGGATGCTCGATAAGCCGCTGCGTCTGATGATGCGTGACCAGCGGCCGATCTATCGCCGGCCGCTGAAAATGCTCACGCGTACCGAACGGATTGAGGCAGGGTGGTGGGACGGCAACCGTGTCGAGCGCGATTACTACGTCGCGGCCGATGACGGCGGCCATATGTTCTGGGTATACCGCGAACGTCTTAGCGGCGAGTGGTATTTGCAGGGTTTATTCGGCTGAACATCATGCCTCTATCCCAGCCATCATTCCTTGCGAAGCAGACACTTGCCACCCATTTGCCGGCATATGCCGAGTTGCATTGCCTGACTAATTTCTCTTTTCTGCGTGGCGCTTCACATCCTTATGAACTCGTCGAGCAGGCGATGTCGCGTGGCTATAGCGCGCTCGCGATCACCGACGAATGCTCGCTGGCAGGCGTCGTTCGAGCCCATACGGCGTTGAAGGAAATGAGGGAGGAGCGGGAGCGTCAGCAGAAAGAGCGCGAGGATAAGGCCAAAGCGGCCAAAGCGGAGCAGGCGGCAGCGCCTTTGGAAGATGCGTCGAAAACTGGAGCTATACAACAGGAAGCCGAAGAAATAGAGGATGCCGAATCATTAAAACCCCTCCCTCATCTGATCATCGGCAGTGAACTCAATCTGACTGACGAAATCGGCGAACCCTTCTGCACCCTGGTTGCGCTAGCAACCAACCGCAACGGTTACGGCAATCTTTCCGAACTGATCACGCTGGCCCGCTCGCGCGCTGACAAAGGCAGTTATCGACTCGGTCCGTCAGACTTCACCGATTCCTTGCCCCATCTGGCACATCTGCAGACATTGCCTGATTGCGTCCTGATGCTCGTGCCGCAGCGCGCGGCGACACTCTCGCATACGCTGCGTTGTGCGCATTGGCTCGCATCATTCGCTGCACGGCGTGCGTGGATCGCGCTCGAACTCTGGCAAACAGGTAGCGACGATCTTCAGATCGACGCCTTGCGCATGATTTCAAAAGCGAGCGGTTTGCCACTGGTCGCGGCAGGTGGCGTTCTAATGCATGCCCGCTCGCGCAAGCCTTTGCAGGATACGATGACCGCGATCGGCCTCGTCACACCGCTATCGGTATGCGGTCACGCGCTCGAAGCGAATGCGGAGCGCCACATGCGTACGCGCGTACGGCTCGGCAAACTGTATCCGCGCGATACGCTGGAAGAAACGCTGCGTATCGCCGCGCTATGCCGCTTCTCGCTCGACGAACTCAAGTATGAGTATCCCGAAGAACTGGTGCCCGTCGGCGAGTCGCCATCGAGTTATCTGCGCAAGCTGGTCATGGCCGGCGCGATGGAGCGCTGGCCTGAAGGCATGGACCTGAAGCGGATCGGTCAGATCGAAAAGGAGTTGGCGCTGATTGCCGATCTGAAGTACGAAAAGTATTTTCTGACGGTGCACGATATCGTGAGTTTCGCGCGCTCCAGAAACATTCTGTGTCAGGGTCGAGGTTCGGCGGCGAATTCGATTGTTTGCTATTGCCTGCACGTGACGGAAATCGACCCTGTGAACATGAACATGTTGATCGAACGATTCATCTCCCGCGCGCGCAACGAACCGCCTGATATCGACGTCGACTTCGAGCATCAGCGGCGCGAAGAGGTGATTCAATATATCTACACGAAGTACGGCCGTCATCGAGCGGCGCTTACTGCATCGCTGATTACGTATCACGCGCGCAGTGCGCTAAAAGATGTGGGCAAGGCGTTGGGGCTCGAGGCGTCGTTGATCGAGCGGATCAGCAAGTCGCAACAATGGTGGGACGGCACGGATGCGGTCGCGGGATATCTGGCCGAAGCGGGCTTCGACGCCAACTCGCACATCACGCAGAATCTGATTCGCCTCACCGGGGAGTTGCGCAGCTTTCCGCGTCATCTGTCGCAACACGTCGGCGGGTTTGTGATTGCGAAAGACAAGCTGTCGCGACTCGTGCCGATCGAAAACGCGACGATGAAAGACCGTAGCGTGATCGAATGGGACAAGGACGATATCGACGCGCTCAAGCTGCTGAAAGTCGACGTGCTGGCGCTCGGTATGTTGTCGGCCATTCGGCGCGCATTGGAATTCGTTGCATTAAGGCGCGGTTTTCCGAAGTTCCGGGTGCAGGATATTCCGCGCGAGGATCGGGCTGTCTACGAAATGTGCGGGCATGCCGATACGATCGGCGTATTCCAGATCGAATCGCGTGCGCAGCAAAGCATGCTGCCGCGTCTGAAGCCCAACAAGTACTACGATCTCGTGATCGAAGTGGCGATCGTACGGCCCGGGCCGATTCAGGGCGGCATGGTGCATCCCTATCTGCGCCGCAAGCAGGGCCTCGAACCGGTCGACTATGCGAAGGATGAACTTCGTCCCGTGCTCGAACGCACACTCGGCGTGCCGATTTTCCAGGAACAGGTCATGCATCTGGCAATGGTTGCGGCGGAATATAGCGGCGAGCAGGCCGATCAGTTGCGGCGCGCCATGGCAGCATGGCGGCGCAGTGGCAACCTTGCGAAGTATCAGAAGGATTTGAACAAGCGAATGCTCAAGCGCGGCTATGAGCAGGAGTTCATCGACCGCATCTGCAAACAGATCGAAGGCTTCGGCGAGTATGGTTTTCCGGAGAGCCATGCGGCGAGTTTCGCATTGCTCGTCTATCTCAGCGCGTGGTTGAAGCGCTACGAACCGGCTGCCTTTCTGGCTGGTTTGCTGAACAGTCAGCCGCTGGGGTTTTACTCGCCGTCGCAACTCGTTCAGGACGCGAAACGTCACGGCGTCAAGGTATTGCCACCCGACGTGACCTTGAGCGATTGGGAGTCGACATTCGAAAGACGCGGTCATGAAGGGCGGCGGATCTCATCGGGCGAAACCTGTTTGCATCGTCAGCAGACCGTACTATCTGCTCAGCAATTGCGCGATCTTTCGCTGCGGCGCCTGACGGTGAGCAGGACGGTCCGGCGCGCCGCACAGCGATTGACTGCCCGCGTGTTTCAACCGTCGGACACCTATGGTGCGCGCGGTCCCGCCGTGCGCATCGGCATGCATCTGATCAAGGGCCTCGCGCAAGGGGTCGCCGAACGCATCATGGCGGCTCGCAACGACGCGCAATTTACCGATGTCGACGATCTCGCGCGCCGCGCGGCCTTGACGCGGCGCGATCTCGAAGCGCTTGCTGCGGCGAATGCGCTGGTCAGTATCGCGGGACATCGGCGCGAAGCGTGGTGGGCCGTGACGGCGCAGCACACGGTGCCCAGATTGCTCCGCGATGCGCCGATCGCCGAAGCGCCGCTGGCGTTGCCGCAGGCAGCAGAAAGCCGCGAAATCGTCGACGACTATGCGAGCCTCGGTCTCACGCTCAACCGTCATCCGCTCGCACTGTTGCGTGCGCGCCTTGCGCGACAGCGTTTTCGCTCTGCCGCCGAACTTGCCGCCTGTCAGCACGGCACGCTGGCGCGAGCGTGCGGCATCGTCACCGTGCGACAACGGCCAGGCACGGCAAACGGCACAGTGTTCGTGTCGATCGAAGACGAAACCGGTTCGATCAATGTGATCGTGTGGCCGTCGCTGGTGGAAAAGCAGCGCAAGGTTTTGCTGGGCGCATCGTTGCTGGCGGTCTACGGCGTTTTGCAGCGCGACGACGGCGTGGCTACCGGAGGCAATCATGCCGACAATGGCGTTCACGCGAATCAGGCCGGCAAGGCGAAACAGAAACACAAAGGCGAGGTGATCCATCTCGTCGCCCATCGCCTAGAGGACCACAGCGAATGGCTCGGCGAACTGGCTACGGCGAGCCGCGATTTTCACTGAGGCTGGCTGGCCGTAGGCAAGCGCGCCGGTTCGGCGTCAGGCTATCGTGCCGGTGCGCCGCACCCATCGCAACATGGGCGACTTCTCGTGGCCGGCCCCATCTGCCCGACGAGACGTTCTACGCCTGCGCGGCACCGCGCCACGGGAACGCGGCCAACACTTGCCGGATCGCCATATCGAACGGTGTACGGCGGCCGATCCCGAGCGCTTCGAGCCGGGTCGAAGCCAGGTGGCAGTTATGCGGGCGCGGCGTCGCATCGGTTGGCGTGCATTGCGGTGTCAGATGCGCGTCGAGTTGCAACGCTTCGGCAAGGCGCACGGCGATCTCGTACTTGTTCATCGGTTCGTCGCCCGACCATTGCACGATGCCGCGAATCGCATCGCCGCGCGCATGCAATTCGAGCATCTGCCGGATCACGAACGCGACGTCCGGCGTGAAGGTGGGATAACGGATTGCCCATGCATCCATGACGGCGGGTTGGCCAGCCGGTGCAGCCGACGCGGCGATCGCCGGCACGAGACTCGTCACGGCCGACTCGGCCCAACTGGCGATCGGCCCGTACAGCAGCGGCAAACGCAGCACGCAGCCCAGGTCGGTCGATTCCATCAGCGCGCGCTCGCCTTCGAGTTTGCTGTGCCCATAGGCATTGAGCGGCGCGGGCACGGAATCGTGCTGGTAGGGCGGATGCGTGCCGTCGAACACGTAATCTGTGGAGATCGACAGTGTCCATGCGCCGCGCCGGTTCGCCGCTGCGGCAAGCGTGCGCACCGCATCGACGTTCAGCGCGCGGGCCAGCGCGGGATCGTGCTCGCACACGTCCGGTCGGCGCTCCGCCGCGGTAATCACGAGCGCGTCCGGCGCTTCGCGCTCGACGAACTGCTCGACCGCCCGCGCGTCGCGAATATCCAGCGCGATCTTGCCTGGCGCCGGCCGGCTGAATGCCGTGGCCACGACTTGCCAGCCGGCGTGCTGTGCCAGTTCGTCTGCGAGCGCGCGGCCGAGCAGCCCCGAGGCGCCGATGACGGCAACTTTAAACATGCCGTGAGCTCGCTTAGCGGACTGCGCCGGACGCGCCGGTTGTTGCGCGAGTTGCCGCGCCGGTTACCGTGTAACCGGCTTCGTCGATGGCGGCCTTGAGCGTCTCAGCCGGTTGCGCCGATTCGACCGTCACGCGCCCGGACGCCAGATCCACCTGGACCTGCGCGGCTTCATCGTGTTCGCGAATGGCGTTCGTGACCGCCGCGACACAATGCTGGCAGCTCATGCCTTCAACCTGGAATTCGATCGTCATCGGGATTACCTCGGGAAAATGGATATTGCGATAGTTGAATTATGCCTGCCGATCCGCAATTGAGTGGTGACCTTCCCATGATGGGAAGGTGTACGATCGATCCACATACTAGGGGAAACGCCATGAATATCGGTGAAGCGGCCCGCGTGTCGGGCGTCACGGCGAAAATGATTCGCTACTACGAAAGCGTCGGCTTGCTGGCGGCCAAAGCGCGCACGAGCGCCGGCTATCGCGTATACGGCCCGCAAGAGGTTCATTCGTTGCGCTTCATCCGCCAGGCGCGCCGGCTCGGCTTTCTGGTCGAAGACATTCGACGGCTGCTCGCACTGTGGCACGATCGCTCGCGCGCCAGCGCCGAAGTGAAGACGATTGCGCTGGAACACGTTGCAGAGCTGGATCGACGCATCGCCGAACTGACCGATATGCGCGACACGTTGGCGCACCTGGCCGACCATTGCCACGGCGACGACCGCCCCGATTGCCCAATTATCGAACGCCTTGCCGATACCGACCTGGTTTCAGGGCAGGGTTGTCATCCGATTTGACGTGTTGTGGCGTCGGTTCGCAAGCCGAAGTCTGAATTCGCCGCAATTCGAGCAGTGTATGCACCAATATAATGCATAAAAATATAGGGAAACATCATTCATCGAGAAAAACGCATCTCGAATTCAGCGAAATCAATAACTTATGTGCACCGCGCCCGTGCACCATTCCAAAACGGAATGCACGTCATGCGGGCATTTCACTAGTAAGCCTGCACCATCGGTCTATAATTCGGGTTAACCCTTTTACGGGAAATCCCTGATGCCCAATCCACCGGGGATTCAATCTTGATCCTTGGAGAACATCATGTTTGCATACGTACTTGAAAAGCTGAGCACCTGGTTTGAAACTGCAGAACGTACCCGTCGTGAAGAGTACTTGGCTTCGTCTTCGGACATCGTCCAACTTGAACAGCGCATTCGTTCGCTCGAAAGCAATGGCTACTCCCTGTAAGTTTCAAATGCATCAAGTGTGACCTGGCAGCGCTAATGCGCGGCCGTGGCAGTAAAAGCGTTGAGCCCCGTCTGTCTATGCGGGGCTTTGTCACATCTGGGCTGCAAAAATCGCGGCCGGACGGCGCCCGAAAACTATTCGTGGCGAATATCGACTAGCCTCGCGCCTACCGTCGCGGTAAGGTAAAGCGTTTTCCGCGCAATCCGGCTTCTCAAACTCAACCGGTCCGCCCATGTCACCTGTCCGCACGCTTCCATCCATCCTGGTCCTGACCCTTGCAGCCTCGCTGACACCGGTCTTTGCCATGTCGAACGCTTCTGCCGCGTCGACCAGCGCGCGCAAGCCGGTGATTCTCGACTCGCAGAACGGTATCAGCGACGGTCAGAGCGGAACCGTGCTCCAGACCGCGCCGCTTTCGCGGCAGCCGATCGTCGAGGCGCAGCCCATCGCAACACCGGCCGAACTGGCGCCGAATTCGTCGATCCCGATCGTCGTTGCGCCGTATATCCAGTTGCCTGCAGGCGGGGCCATGCCACCGCAGTCGCAGCCCCGTCCAGCGCCTCGTCCGCAATAAGCGCTCGCGGCCCGATTGCTCCCGGCCGCTCTTCTCCCTTTCCATTGACGCTTCCGCGAGTAGCCGTCCGCAGCCGCCGCGCGTACGCCGGCACGCCTGTGTCTCGTGCGGTTGACGAGCCGCAGCGGCATGCACCATTGGGGTTTGGGCGCATGGCGCGGGCGAAACCGTCAGACGACAATCATCGCGCGGTCTATCGCCCGCGACTCAGGTCCGCATCAAGCCTGCGCCGCCGTATCGACGATAAACAGAACAAGGAGACATCGAATGCCGATTTACTGGATGCGACAGGCTGCCAGCGCTTGCGTCACGGTGCTCGCGCTGGTTGCGCTACCCGGCACCGCGCTCGCCAAAGACACGCCGGAGAAGCCCGCGCTGACAATGGCCGTCGGTGGTCTGCCGGGTCTTTACTATCTGCCGGTACTCACCGCTCAACAGTTGGGCTACTTCAAGGACGAAGGCCTCGATGTCACGCTCGAAGACTTCGCGGGCGGATCGAAAGCGCTGGAAGCGGTGGTAGGTGGCAGCGCCGACGTGGGCGCAGGCGCATTCGAGCACACGCTGTTCATGCAGGAAAAAGGGCAGCACTACCGGGCGTTCGCATTGATGGGACGCGCGCCGCAGATCGTTGTGGCGGTGCTGAAATCGAAGGCCGATCAACTCAAGACAATGGCGGATTTCAAAGGCGCGAAAGTCGGCGTGAGCGCGCCGGGTTCGTCGACGGATCTCGTGCTCACCGTGGCTCTGCGCAAAGCCGGCGTCCAGCGCAACGAGATTTCGGCGATCGGCGTGGGCAGCGGCGCCGCCGTGCTCGCGGCGGTGAGCGGCGGCCAGATCGACGCGCTCTCCAACGTCGATCCGATGATGACCAAACTGGCTCGCAGCGGTGCGATCAAGGTGCTGGTCGACACGCGCACGGTGGAGGGCACGCAAGAGGTGTTCGGCGGGACGATGCCGGCGGCGACACTTTATGCCTCAGACAGTTTCATCCAGAAGTACCCGAAGACCACGCAGGCGCTCGCCAATGCGATCGTGCGCGCGGATCATTGGTTGCAGACCGCGAGCGATGCCGATCTGCTGAAGATGGTGCCGCCGGCCTATCTGCTCAACGACCCGACGCTTTATGTGGAAGCGTTCCACAACGTGCGCGACGCCTATTCGCCGGACGGCCTGATGCCCGCGGACGGTCCGGCGACGTCATTGCGCGCGTTGTCCTCGTTCGATAACCGGCTCGATCCGAAAAAGATCGACCTGAACGCGACCTATACCAACGACTTCGCCCGCAAGGCCGCGGCGCAACTCAAGTAGGCGGCGGGAGTGACTCGCCGAGCAGCCGGCTGCGCGCGTCGCGCGTAGCCGGGCACAACGCTCACAGTCCAGACGAACTGCGTACGCCAGCGGTCACGAAAGAGCTCGCAGCCAACCAAAGCTCACCACCACACCATGAAGCTCAGTCGCCGCGATATTCCACCTTGAACTGTGCGGCGTTGTCTTCTCCTAGCACCTTGACGAGCCATGGCATCTGGTCTTTCAGCGTTTTTGCCAGTGTGTATGGCGGGTTCAGGATGAACATGCCACTGCCGAAAAGTCCAAAACCGTCTTCAGGCGGATTGCTGACCGTCAGGCTCACGTGCAGCCAGTTTTTGTCCTGCAGTTTCTTCAACTGATCGGGAAAACGCAGCGACTCAGGACGCCTCACTTGCGGATACCAGACGGCATACGTGCCGGTCGGGAAACGCTTCAGGCTTTCTTCGACACAGCGCAGCGTGCGTGTGTAGTCGCGCTTGTCCTCATACGACGGATCGAGCAGCACCAGCGCGCGGCGCGGCGCTGGCGGCAGCAAGGCGAGAATGCCGTCGAAGCCGTCGCCCGCATACAGCATGGCGCGGCGGCCCGCGTCGCGGAAATTGTGGCGCAGCACGTCGATTTCGGTGGTGTGCAGTTCGAACAGACGCATGCGATCCGGCTCACGCATCTGCCGCCACGCGATATACGGCGAGCCGGGATAGAAGCGTAACTGGCCGTCTGGATTGAGCGCGCTGACTTCGTCGACGTAGTCGGCGAACATCGGCGGAAGATCGTTGCGCTCCCACAATCTGGCGATGCCAGTCCGGAACTCGCCGGTTTTGGTCGCGTAACCTTCCTTCAGCGAATAGACGCCGGCGCCCGCATGCGTGTCGATATACCAGTAGGATTTGTCCTTCTGGCCAAGGTAACGCAAGAGCTGCAACACGACGGCGTGTTTCAGAACGTCGGCGTGATTGCCTGCATGAAAGGCGTGGCGGTAGCTGAGCATGATGAGGAGACGCTGAAAGAGGGCATGCCGCTCCGGGGCGGATTCGGCGCTGCGGATGCAATGCGGCTGCACAACGGGCATACGGCGCCGGTGTGCAGCGCGGCCGCGTATTGTACGCGACGCCGCGATGCGCACCGCGCTTTGCCGTGAGCGCCGCGTAACACGATCCCGGCCGCGATCCGCCGATTCATGTTACGCGCTCTCGGGTGCCACCCCGGTCAGTCGTGCGCGTCGCCGATAATTTCCTCGATCCGCTCCTTGAACTCCGGCGTGATCCGCCCTGCCACCTCGGCGGACTTCATGTTTTCGCCGATCTGTTCGACCCGCGACGCACCCGTGATCACCGTGCTGACGTTGGGATTTTTCAGAATCCAGCCAATGGCGAGCTGACCGACCGTGCAGCCCAGCTCGTCCGCCACTTCGCCGAGCTTGCCGACCACGTCGTTCTTGCCCGCGTCGGTGACCTGCTTGCGCAGCCAGTCGTAGCCTTGCAATTGCGCGCGGCTGTCGGCTGGCACGCCGTTGCGGTATTTGCCGGTCAGCAGGCCGGACGCCAGCGGGCTCCAGGTGGTCAGGCCGAGGCCGATATCCTCGTAGAGCCGCTTGTATTCCTGCTCGACGCGGTTGCGATGGAACAGGTTGTACTGCGGCTGCTCCATGACCGGCGTGTGCAGATGATGCCGTTGCGCGATGTCATAAGCGGCGCGGATTTCATCGGCGCTCCATTCGGAGGTGCCCCAGTACAGCGCCTTGCCGCGAGTGATCATGTCGCTCATGGCCCAGACGGTTTCCTCCACCGGCGTGTTCGGGTCAGGACGATGACAGAACACCAGGTCGACATAGTCGAGTTGCAGACGTTTCAGCGACGCGTCGATCGCATTCAGCAGATATTTGCGGTTCAACGTGTGGTACTGGTTCGGCGCTTCCGCGAGGCCCCAGAAGAATTTCGTCGACACCACATAGCTCACGCGCGGCCAAGCCAGTTCCTTGAGCGCCTGGCCCATGATTTCTTCGGATTTGCCGCCGGCATAGACCTCGGCGTTGTCGAAGAAGTTGACTCCCGCATCGCGCGCCGCCGCGAGCGATTCGCGCGCCGCGCGATTGTCCACCTGGTTGCCGTAGGTGACCCACGAGCCGATTGACAGTTCGCTCACTTGCAGGCCGGAGCGGCCCAGTCGTCGATAATTCATGCATTCCTCCTTGTTGGTGATGCCACCGGAATCCCGCTGAAAACGTCCAGTTTAAAGAGATAAGCTGCAACACGCTTTTTACCGATGGAGTTCACACGGTTCATGCACAATAGCAGCGTTGGCCGCACTGCAGCATCCGGCCGAACGGCCTATGCCGTTTGGCTGACTTCACGCCGCCGGCGGCCCGTGGTCTCATTGCTCATCAACTGCATGGAGGTTCTGGATGTCTTCACTGAACACAAATCTGAATGGCAAAGTCGCGGTGGTTACCGGCGCCGCAAGCGGCATCGGCAAGCAGATTGCGCTGACCCTTTCCGCAGCGGGCGCGGCGGTCGCGATCGCCGATCTGAACCAGGACGGGGCGAATGCCGTTGCTGAAGAAATCAGAAAGGGCGGCGGCAAGGCAATCGGTGTGGCGATGGACGTCACGAACGAAGACGCCGTCAACCAGGGCATCGACAAGGTGGCCGCGGAACTCGGCTCGGTTGACATTCTCATTTCCAACGCAGGCATCCAGATCGTCAATCCGATCGAAAACTATTCGTTTTCAGACTGGAAGAAGATGCAGGCGATCCACGTGGACGGCGCCTTCCTGACCACCAAGGCAGCGCTCAAGCACATGTACAAAGATGATCGCGGCGGCATCGTGATCTACATGGGTTCGGTCCATTCGCATGAAGCGTCGCCGCTCAAATCGGCTTATGTGACGGCAAAGCACGCACTGCTGGGCCTCTCGCGCGTGCTCGCCAAAGAAGGCGCAAAGCACAACGTGCGCTCGCATGTGGTGTGTCCGGGTTTCGTGCGCACGCCGCTCGTCGACAAGCAGATCCCCGAGCAGGCCAAGGAGCTCGGCATCAGCGAGGAAGACGTGGTGAAGCGCGTCATGCTGGGCGGTACGGTCGACGGTGTCTTCACCACGGTGGAAGACGTCGCGCAGACGGTGCTGTTCCTGTCGACCTTCCCGACGGCGGCGCTCACCGGGCAGTCCTTTATTGTGAGCCACGGCTGGTATATGCAATAAGGAGGCGCCCATGGCGCAACGCAATCTCAAGCGGGCGCGCGCCGGCGCGCCCGGCGACGGGGAAGGCGAGGGCGCCGGTCCGGCGCCCGCCGTGCACCCCGGCCGGCACATCCATTTGCCTGATTACGAAACCGTTGCCCTGATGCTGCAAGGTGGCGGTGCGTTAGGCGCCTATCAGGCCGGCGTCTTTCAGGGCCTTCACGAAGCCGGCATCGAGCCGAACTGGCTCGCCGGCATTTCGATCGGCGCGTTGAATACGGCCATTATTGCCGGCAATCCGCCGGAGAAGCGCGTGGAGCGGCTGCGGCAATTCTGGGAGACGATCTGTCAGCCGGCTTTCGGCCCATCGTTGCCCACGTTTATCGAGCACGCGCTGTTCAACTCCAGCGAAGCCGTACGCAAGGCGTTCACGGCAACCCAGGCAATGGGCGCCATCGTCGAGGGGCAAAAGGGCTTTTTCGTGCCGCGCTTCCCGCCGCCGTTGCCCACGGTGTCCGGACCGCCGCAGCTGGCCAGTTACTACGACACCACGCCGCTGAAGGCCACGCTCGAAGCGCTGTGCGATTTCGACCGGATCAATTCGCGCGAAACGCGGGTTTCGGTGGGCGCGGTCAATTGCGGTACGGGCAATTTCGCGTACTTCGACAACACGCACACGACACTGAGGCCCGAGCACTTCATGGCGTCAGGTGCGCTGCCGCCAGGCTTCGCGGCGGTCGAGATCGACGGCGAGTATTACTGGGACGGCGGTTTGATGTCGAACACGCCGCTCTACGAGGTGATCCAGTCCACGCCGCGCCGCGACACGCTCGCGTTCCAGGTCGATCTCTGGAGCGCGATCGGGCCGGTGCCGGACAACATCACCGACGTCCAGGGGCGCATGAAGGACATCCAGTATTCGAGCCGCACGCGTCTCGTGACCGACATGCTGCAGCGGTCGCAGCGTTTCCGGCACGTATTGCACGAGGTGCTGGAACGCGTGCCCGCGGATCAGCGTGACGATCCGTGGTGCAAACTCGCGGAAGATCTGTCGTGTTCGAAGCGCTACAACGTGATTCATCTCATCTACCGTGAGAAAGAATACGAAGGGCATTACAAGGACTTCCAGTTCGGCCTTTCGACCATGCGTGAACACTGGCAAAGCGGTCTGGAGGATATTCGCCGTTCGCTCGTGCAACCGGATTGGCTCGACATGCCGAATAACGACGCAGGCTTTGTCACGCACGATATCCACCGGGATTCGCGCTGAAGAACCGCACGGGCCACAAAAAAACGGCGCCCGAAAGAGCGCCGTTTTCATAAGCAAGTGCAAGTTCCATCAAAGCGCGTGCAATGCGTGCCCGCGCTTTCCAATGCCTTACTTCAATACGTGAGCGATCGCGTTGGCCACCGCGTCCAGGTTGCGCGTATTCAGCGCGGCCACGCAGATGCGACCCGTGCTCACGGCGTAGATGCCGAATTCTTCGCGCAGACGGTCCACCTGCGGCGCCGTCAGACCTGAGTACGAGAACATGCCGCGCTGCGCGTTCACGAAGCTGAAGTCGCGATCCACGCCGCTAGCCTTCAGCCGTTCGACCAGACCGTTGCGCATGGCGCGGATGCGGTCGCGCATTTCGGCCAGTTCCGTTTCCCACGTGGCGCGCAGCTCCGGCGACGCGAGCACTGCCGCGACCACCGAGCCGCCGTGCGTCGGCGGGTTCGAGTAGTTCGTGCGGATCACGCGCTTGAGTTGCGACAGCACGCGAGCGGCTTCTTCCTTGCTGGCCGTGATGATCGACAGCGCGCCGACGCGCTCGCCGTACAGCGAGAACGATTTCGAGAACGACGACGACACGAACACGTTCAGTTCCGCCGCGGCGAACAGACGGACGGCCGCTGCGTCCGCTTCGATGTTGTCGCCGAAACCCTGGTAGGCGATATCGAGGAACGGCACCAGATTGCGCGCCTTGACGACTTCGACAACCTGCTTCCATTGCTCGATGTTGAGGTCCACGCCGGTCGGGTTGTGGCAGCACGCGTGCAGCACGACGATCGTGCCGGCGGCATAGCTGTTCAGCGCGCTCAGCATGGCGTCGAAATTCACGCCGTGGGTGTGCGCGTCGTAGTACGGGTACGACACGACTTCGAAGCCTGAGCCTTCGAACAGCGCACGGTGGTTTTCCCAGCTCGGATCGCTGATCGCGACCTTGGCGTTCGGGTTCAGGCGCTTCAGGAAGTCCGCGCCGATCTTCAGCGCGCCCGTGCCGCCCAGCGCCTGCGCCGTCACGACGCGGCCCGCTGCGATCAGCGGCGAATCGTTGCCGAGCAGCAGCTTCTGCACAGCGGCATCGTAAGCGGCGATGCCTTCGATCGGCAGATACCCGCGCGGCAGCGCGGCATCGACGCGGGCCTTTTCTGCGTCGCGCACGGCGCGCAGCAACGGAATCTTGCCTTCTTCGTTGAAGTACACGCCGACGCCAAGGTTGACCTTGGTGGTGCGCGTATCGGCGTTGAAGGCTTCGTTCAGGCCCAGAATCGGGTCGCGGGGAGCAAGTTCGACGGCGGAGAACAGAGACATGATGGGTGGGCAGCAGTAGTGAAAAGAGGGCGGCTTCGATTGCGGACGGCCGGGGCCAGCAGAGGCGTCCGGCGCAACGCGCAAACGGACTGCGGACAGCGGCGAGCGAGCGCAACTTCGCATTGTAACGAATTCGCGACCATTTTTCGGTCGAGAAAGCCGGCCGGCCGGAAATTTCTGCTTGAAAAACAGGCACTCCGATACCACGTGCCATGAGCGGCTCTGTCCGTGAGACCGTCCGCAAAGGGCCGGAAAACGGCTCGCTGCCGTAAAGGCCGAGGCTGGACACGCAAGCCCGGCTGCCCGTGAGCCAATGCCGTGCGACTCCTGCAAACGGCCGCCACATCGCCTCCGGCCACACCCGCGCGAACCCTCGAAAAGCCTACGCAGACCCGCTCGATCGTCGATTCCCGCAACCCGTTAGAATAGTTCTTTGCCCCAAGGCCCGATGCCGCCCCACATGTCCGAACAACATCTGACTGAAGCCGAAGATACGCTCGACGAATCCAAATTCGTCAGTTTCGAAGGCTCGCCGTTCCAGCTCTACCAGCCGTATTCGCCTGCCGGCGATCAGCCCACGGCGATCGACACGCTTGTCGAAGGCGTGGAGGACGGCCTCGCGTTCCAGACGCTGCTTGGCGTGACCGGTTCAGGCAAGACTTTCACAATGGCGAACACGATTGCGCGGCTCGGCCGCCCGGCCATCGTGTTCGCGCCGAACAAGACGCTCGCCGCGCAGCTCTATTCGGAGTTCCGCGAGTTCTTCCCGCGCAATGCGGTCGAGTACTTCGTCTCGTACTACGACTATTACCAGCCGGAAGCGTACGTGCCGCAGCGCGACCTGTTCATCGAGAAGGACTCGTCGATCAACGAGCACATCGAGCAGATGCGGCTGTCGGCTACCAAGAGCCTGATGGAGCGGCGCGACGTGGTGATCGTGGCAACAGTGTCGGCCATTTACGGTATCGGCAATCCGTCCGAATACCACCGGATGATCCTGACGCTGCGCACCGGCGACAAACTCGGCCAGCGCGACATCATCGCGCGGCTGATCGCGATGCAGTACAACCGCAACGAAGCCGACTTCCAGCGCGGCTCGTTTCGCGTGCGCGGCGATACGATCGATATTTTCCCGGCCGAGCATGCCGAGATGGCGGTGCGCGTCGAACTGTTCGACGACGAAGTCGAAACGCTGCAGTTGTTCGATCCGCTTACCGGACGCGTGCGTCAGAAGATTCCGCGTTTCACGGTATATCCGTCGTCGCACTATGTGACGCCGCGCGATACCGTGGTGCGCGCGGTCGAAACGATCAAGACCGAACTGCGCGAGCGGCTCGAATTCTTCTATAGCGGCGGCAAGCTGGTCGAAGCGCAGCGGCTCGAACAGCGCACCCGCTTCGACCTGGAAATGCTCCAGGAGCTGGGTTTCTGCAAGGGCATCGAGAACTACTCGCGGCACTTTTCCGGCGCGGCACCCGGCGAGCCGCCGCCTACGCTGGTCGATTACCTGCCGCCGGACGCGATCATGATGCTCGACGAGTCGCACGTGCTGATCGGGCAGTTGAACGGCATGTACAACGGCGACCGGGCACGTAAAGAAAATCTGGTCGACTACGGTTTCCGCTTGCCGTCCGCGCTCGATAACCGGCCGCTCAAGTTCAACGAGTTCGAACGCAAGATGCGCCAGGTGGTGTTCGTTTCCGCCACGCCGGCGGACTACGAGCAGAAGACGGCCGGACAGGTGGCGGAGCAACTGGTGCGTCCCACCGGCCTCGTCGATCCGGAAATCGAGGTGCGGCCAGCGCGTAGCCAGGTCGACGACGTGCTGGGCGAGATCAACGAGCGCGTCAAGGTGGGCGACCGCGTGCTCGTCACCGTGCTGACCAAGCGCATGGCCGAGCAGTTGACCGAGTTTCTGGCCGACCACGGCGTCAAGGTGCGTTATCTGCACAGCGACATCGATACGGTGGAGCGGGTCGAAATCATCCGCGATCTGCGGCTCGGTACCTTCGACGTGCTGGTTGGGATCAACCTGTTGCGCGAAGGGCTGGATATCCCGGAAGTGTCGCTGGTCGCGATTCTCGACGCGGACAAGGAAGGCTTTTTGCGCGCCGAGCGCTCGCTGATCCAGACCATCGGCCGGGCGGCGCGGAATGTGAACGGCAAGGCGATTCTCTACGCCGACAGGGTCACCGACTCGATGCGCCGCGCGATCGACGAAACCGAGCGGCGGCGTAACAAGCAGATCGCCTTCAACCTCGAGAACGGCATTACGCCGCGTGGGGTGGTCAAGCGGATTCGCGACATTATCGACGGCGTGTACAACGTCGACGACGCCCGCGCCGAACTGAAGGAACAGCAGGCGCGCGCGAAGTTCGAAGACATGTCCGAGAAGCAGCTTGCCAAAGAACTCAAGCGGCTCGAAAAGCAGATGATGGAGCACGCCAAGAACCTCGAGTTCGAAAAGGCCGCGCAGACGCGCGACCAGCTCGCCTTGCTGCGCCAGCGGGTGTTCGGCGCGAACGTCGGCGATCACGTCTCCGGCGTCGAGTAATGCGTCCTCCCGCCGCGGGGCGCGGCAATGCGCCGCGCCCATGTCAATTGCTGCCGGGTGCTCGCCCGGCAGCGCGCCGCGTCATGCCACGCACTTCCTTAAAAGCCCCTTAAGACCCTGCTGGCATAAGGCTTTGCGTGCGTTCTGAATTGTTCTCCCTTGCGATCGATGATAAACTGGACCAATATTGAGAATGGTTCGCATTAACGTTCGTATGCGATGGCCTGCGATCGGCCGCGGTGTTCAAGCCAGGCCCGCAGCCGCTGCGTCAAGGCATGCGCAACGCACCGTTCCAATGGGTTCGATTCCAGTCTGATAAAAACAAGGAGTTTCAATGCGGATTTCTTCATTTGTGCGCGGCGGCGCAGCAGCGGTGGCCGCGGTCGCGGCTTTGTCGGCAACGGCGGCGGAATACCCGATCGGCAAGCAGCAGATTCAGGGCGGCATGGAAATCGGCGCCGTTTATCTGCAGCCGATCACGATGGAGCCCGAAGGCATGATGCGCAAAGCTTCGGATTCGGACATCCACCTCGAAGCCGACATCCACGCGGTCAAGAACAACCCGACCGGTTTCGCCGAAGGCGACTGGATGCCGTACCTGCAGGTGCGTTATGAACTGACGAAAGCCGGCTCCAATCAGACGCAGAAGGGCGACATGATGGCGATGGTCGCCAACGACGGTCCGCACTACGGCGACAACGTGAAGCTGCAAGGTCCGGGCAAGTATCACCTGAAGATGATCGTCGAGCCGCCGATGCAAACCGGCCACATGGCTTTCGGCCGCCACGTCGACAAGGAAACCGGCGTGGGTCCGTGGTTCAAGCCGATCACGCTCGAATACGACTTCACGTTCGCCGGCATCGGCAAGAAGGGCGGCTACTGAGCGCCGCGTATCGTCATGTGTGACCACGCTTCGCGGCGTGGCCGCGCGCGGGCGAATAGTTGAATGAAACAATGCAGCAGGCGGCGCGTCGTTGATGAACCCCACGGCGCCGCGTTTTCCGGAAAGGCTAATGAGAATTAACCGAAAGATCGCAACCTTCGCCGCCACGGTTTTGCTGGCAGGCGCGGCCCATGCAGCCGACCTGCCGACCTTCAAGCTGGAAATGAACGACGGCAAGCTGACTCCGGCGCGCATCGAGGTGCCCGCGGGGCAGCGCATCAAGATCGAGGTGCGCAATACCGGCAAGGGCGCGGCCGAATTCGAAAGCGTGCAGTTGCGTAAAGAAAAGGTATTGGCGCCGGGTGCGGATTCGTTCGTCGTGATCGCGCCGCTGGAACCGGGCGAGTACAAGTTTTTCGACGACTTTCACCAGCAGGCGCAGGGTGTGATCGTCGCGAAGTAGCGGCTTGGGGCGCGAGCGCGGGCTTTTTCACGGCTCGTGCGCTCGCCGGGGCAGTAGCAGGGTAGAGGGAGAGCTTGGATGGGTCAGATTCTGTTCGTCGTGTGGCGGGAAAGTGTCGAGGCGCTGCTGGTCGTCGGCATTCTGTACGCATGGCTGAAAAATGGCGACGACGATGCGCGCCGCGGTTTGCCGTATCTGTGGGGCGGCGTGGCAGCCGGGTTGATCGCGGCGGTGGCGCTCGGCGCGGCGCTGGTCGGCTTCACCGAAGTGCTCTCCGGCGACGCGCAGGATTATTTCCAGACCGCGATGGTGCTGATCGCCTGCGTGCTGATCGTGCAAATGGTGTTGTGGATGAAGCAGCACGGCCGCTCGCTGAAGCGTGACATGGAGCAGTCGCTGCAAAAGAGCCAGCGCGATTCGAACTGGTGGGGCGTCGCGCTGCTGGTGGCGTTGGCGATCGCGCGTGAAGGCAGCGAAACGGTGATCTTCCTGTACGGCCTCGGCTTTGGCCAATCCGGTCACGTGGACGGCAGCCAGATGCTTGCGGTCGTGATCGGCCTCGGCCTCGCGTTCCTGACCTTCTACGTGCTGCAACTGGGCGGCAAATTCTTCTCGTGGCGGCTCTTTTTCCGCGTCACGGAAATCATGCTGTTGTTTCTCGGCGCGGGCCTGTTCCAGACTGGTGTCGACAAGCTGATCGATAAGGAAATCCTGCCGACGCTCGTCGACCAGATGTGGAATTCGTCGGCGATTCTCGACGACTCGAGCACCTTCGGTTCGCTGGTCTCGACGTTGACCGGTTATCGCGCGCATCCGGCGCTGATGAATCTGCTGGCGTACGCGGTGTACTGGGCGGTGGTTTATCTGCTGGTGCGCCGTGCGAATCGCAAGCCGGTGCCGCAAGCCGCCGGGCGTGCGGCATGAGCACCGTCATGACCCGCCCTGGCCGCCTCGCAGCGGTTGGGCAGTGGATGCAGCGGCACGGCGCCGCGATTCGCGGCATTCAGTGGGTCGTGGTGGCGGTGTACGCGTTCCTGATTCTGGTGCCGGCGGTGATGCCGCTGCCGGGCGACACGGCGCACCTGTGGAACAACCTCACGCTCGCCGCGCAGTTCGTTTTCTGGGGTATCTGGTGGCCGTTCGTGCTGCTTTCGATGGTCATGCTCGGCCGTGTCTGGTGCGGCGTGCTTTGTCCCGAAGGCGCGCTCGCCGAATTCGCCAGCAAATACGGACGAGGCTGGGCGATTCCTCACTGGATGCGCTGGGGCGGCTGGCCGTTCGTCGCGTTCGGCATCACGACCATCTACGGGCAGATGGTGAGTGTCTACCAGTATCCGAAAGCCGTGCTGTTGGTGCTCGGCGGCTCGACCTTCGCGGCGATGATCATCGGCCTGCTATACGGACGCGAGAAGCGTGTCTGGTGCAAGTATCTGTGCCCCGTCAACGGGGTCTTTTCGCTTCTGGCGCGGCTCGCACCGTTCCACTACAAGGTCGATGAGGACGCATGGCGCCGTTCCTACAAGGACGGTGAGCATGGGCATCGGGTGATTCCGATCAATTGCGCGCCGCTCGTGCCGTTGCGCAATATGAAGGGCGCATCGGCCTGCCATATGTGCGGCCGCTGCAGCGGGCACCGCGACGCGATTGCGTTGACGTGGCGCGCGCCGTCGTCGGAAGTGGTTCAGTTGGGCGACAAGCAGGCGAATGCGTGGGACACGGCGTTGATCCTGTACGGCCTGCTCGGCATTGCGATCGGCGCGTTCCACTGGACCGCGTCGCGCTGGTTCGTCGATCTGAAGATGTTTTTCGCGACCTGGCTGGTCGATCACGACATTACATGGCCGCTCGACACCAATGCGCCGTGGTTCCTGTTCACGCATTATCCCGAGCAGAACGATGTGTTTTCGTGGCTCGACGGCACGATGGTGATCGGCTACATCCTCGCCACCGCGCTGGTGTACGGCACCGCGCTGCTGATCCTGCTGATGGGCGCGACGCGCATGCTGGGGCGCTTCAATGCCGTGCGTCTGCATCATTTGACGCAAGGGCTGATTCCGATAGCCGGCGCGGGCGTGTTCCTCGGCCTGTCCGCTACCACGCTGTCGTTGTTGCGCGCGGAGCATGTGTCGTTGTGGTGGGCGTCGGACATGCGCATCGCGATTCTGGCGATCGCCAATCTGTGGAGCGCATGGCTCGCGTGGCTCGTTACGCGTCGCTATAGCGAGCGCTTCGTGCAGCGCGGCCTCGCGATGGTCTGGTTCGTCGCGGCGCTGGCCGTGGTCGATAGTGCATGGTGGTTGATGTTCTGGGGCTGGGCTTCAAAATAACGCTTCAAAGCAACGCATGGCCTGTCGCTGCGACCTGACGCAGCAGCCGACGCCGGCCCAAACACGAAAGCCGTGGAGATGACACCATCCCACGGCTTTTCCATTTTCTGCATGACCGGCACACGCCGTTGCGTGTCGCCGCATCGAGTGAGAACCAAAAAAGCGGCCTGGCTGGCTGCGACGGCTGGCTTGGTGTCTGCACGAAGGGGTCTAGTTCTCACGTGCAAGCCGTCGTGGCTGGCTAATGCCCAACACCTCTCTGGGAGGTGGTCCCCACAATACCCGGTACTTACCTCTGTTCGTCCTTACTTCGTCAGGATCAGCTTGCCCAGCCGCGTTGCCCGCAACTGGTAGGTTTCGCCGTTGTGCACGATGCTGACGTGGCTATGTCCTTGCAGCAGTGCGTCGCTGCGTACGACCCGCTCCGACGTCCCGCCCGAACCGTTGGCGCGATCCGCGCCGGGCTTCTGGCCGGGTGCCGTTGCCGTCGATGCTTTCGGACGGCTGGTCAGCGCGGCCGCGGGGCGGCGCAGGCTGAGTGTGGAAGGGCGCATGGGATCGGTCATTGGTTTTAGCTGTTGGTCGATTCGATGAGTTAATTCTAAATGATAACTATTCCTATTTACAAGAAAGAGAAATTGATCGGATTTGAGTTTCGATAGTCGTACGATGAAGTGGCGGATCGGCGGAGAAAACGGAAGAAGGCCGCCGCGCCGATTGGCGGCCTTGCCGGCGATAGCAAGCGCAGTGAGAAGCGCAGCGGGAAGCCCGCCCGCCGGATTCAATGCAGCGAGCCGGGCTCCTGCTTCGCTTGCACGTATTGACGGATAAGCCGAACGGTATCGATATCGTTCTCCCGATACGCCGACTTCACGATTTCCTGTGTCTGGTGCGCGTCGGGATCGGTCGACTCGGGCAGCGTGGTTGCGTACTCGAAGCGCAGGAACAACTGCAGTTCGTCCGGTTGCTCGATGGTCATGGTCAGCGAGCCGCCGACGTAGTCTGCCGTCTGCAGAATGTCGTAGCGCACGCTTTGGCTCTCCTCCAGCGTGACGCGATCGCGCACGGTCGCCTGGCCGTAGTGCAGTTCCCGTTCGAGCACGTTGCCGTCGCGCGAAAGAATCGTGCAGCTGTCGAGTCCCATTACGAACAGTTGCGGCTGTTCGGCGCGCAGCACGAGACCCTCCCACAACTGCGCGCGGGTCATGGATTCGACAAACGGATTCAACGGGTCGTTGATCTGGATAAGGTGTTCGAAATTCAAAACGACGGCTTCCTATGAAAGCGATTACGCGACGGCGAGCCCGGAACGGATCGTGATCGAATGCGTGAGGATCTTGTGAACCGGGCACTGATTGGCAATTTGCAAGAGCCGTTCCCGCTGCTCGTCGGACAGTTCGCCTTCCAGCACGATCCTGCGGTCGATGGTCGTGCCCGCCTCGCCGGTTTCGAGCGAGAGCGTCACGCGCACGTCGGCAAGCGGCCAGCCCTTGCGCTGAGCGTACATCTTCAGCGTGATCGACGTGCACGCGCCAAGGCTCGACAACAGCAACGAGACCGGTGTGGGCCCGCGATCACCGCCGCCGAGCGACTCGGGTTCGTCGGCCAGCCACGTGTGTTTGCCGTCGTCGAAAAGAACCTGGAAATTCGTCGAACCGATGTGGGCGGTGACGGTGGACTCTGCCATGCGCGCTCCTGAACAGGGACGGAAATCGCCGCGCGCCAAGGCTCGTGATGACTGAGCGGCGCGCGGCCTGAATCGCTATTGTGAACGAATGTGAACGAACTTACCGGCCTTCGCGCCTTGGGACGCCGCACAAGCTGCGCGTGAGTGTGCCCGCGTGCGTGCGCCGCGCCCGCCTGCGACTCAACTCAATGCGTGATCGCGCCCATGCGCCCGGCCTGGTAATCGACGACAGCCTGGCGGATCTCGTCTTCCGTGTTCATCACGAACGGGCCATAGCGCACCACCGGCTCCTTCAGCGGCACGCCTCCCAGCAGCAGCACTTCGAGCGGCTCCGTGCCGGCCGTGAGCGTCACGGAGTCGCCGTCGTTCTGAAACACGACCATTTTCTGCGCGCCGATTTCCTGACGCGCTTCGCCTTCACCGTAGAAACCTTGGCCGGACAGGCTGTAGGCGAACACGCGATAGTCGGCCGGCACCGGCTGCCGGATCGTCGCGCCCGGTTGCAGCGAGAAATGCTGGTACAGAATCGGCGTACGCGTTTCGATCGCGGCTTTGACGCCGAGCGCTTCGCCGGCGATCACCTTGACGCGCACCTTGCCGTCCGCGGACGTCGCCACGGGAATGCTCGAGGACGGCATTTCCTGGTAGCGCGGCGCGATCATCTTGTCGCGGCGCGGCAGATTCACCCACAACTGCAAGCCGTGTACGCGCCCACCCGTGCGGACGAACGACGGGTCCGGCATCTCGCTGTGCACGACGCCCGCGCCCGCGGTCATCCACTGCACGTCGCCGGCGTGCAGCGTGCCGGAGTGGCCGGCCGAATCCTTGTGGCCGAACTGGCCTTCGAGCACATAGGTCACCGTCTCGAAGCCGCGATGCGGATGGTCGGGCGCGCCTTTGGCCTCGCCCGGCGCATAGTCGATCGGCCCCATTTCGTCGAGCAGCAGGAACGGATCGAAGTCCATCAGCAGGCGGGTCGGAAACGGGCGGTGGACGATAAAGCCGCCACCCTCGGTCGTGCGAACGGCGGGAAACGTGCGTTCGATCGTGCGGCTCGTGCTCATCAAAGTCACCTCAAAAAATGGGGAATAGCGTTATTTTTGAAACATGGAGCTATTATAGGGACCGTTTTCCGGGGTGCCAGCCGCCCTCACGCAATGGATTGTTCTATTACTGGAACGATGAGATGAAGATCGATTCACATAATCTGAATGACCTGATGTATTTTTCGCAGGTCGTCGAACATGGCGGTTTTTCGGCCGCCGAACGCGTGCTGGGCATTTCCAAGTCGCGACTGTCGCGCCGCCTGACCGAGCTGGAAGCGTCGCTCGGCGTGCGTCTGCTGCAGCGGTCCACGCGCAAGCTGGCGCTGACCGAAGCCGGGCAACTGTTCTACCAGCATTGTCAGGCGATGCTGAGCGAGGCGCAGGCAGCCGTCAACGTCGTTCAGCAACTGCGTTCCTCGCCGCGCGGCACGGTGCGCGTCAGCGTGCCCGTCACGATTTCTCAGACCATCCTGTCGCAGATCCTGCCCGAATTCATGCATCGCTATCCCGAGGTGCGCGTTGTGATGCGGGTGACGAACCGCGTGATCGATCTGTTCGAGGATTCGGTCGACGTCGCGCTGCGGGTGCGCTCCGATCCGCCGGAAAACGCCAACATCGTGGTGCGGCCGCTATGGCGCACGCAGCAGATGCTGGTCGGCGCGCCGAGCCTGTTGCAGCAGAATGCGCCGCCGTTGCTGCCGGCCGATCTGAACCGCTTCGAAACGCTCGACGTGCCGACCGGCGACGGACGCCACGTCTACAACCTGATCGCACCGGACGGCACGCGGCACGCGCATGAACACGAGCCGCGCCTCGTGACCGCCGATCTGATGACGATCCGTGAAGCGGTGCTCGCTGGCGTGGGCATCGCCGCGTTGCCGGAAATGATGTACGGCGCCGCGTTGCGAGCCGGACAATTGTCGCCGGTCATGCCGGGCTGGACATTCCCGACGCCGCAGTTGTACGCCGTATTCGTGTCGCGCCAGGGGATGGTGCCGGCGGTGCGCGCTTTTGTCGATTATCTGGTCGAGATGCTCGATCCCGACGACGGTAAGCACATCACGGGCGAGTGTCCCGCACGTGAGGAAAAAGGCGCGGCGCAGCCGGCGTTCGCGATTGCGTCATAGCACTTCTCATGCGCCACAACATCGCTTTTAGCATTTAAGCGCGGCTTGTCATGAGTACTTTCAATGGCCGTTTGCTTGAATGCGCGCGCTACCGGGCCTATAGTGAAATCCCTTCGCTAAGGAGTCTCTTATGCGGAAACTCATGGCCGCTATCATAGCGGGCCTGATAGGGCTGACCGCGCTGTCCGTGTCGATCACGGCTGTCGCATGCGGTGACTCAAGCAGCTATCAATCTTCGACCGATGGCAAATGATCCCGCCGCCCGAAGGCGCCGAGTGCGCACAAAAAAAGGCCTTCATCTGACGATGAAGGCCTTTTACTTTTTTGCCCCTGTTTAAAGGGCTTTTTGTCGCATCACTTCGTTTTCGGTTGCGTCACGAAGCCGATCTTCGTCAGGCCGCCGGCCTGGGCCGCCGACATCACTTCCGCCACTTTTTCGTACGGCACCTTGCGGTCCGCGTCGAGATGCAGCTCGGGTTGCGGGTTGGCTTGCGCGGCCTGCGCAATCTTCTCGCGCAGGGTGGCGTCGTCAACCTTTTTGTCGTCCCACATGACGTTGCCGTCCGCGTCGACCGCGACTGTCACCTGGGCGGGTTTGGTGTCTTCTTTCTGACTGCTTGCATGCGGCAGATCGATCTTGACCGCGTGACGAATCACCGGGATCGTCACCATGAACACGATCAGGAGAACCAACATCACGTCGACGAGCGGCGTCATGTTGATTTCGTTCATCAGGCCGTCGTCATCGTCGCCGGCAAAGGGGCTCATTGCCATCGGAGTGCCTCGTCGATCAGTTCGTGCGGGCGGCGAGACGCAAGCCGTCGCCGCGTCTGGACGACGACAGGCGCGCGCCCGTCACGAAGAATGCGTGCAGGCCATGCGCAAAGCGGCTCAGTTTGGCGACGACCGCCTTGTTGGCGCGCGTCAGTGCGTTGTAGCCGAGCACCGCCGGAATTGCGACGAACAGGCCAAACGCGGTCATGATCAGCGCTTCGCCGACCGGGCCGGCGACCTGATCGATCGACGACTGGCCGCTCGCGCCGATCGCCAGCAGCGCGTGATAGATGCCCCACACCGTGCCGAACAGCCCGACGAACGGCGCCGTGCTGCCGATCGACGCGAGAATTGCGAGACCGCTCTGCATGCGCGCGACGCTTTCGTCCATCGTGTCTTTCAGGCAGCGCGTGACCCAATCCGACACGTCCATGCGATCGTGCAGATGCGGTTGCGTCTGATGATGGTGATCGGCCGCTTCCTGGCCCGACAGCGCCAGTGCGAGAAACGGGTTGTCCTGCGGCGTCGACGAGCCGGCGCCGAGCTTCTTCACGCCGTCGGCGAGATCGTCCGAATGCCAGAACGCCTGTTCGGCATTCTTCGTGAGGCGCTTGAGGCGCATCACATTCCAGCCTTTGATGACGATCACGGTCCACGACATCACCGACATGATCAGCAGCGTGAGCGCGATACCGCGCGTCACGAAATCCCCTTGCGCCCACACGTGCGCCAGTCCGTAGTTTTGCATTGCAATTCCTTTTTTTTTGAAATCTGTCTCAATCGTGCAGATTGAAGTCGAAAGGCTGGGTATAGGCAGCCCGAACCGGTTGGCCGTTCTCGAGAAATGGCTTGCAGGCGCTCGCGTGCATGGCGGAGAGCGCGGCGTCGTCGAGGCGGCTGAAGCCGCTGCTCTTCTTCAGCTCGATGCTTTCGAGCTTGCCGGTCAGGCCGACCACGAACCTCACATATGCGGTGCCGGTTTCGCCGCGACGCTTGGAGAGCGCCGGATAGTCGGGCTCGGCGATGTTGCAATCGAGATGCGAGACGTTCTTGGGCGCGCTGATCTCCATCGTCTGGCGGCTAATTGCCGGCGCGGCGGGCGCGGGCGGTGCAACCGGTGCGGCCGGCGCGGCCAGCGTCGGATCGGGCGCGGCGACGGGCGTAGGCGAAGGCGCGGCGGATTCGGGCAGCGGTCTGGGCGTGGGCTTGGGCGTCGGGGTCGGCTTGGGCTGGACCTTGGGCTTGGTATGAACCGGCGGCGTCGGCGTGGGCGGCGCGATCGACTGCATCGCGACCGGCGCGGCAACCGGTGTGGGCGGCAGCAACTGCGCGGTCATGACATGCGATTCGAGGGCCGGCTGAACGGGGTCGTGACGCAAGGTCAGGATCACGGCCAGCAGTGCGACGTGGATCACTGCCACCACGGCAGTTGCGGTCAGGACGCGGGAATTCAGTCGGGAAGACGAAGCCGGCATGGTGCCGGCCGAAATGGTATGCGTGGCCGGCATATTAGCGTGGCGGCGCGCTGTGGAAGCAGCGCGTCAGGCAAGACGTCGTCATGTTCGAAAAATCAGCAGCGAAATGAACAAAGTAGTCACGAAACCAATCAGCAATTCCATCTCGAACTCCTTTGAAGGGTGAGGCGGGTAGCTGGCTGGTACGAATACTGGCTTGCTGACGGCAGTGGGCGGCGAGCGCCCTTGGTGCGGCGGTGGCCGCGCCTTGCAACCCGGTCTCAGGCAGCCTTGCGTTCGTAAAACGTCAGCGGTACAGCGTGCTGATTATGCTCGAAACCGCACCGGGTCGCGCACACGCCGCTCTGCATCATGACGTCGCGCACGGACTCCGCGCACTTGCCGCAGCAGGACGCGACGCCGAGCTCGAACTGAAGCTCGTCGAACGAATCGACACCGTCCGCGATCGAGGCACGGATCTTTCGGTCAGAAACAGACTTGCAGACACAGACAATCATGGCAGGCGTCATAGCTAACGTTAATGCGAATTATTATCATTTTGTTTGAGCCGTTTGGCAAGCGTCCTGCATGATTTTTTGTAACAAAACCAGACTCTTGGAAGGGTTTCGTCTATAAGGCGGGATTTGACGCGGGTAGTCGGCGGCGCGCCAAAGCGTCTAAAAAGCGCGCGGGAAGCGGCCTGGCGGCGCAAAAAACGGAAGTGTCGGTGAATTTATGCGGCTTGGGAATTCGACGCGGCCGTGCGGCGAGACGGGATCAGCACCTGTTCGACCGTTGCATCGATGTGCAGCAGGGTGGCTGCCAATTGCTGCTGATGCGTGCCGTCGCCGGTCGAATAAAAACGGGGCAGAGCAGTGCCACCGCTTTCCGGGGCCGCGCGCAGGCCGTGCTGGTCCAGTACCCGTTCCAGCTGACGCGCAATGGCGACACTCGTATCGATTAGCACAAGCCGGTCGCCGACGATATCGCGGATCGCCGTATCGAGAAACGGGTAGTGCGTACAGCCGAGCACTAACGTATCAGCGCCCGCGTCGAGCATGGGCTGCAGGTAGCCGCGCAGCAACGCGTGCAATTCGGCGGAGCTGATGTCGCAACGCTCCACGGCCTGCACCAGTCCGTGGCCCGGCTGGCAAAGAAAGCGGCAATCTGCCGCATAGCGTTCTAGCAGCGCCTGGAAGCGTGCGCTGCGCAGCGTCACTTGCGTGGCGAGCACGCCCGCGACGCGGGTTTTCGACTGCAAGGCAGCGGGTTTAATGCCGGGTTCGACGCCGACCAGTGGAATGGGCAGTTTTTCTCGAACCATTGCGATGGACTGCGCGGTTGCCGTATTGCAGGCGACCACGAGCGCCTTTGCGCCTTGCTTGACCAGCCATTCGCCGATCGCGAGCGTGCGGTCGGCAATGAAATCGTCGTCGCGCTCACCGTAGGGGGCGTAGAGCGAGTCGGCGACATACAGGATCGCTTCGTCAGGCAACTGGGCCCGGACCGCCCGCAATACCGACAGACCGCCGAGACCCGAATCGAAAATGCCGACCGGTGCGCGCGACCCGGCGCCAGACGTGAACATTCCTGTATTCGTAGACGTTGATTCTGCGGGCATAGGCGAAGAGGATGCGTGCGGCACGGCGCTCAAGGGAACCTGGAAAGGTGCGCAAGTATATCGCCCGTGTGGCGCCCCGAAGAGGACGTCCTCCAGAGCGCCCCCAGGAGGACTTCTTCCGCACGTCCCCAGAAGGGTCGCCATCCATGGTGTCATCCGTTGCGAACGGGCAGACCCACGAACGGCGCGCGGGGCGCTCGCGGCGTGATTCGATCAGGACTCGACCGAACCCATTGCGGTTTGCTGATAGTTCTGGATACCGACCTTGTCGATCAGGTCGATCTGGGTTTCGAGCCAGTCGATGTGTTCTTCAGTGTCGTCGAGAATTTTCGTGAAGATTTCGCGCGAGACGAAATCACGCACCGATTCGCAATACACAATGGCTTCCTTGCAGGTGCCCTGCGAAATCTGTTCGAGCTTCAGATCGCATTCGAGGATCTCTTTCGTTTCCTCACCGATCAGCAGCTTGTGCAGATCTTGCAGGTTCGGCAGACCGTCGAGCATGAAAATGCGTTCGATGAGCCAGTCGGCATGTTTCATTTCGCCGATCGATTCGTCATATTCATGCTTGCCGAGTTTGTCGAGACCCCAGTGCTTGTACATCCGCGCGTGCAGGAAGTACTGGTTGATCGCAGTCAACTCGTTCTTCAGTTGCGCGTTGAGGTACTCGATAACTTTCTTGTCGCCTTGCATGGTATTTCCTTTTGGGGAATTTGAATTTTCAACAACAATAAACGCCATACCTGAAAAAGCCAAGGAAACAGAAGTATCTTTTGACATTGTTTCGGGTATTGCCTGTCGCGTTGGCATTGCGCGCGGCAACAAAAAAGCCGGGACCGCGGTCCCGGCTCTTCGACAGGCGTGACAGGCGTTAGCAGCGAATCAAACCGTCGCGACCGGAATCTTGCCGATTTTGGCCTGCCATTCCTTCGGGCCGGTCTGGTGAACGGAGGTGCCGCTCGAATCGACGGCCACGGTGACCGGCATGTCCTGTACGTCGAACTCGTAGATCGCTTCCATGCCGAGGTCTTCGAACGCGAGAACCTTCGCGCTGCGAATCGCTTTCGACACGAGGTACGCGGCGCCGCCCACGGCCATCAGATAAGCGGCCTTGTGCTTCCTGATCGCCTCGATCGCGACGGGGCCGCGCTCGGCTTTGCCGATCATCGAAATCAGGCCGGTTTGCGCCAGCATCATCTCGGTGAACTTGTCCATGCGCGTTGCCGTGGTCGGGCCAGCGGGACCGACGGCTTCATCGCGCACCGGATCGACCGGGCCGACGTAGTAAATCACGCGGTTCGTGAAGTCGACCGGCAGCTTTTCGCCCTTTGCCAGCATGTCGGCAATGCGCTTGTGAGCAGCGTCGCGGCCCGTCAACATCTTGCCCGACAACAGCAGCGTCTGGCCCGGCGTCCACGCAGCGACTTCTTCCGGCGTGAGCGTGTTCAGATCGACACGCTTGCTCTTCTCTGTGTCCGGCTGCCAATGCACCTTCGGCCATGCGTCGAGCGAAGGCGCCTCGAGTTTGGCGGCGCCCGAGCCATCTAGCGTGAAGTGCGCGTGACGCGTGGCCGCGCAGTTCGGGATGATCGCAACCGGCTTGGACGCGGCGTGCGTCGGCGCGGCCATGATCTTCACGTCGAGCACCGTGGCGAGACCGCCGAGACCCTGCGCGCCGATCCCGAGCGCGTTGACCTTCTCGTGCAGCTCCACGCGCAGTTCTTCGATCCAGTCCTGCGGGCCGCGTGCGATCACGTCCTGAATGTCGATCGGATCCATCAGCGATTCCTTCGCCATCACCATCGCTTTCTCAGCGGTGCCGCCGATGCCGATGCCGAGCATGCCCGGCGGGCACCAGCCCGCGCCCATGGTCGGCACGGTCTTCAGAACCCAGTCGACGATTGAATCCGACGGATTCAGCATCGCGAACTTCGACTTGTTTTCCGAACCGCCGCCCTTGGCGGCGACCTGCACGTCGACCGTATTGCCCGGCACGATCTCGTAGTGGATCACGGCGGGTGTATTGTCTTTCGTGTTCTTGCGGGCGCCTTCCGGCGGATTCACGATCGACGCGCGCAGCACATTGTCCGGGTTCAGATAACCGCGGCGCACGCCTTCGTTGATCATGTCGGTGACGCCCATCGTCGCGCCGTCCCAACGCACGTCCATGCCGACCTTCACGAACACCGTGACGATGCCGGTGTCCTGGCAGATCGGGCGCTTGCCTTCGGCGCACATGCGGCTGTTGGTGAGAATCTGCGCGATGGCGTCTTTCGCGGCGGGGCTCTGTTCGAGCTCGTAGGCGCGGCCCAAGGCCTGGATGTAGTCGAGCGGATGGTAATAGCTGATGTACTGAAGCGAATCAGCAATGCTCTGGATCAGATCTTCCTGTTTGATGACGGTCATGGCTAGCTCAGTGGAGACAGGGGCGCTTGTTGTCGGACACGCGGGACAGCGCGGTCAGTCGTGCGCCTTCAGGGGAGTGGAACCTTTAACGGCACCCACGGCGTGCAGCACCGCGGGCTCTTCGAAATGCTTGGGATGCGTATGCGTGGTGAGGCGGTCGACCAGTGCCATCACGACTGCCGAGACGAGGAACGCCACGTGGATGATCACCTGCCACATGATCGTATGCGTGGAATTCTGATCGGGGCTGATGAACGTCTTCAGCAGATGGATCGACGAGATGCTGATCAGCGCCATCGACAATTTGACTTTGAGCACGCCGGCGTTCACATGGTCGAGCCATTCCGGTTCGTCCGGATGACCCTCCACGCCGAGGCGCGACACGAACGTTTCATACCCGCCGATGATCACCATGATCAGCAGGTTCGAGATCATGACCACGTCGATCAGGCCGAGCACGACCAGCATGATGTTGGTTTCGTCGAGCGTTAGGGATGCCGTGACGAGGTGCCAGACTTCCTTGAGGAAGAGCACGACGTAGACGGCCTGCGCCACGATCAGACCGAGATAGAGCGGCACTTGCAGCCAGCGGCTCATAAAGATGATGGCGGGCAGCGGGCGCATGGGGCGGCGCTGTTGGGCGGAGTCGGGTCGCGGAGCGGACATGGGCAAGAGTCAGATGAAACGCAGGTGTCGGAACACGGACCAGATGCGCCGGGCCGGAATGCGCGAGACGCAATATACAAATACGCACGCCGATCAGGCACGCAGATCAGGCAAACCAGGCGCGGACGGCGCGGTGCACAGACACGGGAGGCCGCAAAGGCAAAAGCTCGTGTCAGGCGCGCTATTGTACAGCGTCGGGTAAATTTGCTGCATTGCGGCGGGCAGGGTGCGCGGCGGGGCGGGAGGAGGCGCAGATCAATAGCCGTTGTGCCGACGCTACGCGTACGGTATGGGGAGCAGGCGCCGTTTTCGCAGAGCGTTGATTGCGTCGAAAAGGCAGGCCGGGCTCTCGTGCCAACGGCGGATGACAGCCGCGGATGACAGCCGACCTCCGCGGGCGCGTCCACAGCGATGTGGCGACGGGCGTTGCGGTGGTCGGCTGCGTTCGCCGCTACGTCAAGCGGCGCCGCCTCCTGGTGCACCGGTGGTGCCCAGCAACGGCGCGATCAGGCTCGTGATCTGCGGCGCAATCTGTAATACGGCCGAGGCTATCGCGTTGACGATGTTCCCGATCAACCCACCGCCCTGCGAAGGGTCCGCGCCGCCTGTTTGCTCCGTCGTGTTTTGTTGCTGCCTGAGCATGCCGTTGTCCATTGCCGCCGGGTGATAGGGGCGCCATGCAGCCCTCGCGGAACCGGACTGCATATCGTCGCCGGCATTGTGAGTGTGCTCCGTGGAAAATGCCCGGACCGAAGTGAAATTAGTGCGGTTCTGCGGTTCGTTGCGTGCTGCCATGTTGCCCGCATCGAACTGCATGCTGTTGTTGCCGATTCTGTTGATCGCGTTCATCGTCGTCAAATCCTAAAATCAGGTAAGAGGAAAAATGCATGCGGATAGCTGTTTTCTCGGAAATTGCTGAATCAGCTTCCGGATGCCTGACATGCGGAAATGTATAAATCAAATTTGGCTGTTTTCTATTAATCTCCCGTAGTTTATCCAAGCTGGCCAACGGACACATCCGGATCGATTAAATCCAGATCGATCGGGTGTTTTCTATCCAGTAATTGGGTGACGCAGATTATTCTGACAAAGCCGGTGAAATTACAGATGGCTTCCTGAGTCAGATCAATTTCAAGTGCCCATCTGGAAATCAGTTTTCCTACAGTCACAGATTCCTGGCGTGCGATTTCTTCGATGATTCGCCAATACACTTCCTCGAGCCGTAGACAGGTTGCCAGCCCGTTGATTCTGACGGAGCGTTGCCGCGGCTTGGCGAGCTGCGGGGTGAAATTGCAATACCGTGTCATCCGCATGTGCTTACACGTGTAGGAATACGGGAATGGAGTGCCTCCATTACGGCAGTGAATGTCCTGATGCATTTCAAGATAGCCATGCATCTGCGACGTGAGTCGCGCGGGTTGTTTCTCATGTTCGGATGAGTCCAAGTGGCGGCTAGTCCATCTTCTCTCCGCAATAATCCGACTTGGTCATAAAGATGTATGACGTTTCACTTAGCGCATCGCCTTATTTTCGGGATATGCGAACCGAATATGTCGATTGAGAGCGCATGAATCATGCGCATTGGCTTTGCGCATACTTGATAAAAATCGGCTGGATTGGTCGCGCTTCAAATGAACATATGGCGTCATGCATATATATGACCATCAGCGGTGTCGGCGCGATTAAATTTCACTGACGTAATCAATGCAACGTAGCCAGGAATTTTCAATGCTTATCATGAGCCGAAATGGTTCGCCCAATAAGAAGGGTGGCGGCGGACCGCAGTTCTTGCCATCGTGCGCGACGGGTGCCGCCATGTTTCAGGTGGCGGGTCAGCTTGCGCTGGCCTGGGCGGTGTTTCTGGCCCCCGAGGCTGAGGCCGCTACGCCTGTCTGGCACGGCGCACCGATCCACTATGCTGCGAACGGCGCGCCGTTGCCGGACGTGTTGCGCGACGTGCTCGCGGTGGAAGGGCTGTCCGCGGACATCGCCCGCGACGTGAAGGGCGTGGTCAACGACCGTTTCGACGACACGCCCGGCAACGTCTTCATGCAGTTGGTCGAGGCTTACGGCCTTGTCTGGTATTTCGACGGCAAGGCGATGCACGTCGCAACCGCCGCAGGAGTGCGCAGCCAGGTGATCCCGTTTGCGCCGATGACCCGCGAAGCGGTTGCGTCGTTGCTGCGCAACCTTGATCTGGACGACCCGCGCCTGCCGATCAGGTACTCCGCGACGACCGCGAAGGTCGCCGGCCCGGTGGCTTTTGTCGACGCCGTGGCCGAGGCGATCGACAAGGCGCAGCGGCAGAGCACCGCGGAGCCGTCGTTCGACCAGACCGAGATTCGCATTTTCCCGCTGCGCTACGCGCAGGCGCAGGACATGCACTATACGGTGGGATCGCAGGACCAGGTGGTGCCCGGGGTGGCCTCGCTACTGCGGCGGGTCATGATGGACACCTGGCAGGCTGTCGCGCCGCGCGCGGCGGCCCGCTCACGCGCCGATGTCCGCGCCGATGCCCGCAGCGCGCGCGGCGCTCCGCCGCCGTTGCCGAGCCTGCGCGGTCTGGGTCTCGCCGGCGGCGCATCGGCCGACGGCGACAGCGCGCCGCCGCCATTGCCCGATGCGGCAACCTCGGAGCCGGGCCGGACCGATCAGCCCAGCGCGACGCCTGCGCGACGCAACATCATCGCGGACCCGCGCACCAACTCCGTGGTGATCAACGACCTCGTGTCGATGATGCCGAACTACGAGCGCGCCATTGCGATGCTCGACCAGCCGCAAGAACTGGTCGAGATCGACGCGGTCGTGATCGACGTATCGTCGAGCGCGGCGCGCTCGCTGGGCGTGGCGTGGGGCGGATCGAACGGGCGGGTCAGCGCGGCGTCGGGGACCATCAACTCGCCGTTGACTTTCGGTGCGCCGGCTCTCGCGACCGCGGCCGGCGTGGCGAGCGGACTGAATCTCGCCACTCTGGTCGGCAATTCGGCGCAATACCTGTTCGCGCAGATCCACGCGCTGGAAGACGCCGGCCAGGCCCGTGTGCTGTCGAGTCCGCAAGTCCTCACGCTGAACAATATGGAAGCGGTGCTGACTTCGCACAGCTCGGTTTATGTGCGGGTGGCGGGCAACCAGGACGTCGACCTCTACAACATCGACACCGGTCTCACGCTGAAGGTCACGCCGAGCATTGAATCGGCCGCTGAGCCGCGCCGCAATATCCGGCTCAACATCCAGATCGACGATGGCGCGTTCAATACGTCGATGTCGGTCGACGGCATTCCGAAAGTCGACAACCATTCGATCGTCACCCAGGCGATCGTGCGCGACGGCGAGAGTCTGCTGGTCGGCGGGTATCAATATGAGCGCAGCGAAAGCACGACTTCGAAAGTGCCGGTGCTCGGCGACGTGCCTTACGTCGGCGCGTTGTTTCGCGATACCCAGACGACGCGGGAGCGGCTCGAGCGATTGATCCTGATTACACCGCGCCTGAAACGCGCGGGTGGCAATGGAGAACCGGCCAGTGGGGCGGTCACGGCGGGGCAAGCCGTGATGACCGGAGGCGCGGGGCCGGACTTTGCGCCCGCCGCCGCTTTTGCGCCCGCTGCGGGCACCGGGCCAGGATTGTCCGCGCAGGCGACACGGATGACGCCGCCGACGCTTCGAGTGGCCACCAACGTCCCGACGGCCACCACAGTCCCGGGCACCGCCAACCCGTCCGCAGCCGTCACCGCCGCGCTGCGGACGCTGCCGGCGAGCGCTGCCCCGACTGCGCCGCTGCCGTCCGCGTCGTCGCCACCGCCACTGCCCGCGTGGCAGCCGACACGCAAGATGCCTTGGGATGACCGCCATGACCGCTGACGCATTGATCCTCGTGACGGACGGCGTGCATACCGGCGCAAGCGTCGCGTTGTCCGCCGAAAGACCGCTGCGGATCGGCAGCGGCAGCGAAGCCGATCTGATGGTGATCGACGAAGGCGTCGAACCGCTGCACGTCACCGCCCAGTTACGCGGCGCGGCGCTCGAGTTGCTGGCTCACCAGCCCGGCGTCGCCGTGTTCGGCAGGCGCTTGCCGCCGGGGCGGCGCGTGCTGTTGCGGCGCGGCGCCTGGTTTTCGGCCGGAGCGGTGACCTTCCAGTTCGGCGGCCGTGACGCACCGACCTCGTCGATGGCGGGCGACGCTGAGTATGCCTATCTATTGCGCCACGCGCCGCTCGCTTACTGCGCGAAACGCTGGTCCGGCGCGTCGCCGGTTGCGAAGGCGACGGTCTTTGCAGTTCCGGTGGCCTTCGTGCTGCTGGCGTGGCTGGCGTCGAATCCGGCGATGCCGGGCGCGCCGCATACAGCGCGTGGCGACGACGCGTTCCGGCTCGTGAAGACGCGTCCCGATGCGAAGTCCGGCGCGCTTGTCTACGAGGGCTACGTGCAATCGCCCGCGGATCTGGCCGCGCTAACCGCGCGGGCATGGTCGCGGCAGCGCACGCCGGTGATGCATGTGATCGTGCTCTCGCAGTTGCAGGAGCAACTCGGCGATTTTCTCGCGCGTTATTACCGCGGCGCAGAGGTGCGGCCCGCCGAGCCTGGTGCGTTCACGGTGGTGCTGCCTGGCGCACAGGGCTTCCTGTCGCCTGAATCATGGGATTACGCACGCGTTGCCAGACTGGCGCGCGGTGAGATCGATGGACTACGTGGGCTCGCGTTTCCCGGCCACGTACAGGAGGGCGCGAAGGTGCGCGTGCCGTTCGAGGCGCTGGGGATGAATCTGCTGTCCGGTAGCCACGCGGTCTGGCTCACCGACGCCCAGGGCGTGCGCTATTTCGTCGGCGCGCGATTGCCTGTTGGTCGAATTACGCGAATCTCGGCCTGCGCGGCGGAGGTGACGCGCGACGATGGTTCGATCTACGAATTTCTTATGGGCGCAGTTCATGAGCCAAAAAACTGCCGCTAAAAGCGCGCTCGGCATGTGCGGCGATTTGCCTATCGAGGCGAAGCTTGCCGAAGCCGACGGTCTCGGCCGTGAGGAAATCGTCGCCCGGTTGACGCATGAGATCGGCTGCCTCAACAGCGCATTGCCGAGCGCGTCGCCAGCGTTAAAAAAAGAAATGGTTTTGCTTGTCGAGTGTTTGTGCGCGGCTCGACAGGTGGTGGAACGAAGCGTCAGCTTCAGGAACGCGCACGATTAAGTTAAGGAATGGAAACTATGAATCCAATCAATACGGCCATGTCCCCGAATCCTGGCGGCAATGCCTTCACCGGTAACGGCGGCGTACCGGCAATGAACAAGGCCGGCGGCATTTCGACGTCGGATGTTCTCGCCGTCGTGTTGGCAAAACTCAAACAGGACAATGACAAGGTCAGTCAACAAATGCAGCAGGTCCAGGGCGGCGGCGCGCAGCAGGGCAACGGCGCCGACAACTCGCAAGGGAATACCGACATGCTGAAACTCCAGCAGGCGGTGACCGAGATGAACACGGATACCTCGCTCGGCACCAACATGATTCAGGGGGTGGGCGATACGCAGAAGGACACCGCGAAGGCAACCCACTAACGCCTCTTTAATCAGGTCGAAGACGCCCTCGCGGCGTCTTCGGGGAGCCATTGCAGATGCAGCACGACACATTGGAACTGCTGATTTCGATAGGTCACTACGCCCGCGTCCATCGACGCTTCGACGAGGCGCGCTATCTGTTCGGCCGGCTGGCGCTGCTATACCCGCGGCGAGCTTTCCCATACCTCGGGTTGGGGCTCATCGAACTCGATCGCGCGAACTATCCCAGTGCGGCGTTGCTGTTCGGCCGCGCGCTGGAGGCCGTGCCCGACAGCGTGCTCGCGCGCGCCTGGCTCGGCGTGTGCCAGGTGCTCGAAGGACATTACGCGCTCGGCGCTCGCATGCTGATGACCGTGGCGGACAGCGACCAGCCTGGCGCGACTTCGATGGCAGCGGCATTCCTGAAGTTGCCTGAATGCGCGCCCTTTGCCGCTGCTCGCGTTGCGCAGGTCGAGCCCACCGCAGCATCCCTTTCAACCATTGAACGACTGACTATTCGAAACGGGTATTGAAATGTTGCTACTCCCCGACACTATCGTGCCGCTGCAAGCCGGCGCGTTGTCTCCCGTATCTCCCGCTGCTGGCGCGTCCGCAGACGGAGCAGGCGCTGGAGTATCGCCACTCGAGCGGCTGCTGGCGAGTGCGCAGGACAGGCAGGACACCTCGACGCGACGGTTGTCGCAGCACCTGGACCAATTCGGCGCGAGCCATATCTCGACGGAAGACATGCTGCGTCTTCAGGTCGATCTGAACGCCTTCGAGGTGCAAACGCAAATGATGACGCACGTCGCCGACGACATCGGCCGTGCGATCCAGACCCTGACGCAGCGAAGCTGATGCGCCGCGCCCTGATCCTGCTGCCGGTGCTACTTTTCCTCGTCGGCTGCAGAACCTCGCTTTTCGAAGGCCTGGACGAGGACCAGGCGAACCGTATCGTCGCCGCGTTGAGCCACCACGGCATCAACGGCTACAAGGAGCGCAACCCCGACCGCACGTGGAACATCACGGTCGACGACGAGGATGCGGTAATCGCCACCGAACTGGCGAGCGCCTATGCACTGCCGCGCGGCGGCCACGCGAATCTCGGCGATCTGTTCAGTCGCCAGGGGCTTATTTCGAGCCCCGAGGAAGACCGTGTCCGCTACGTGTACGGGCTCTCGCAGGAACTCTCCGAGACGCTCGAAAAAATGGACGGCGTGCTGCTTGCCCGCGTACACATCGTGCTGCCCGAAAAGGATCCGATGGACCCGGCGCAGGACACGCTGCCGTCGGCTTCCGTGATGATGCGTTATCGCAGCGACTACAACCTCGAGCCGATGCGCGACCGGATTCGTGCGCTGGTCGCGGGCGGCGTCGAAGGGCTGACGCCTGCGCGCGTCTCGTTGACGCTCGTCGCGGTCACGCCGGTGCTGACGTTCCCCGGCAACTGCGCAGCCGGCGACGATGTCGCCGGTGCCGCCGGTGCGGTTGCCGCGACGACCTGCCCGCAGAGTAACGGCTACGTGCCGTCGCGCGCCACGGCGATGCTGGTTGTGCTGGCGTTGCTAGTATTGCTGATGAGCGGATCGATCTGGCTGTGGGATTCGGGAAGGCGCACGTGGTTCAAGCCGAAGAAGCGCGCCGACGCAGCCGACGGGAGCGGTCGTGCGAAGTCCGCCGGCCATGCCGAGGGCGACGCATGAGGCACGCCTATACCTGCGCACCGGCCTACTGGGCGCATCACAGCTGGCTCGAACGCGGGCAGCCCGTCCGTGATGAACGCACCGCGCGCGCCGCCCACGCATTTCTGTTCGGCCGTTATCCGCAACTGGTTCGGGTGGCGCTGGCTGATGTGCCGCCCGTGCTGCCGATCTGGCCGCGGCCCGCGTGTGCGCGCTTGTGCCGGATCGTCGCCGCGCTCGCGTTCGCGCCTTCTCTGCGGCGCGTCGTCGCCGCGCAGGGCCGCGCCGCGTTTGCGGCCGGTGTCGCACCGCGGTTGCTGGCGGAAATTCAGCGGCATCCGCGCGCCGCAGCGGACGACCTGAAGGTCGAGCCGACGCCGTCGCTGTTCAGCCGGCGCGACATGACGGCGGCTGGCCTGGCACTGACGCTCGCCGCCGCCGCTGATTCGCGCTACGCGTTCTGGTGGAGCCTGCGCTTGCCGCGCGAGATCTGCGAGGCCGCGAGCAGTTATCGCGTGCGTGAACTGTCCTCTGCCGACGCACGCAAACTGGTCGCCGAGGCCCGCCGTCTGATGGAGGCCCATCCATGCTGATCTGTCGAATGGGCGCCTGGCGGATCGAATCGGACGGGCATCTGAGCGCGCACGAACTGGCGTCGCTCGATGGCCTGCGCGCCGTCGACTCGGACCGTGCGGCCGAACTGGCGCACGAGCGCCGCCGCCTCGCCAGGCAAGTGCGTGAGCTTAAGCGCCGCGCGTGGCGCCGCGGCCGGGCCGCCGGAACGGCGGCGGCGCTGCGTGAACAGGTGGGACATATGGGTGCGGCGGCGTTCGCTGCCCACCGTATCGAGGACAGGCTCACGCAAATCGTGCTCAGCGCGGTGAGCGACATTGTTGGTCAACTGCCGCCGTCGGCGGTGTTGTCCAATCAACTGCGCCGTGCGCTGATGGTGGCGCAGTCGCAGCGGTTGGTGTCGGTGCGAGTCGCACCGGCCGACTTCGATGACGCAGTCCGTCTGATCGCGACCCTCGAGCAGGAACTTGGCGCGCCGCTTTGCAGCGTGCTTGCCGACGTGGGGCTACCCGCTCATGCATGCGTCGTTGAGACCGAGTCTGGCGTGATCGACGGCGGTTTGAAGATCCAGTTGCCGGCGCTGGAGCGCGGCATTCGCGACAGCGTGGCGGCGTTGCTGCGCGAATATGACTTCGCTGATGGCTCCGGACATACGGCGCTCGATATGGTTGGGCACGGCGTGCGGCAGACGTTGGCCGCGCTGGCGGCGCCTTTGTCGACGCGGGCATCGCCGAGTACGCCGAGTGTGCCGAGTGCGCAGCCGCCCTTGCCGAACACAGTCCGTGTGTTCCGGCGGCCACTCGCGCGGGAGGTGGGATGACTCTCTGGCCCGACATGGAGACCGTAGCGCTCGCGGACGTTGAGCGCATCAACCTGGCGATCCGCCACTTCGGCAGTCCGCATGCGGTGTCGGTCGGCACGCGGGGTTTCACGCTGCTGTTCGAGCCGTGCCGCGCACGCTATCCGCTAAGGGTATCAGGTGTTGCCGGGCAGGCACCGTTCAGTGCCGGCTGCGATGCCGGCGCGTTGCTGCCGGAGCTGACGCCGTTAGTGACCGAGGCGCGCGGCGATGCGGCGCTCCTGCATGTCGCGGACGCGTTGAGTGACTGGCTGTGTGCGCTCGAGGGACTGTTCGGCTTCACGATCGAACTCACCGGTGTCGCATTCGACGGCTTTCCGGAGCAGGGCGCCTATGGCCTCGCGGTGACCCACACGACGAGCGGTCGCACCGCCCATTTTTCATTTTGCAGCCCGGCGGTCGATGAATGGCTGCGATTGCGTATACCGCCCGCGCCTTCCAGAAACGCATTGCTGAGCCGCCTTTACATACGCTTGCCGGTTTGCATGCCCGGTCCGTGGCTATCGCTGCCGAGGCTGCGCAGGATCGCGGTCGGTGACGCACTGCTATTCGACCGCGATTCCACCTACCTGCGTGTGCCATTGCGAGTCGGCACATGCCGGATCCTGTTCCAATTTACCAAGGAGTACACCGTGATAGACCGTGTGATGACCGATGAAACCCAGCCCGTCGAAGTGACCAGCGAACTGCTGCCGATCGACTCGATCACCTTCGCCTTCGAGGCGGTGCTCGGCACGTTGTCGTTGTCGGTAGCCGAACTGGCGCATCTGCGCGAAGGCTCGATCGTCGCGTTCCGGTTGCCGGCGCGCGAGCGCAAGGTCACGCTTTTGTGTCAGGGCATTCCCTTTGCTCGTGGCGAGTTGATCGATATCGAAGGCGCGATGGGCGTGCGCGTCACGCGGCTAACCCAGGAGGATCTGCCGGCATGACCGATCAGTTCAATCCGCTGCAGACCATCAGCCTGTTCTTCATGCTTGGGCTGATGCCACTCGCAGTCGCTATGACCACCTCGTTCACGAAGTTCAGCATCGTGCTCACGCTGCTGCGCTCCGCATTGGGGGTGCAGCAGGCACCGAGCAATCTCGTGATCTCCGGCCTCGCCCTCGCGGCGACGCTGGTGGTCATGGCGCCGACCATTTCGAAGATCGAGGCCGCGCTCGATAACGGCGACGGTGCGATGCCGCGCGCCACCGAACTTCTGCAGGCCGTGCGCGGCCCGCTGGGCGACTTCATGCTGAAGCACTCGCGAGCCGACGAACGGCAGTTTCTCGTCGGCGCCGCGAAACGGATCGATCCGGAGCGAGAAGCGCGCGAAACGGACATGCAGTTGCTGATTCCGGCATTTCTGATCAGCGAGATATCGAGTGGCTTCGAAGCGGGCTTCCTGCTCTATATCGCATTTCTGGTGGTGGATCTGGTGGTCGCCAATGTGCTGAGCGCGATGGGCATGATGATGCTCTCGCCGAGCACCGTGTCGATTCCGTTGAAGCTGTTCATCTTCGTGTCGGTATCGGGCATGTCGAAGCTCATGCACGGCCTTATCGTCAGCTACGTCAAATGAACGGCCTGCCTTCTCTTGCCAACTTGTCGAGCGATGCGCTGATGCTGGTGTTCTGGCTCTCGCTGCCCGCGCTCGCAGTTGCCACCGCCGTTGGTCTGCTGATCGGCCTGTTGCAGTCGGTCACGCAAATCCAGGACCAGAGCCTGCCCTATGGCGCCAAGATCATCTGCGTAGGGGGCGTACTGATCATCACCGCGCCGTGGGCGAATCGCGAACTCTCGCGCTTCCTTGCGCACGTGTTCACCTATATCGCGGCGGGCCGCTTGCATTGACCATGGACCCTATCCGCTATCTCGAAGGTTTCGCGTTCTGCACGATCCGGCCGGCCGTCGCGCTCTCCATGATTCCATTTAGCCAGAGCGGCCCGCTCGGAAGCAAGTTGCGGGTGCCGCTTCTTCTAGTGATCGCCATGCTGCCGCAGCAGGTAGGCTGGCCACCGCATCCTGTGCCGGCGATGGTGGTCGAAGTCGCCACCGGTGTCGTGCTCGGCCTGCTGCTCGGCACGATCTTCCACGCCGCCGGCGCTGCCGGCGCGATGCTGGATCAGCAGGGGGGCTATGCGAGTGCCGCGATGTACGACCCGCATTTCCAGCAGGAAGCAGCGCTGTTCGAACAATTGTTTCTGCAATTCGCCGCGCTGACGCTATTCACGGGGCCCGGCCTGCCACTGCTGTTCGGTTTCTTCACGGACGCGTGGGTGCTGTGGCCTCCTGGGCAATGGCGCGGCGACCTGGTCGACGTGTTCCGCCAACTGGCACTGCGCAATCTCGCGGACGTACTCACCGAAGGCGTGCGGCTTGCGACCCCGTTGCTCGGCCTCATGCTGCTCGTCGATGTCGCGTTCGGGCTGATGTCGCGGCATGCGAAGCGGCTCAATCCCTTCGCGACCGCGCGCACGGTCAAAGCCGGAGTGCTGACGTTTGCGGCTGTGCTGAGTGTGCCTGCTCTGTTCGCACAGTTGCGCATCGCGTTCGATCACGTGATCCATCTGCAATGAGCAACAAGAGCGAAGCGCCGACCCCCAAGCGGATCCGCCGCGCGCGCAGGGACGGCGAGATCTCGAAGAGCACGCATCTGACAGTGGCGTTCAGCGGCCTGTGCTGGTGGCTTTATCTGTTCATCGAGGCACCCCACCTGTATGCGCTGGGCAACGAGCTGATCCTGCGCGTGACAACCTTGGACGGCTCGCGCGAGTTCGGCGACCGGCTTGCGTCGACGTGTGCCGCGCTTTACGCCTTCATGTCGCCGGTGTTGGCGGCGCTCGGTGTCGGCGCGCTCGCGGTGCTGGTGCCCGAACTGATGCAAACACGCGGCCTGTTGGCATGGAAGCGCGTCATGCCTGACGTCAAGCGCCTGAATCCCGTCAATGGATTGAAGCAGATGTTCAGCCTACGCCTTGTGTGGGACACCGTCCTCACGATCATCCAGTTCACGATCCTGCTGTTTCTGTTTGTGCAGGCACTGGTCGCGTGGCTGCGGCAGCTTGCGCCCATCTGGACATTTTCCCTACCGGTTCATCTTGGCTATGCGGCCGTCTCGCACTCGCATTTGCTGCTCTGGATGACCGTATCGCAGATCGCGCCCGGTGTGGCCGACTATCTCGTCCAGCGCTTTCTGTGGCTGCGCGGTTTGCGCATGGACAAGAACGAAATCAAACGCGAATTCCGCGACGACGAAGGCGATCCTTACGTCAAAAGCCGTCGTCGTGCGCTTCATCGGGAGTTAGGTCAATAACATGTCGAACCGTTCCATTCTCAGCCGCTACGATCTGTCGGCATTTTTCGCGCGTCACGCGGACCTCGCCGTCGGCGTCGGCATTCTGGCGGTCCTTGCCTTGCTGATCGTGCCGGTGCCGCCGTTCGTGCTCGATCTGTTCATCTGCGTGAGCTTCGCCTCCGGCCTGACGATGCTGACCACCACGCTGTATGTATCGAAGGCCGCCGACCTCGCGAGCTTTCCGTCGCTGCTGCTGATCACGACGTTGCTGCGCCTTGCGCTGGCTATCGCTTCGACCAAGATGATCCTGCTCCATGCGCACGCCGGCCAGATCATCGGCGCGTTCGGCGAGATGGTGGTCGGCGGCAATGTGGCGGTCGGCCTCGTGGTGTTCGTGGTGCTGGCGGCGATCCAGTTCATCGTCGTGGCAAAAGGCGCGGACCGTGTCGCGGAAGTGGCGGCGCGCTTCACGCTCGACGGCATTCCGGGGCGGCAGATGAGTATCGACGCCGACATGCGCAGCGGGGTGGTCACGGCTGCCCAGGCGAGCCGTCTGCGCGCGTCGCTCGAACGCGAAACCTATTTCTACGGCTCGCTCGACGGCGCGATGAAATTCGTCAAGGGCGATGCGGTGGCGAGCCTCGTCGTCGCGCTGGTGAATATCGTCGGCGGATTGGCGGTCGGCATTGCGCAGCGCGGCATGTCGTTTGGCGACGCGTTGCACACGTACACGATTCTGACGGTCGGCGACGGTCTGGTGTCGCAGATTCCGTCGCTGATCGTCTCGGTGGCCGCGGGCATTCTGGTTACCCGCGTGAGCGCCACCGATGGCGCTGACGCCCATCTCGGCGGTGACATCTACAGGCAGCTGGCGGCGCATCCGAAAGCCATCGGCATGGCCGGCGTGGCGTGTCTGTCGCTGGGGGCGATTCCCGGCTTTCCGCACATCCAGTTCCTGGTGGCCGGCGGTCTGCTGCTCGTGCTCTCCATCACGCTGATGCGCAACGCTGCGCTCGCGAACAACTCGCAGCGCGCGCTGATGCCCGGCATGACGCGCGACGGCGGCAATTACGTGCCGCGCATTCTCGACGATGTCGAATTGGGCACGAGTGCGGCATTGCGCCTGCGGCTCGGTCTGGAGGCTTTCGATGCATTGCGGCCCGAGGCGCTGAACCGCCAGCTCGGCCAGTTGCGCCGCAAGCTGATGGTCGAGCTGGGCGTGCCGTTTCCGGGTCTCGCGCTATTGCGCGACTCGCGGCTCGCGCCCGAGCGCTACGTGGTCGATATCGAGGACGTGCCGTTTGCGAGCGGCACGCTGGTCGCCGCACACACGCTGGTGAGCGGCGAAGCGAGCCGCATCATGTTCGAAGGCGTGCCGGGCTACCGGCCGCAAGCCGCGAAATCGGTCTGGGTGCCGAGCGCGACCGCGGCCTCGCTCGACGACCCGGAGATCCACAAGGCGAGTGTCGACGAGGCGCTATGCGATCACCTCGCGGAAGTTTGCGAGCGTTCGGCGGCCGACTTTCTCGGCACCCAGGAGACGCGCTTTTTGCTCGATCAACTATCGATCGAGTTTCGCGAGCTGGTCGCTCAGGCGGTGCAGGCCGTGAACACGGTTCAACTCGCCAGCGTGCTGCGGCAATTGCTGCAGCAGCGCGTGCCGATCCGCAATCTGCGCGCGATTCTCGAAGCCGTCGTACGCGTCCCGGCGGCCGAGCGCACGATCGACCGGATGGTGCGGCAGGCACGCATTCAGCTAGGTCCGCAGATCGCGCGCAGCTACGCCGACCTCGAGACGTGGACGATCTCCACGGCGGTGCTCGATCCATCATGGGAAGCCGAGCTTGAAGCGCAGATCAGAAGTGGCGTGGACGGTGAACCGCAGTGTGTGCTTTCCGTAGAGGAACTGGAGCGTGCACAGCGGACCTTCATGACCGAGCTGAACGGGATCTCGCTGATCGTGACGAATGCGATGCTGCGTCCGCATCTGGCGCGTCTGTTGCGCGACTTCGGCCGGCGCATCGACGTGCTGGCCATTGAAGAGATTCCGTTCGACGTCTACCGCGTCCAATCCGTCGCGACGCTGGGCGCGGCATGAAGGAGAACCTCATGTCATCTCCGGGAAAGAGTGCGGCGGTGTTCCTTTCCACACCGACGCTGCGCGGCCGGGTGGTTGAAGCACGCGGCGTGATCGCGCGGGTGGTGGGCGTATCGTTGCGGATCGGCGAGAAAGTGCGCCTGGTGCGGCCGGATACGCATGAGGCGCAGTACGGTGAAGTGGTCGGGTTTGCGCACGATGGTGCGCTGGTCATGCCGCTTGCCGGTCTGAACGGCCTGTCGGATATCACCGAGGTGCAAGGCTGCGGTTCGGAGTGGGGCATGTTCGACGCGGCAGGACTGCTCGGTCGCGTGGTCGACGGGCTCGGCAATCCGCTCGACGGCGGTCCCGCGCCGCAGCCGCTTGCGAGTGCGGCTGTGCAGAGCCGGACCGGGGCGACGCTCAATCCGCTTGAGCGGCCGGTCATCACGACACCATTTGCTACCGGCGTGCGCGCCATCGACGGCCTGCTGACCTGCGGCGTCGGCCAGCGCACCGGCATCTTCGCGCCCGCAGGCGGGGGCAAGAGCACGATCATGGGCATGATCGCCAACGGTGCATCGACCGATGCGGTCGTGGTCGCGCTGATCGGCGAACGAGGTCGCGAAGTGGCTGAATTCATTCACGACCACCTCGAGCGGCGGCGCGCGTCGACGATCGTGGTCGCCGCGACGTCCGATCGTCCCGCCGCGGAACGGATCAAGGCGGCGGAACTCGCGGCGCAGGTCGCGGTGGGACTGCGCGCGAGCGGACGCAACGTGCTGCTGCTGTTCGACTCGCTTACGCGCTATGCGCGCGCGTTGCGCGAACTCGGGCTGGCGGTCGGCGAGCCGCCGTTGCGCGGCGGTTTTCCGCCGAGCGTGTTTGCGCAGTTGCCGCGTCTGATCGAATCGGCCGGCGTGACGGCGCAGGGCAGCATCACCGCGTTCTACACGGTGCTCGCCGACGAGGCCGATCTGTCCGATCCGGTTGCCGAGGAAGCCCGCTCGCTGCTCGACGGCCATATCCAGCTTTCGTCGAAACTGGGCGCGGCCGGTCACTATCCCGCCATCGACATTCTGCGCAGCCGAAGCCGGTTGATGACGCGCGTCGCCGGTGCTGCGCATCAAGCGGAATCGAACCGCGTGCGCGACTGGCTTGCGCGCTATGAGGAGGTCGAACTATTGCTGCAGATAGGTGAATACCAGCACGGTAACGATGCGGATACGGACCGGGCCATCGACCGGCGGGCAGCGATCGAGCGCTTTCTGCGCCAGCCCTACGACACGCGTTGCGGTTGGGACGACGTGCGAAAACAGTTGCATGCGCTGTGTGATGGCAATCATCCGGTATGAGCCATAGCGTCGCGAGGCTGGCGAAGTTCTGGCGCGTGCTGGCGCGAGTACGGCGCTTGCGCGTTCAACGTAGGCTGCGCGATGTGGTGGACGCGCGCCGCGGCGAGCGTCGCACGGCGGGCGAGGTCGCACAGCGCGTCGCCGCACTTGAACGGCATGCCGAGGAGCGGCTACGGGTGCTCGCATCGTGCCGGCGCGACGTGACGGCAGGCCGACAGTGGCATGCGACGCTACGCGCGCACGACGCGCGCACGCCGACGCTGCGCCGGCAACTGGCCGAAGCCGAGGCCGCGCATGCCGAAGCATGCGCGGCGGCGGCGCAAGCGTTGACGAACTGGCGGCGCGAGACGATTCGGCAGGAGGAGGCTTGCACTCGCGCTCGCGATTGCCTGATCCGGTTGCGCGAAAGCGGATAAACGCTGAGCGCGATTCCCGATATGACGTATCCGACAGCCGAACACAACGGGGCCGGGCGACTTGACGTCGTCCGGCCCCTTCCAGTGTGATACGACTCTCGCCGGAGGAGGGCAGGCGTTGTCCTCCTCCGGCGAGCCTGATCGCTGATCGCGCGCGCTTAAGCCGCGTGTTGGTTGAAATCGCTTTGCGTCGGGTTCTTGCCGGTCGTCGGGTCGTTAAAGCCTTTGCCGTTGCGCGCTTCCACCAATTGGTAGGCGCCCTGCGCGGCGGCGGCGATCTGACGGCCATTGGAGTTGTGCTGCACTGAGAGCGGTGTGCCGTCCCGATTGTTGATGCCGCCGATCTGCAACGCCTGGTTCTTGTTGACGACGTCCAACTGGCTCACGTAGGAGACTTTCGGGTTGTTCTTGTCTGCCTGCGTGTTGAGTATGACTTTGGTACCGTCATCCAGGTTCAACTCCACCGGTTTCGTGAACATCGCCGAGGTGCCATTCTGCTTGAAATGTGGGTCTCCTTCCGCTACGGTCTTGGCGCCGGTTTTATTGTTGGTCACGGTCACCGATTGATCCTTCTGATTGACATCGATCGTGTGGCCATTGTCTTGGAGCGTGACGTGGTCGTTGGTGGCGCTGGTGACGTTCCACGAGGCTGCATCGCTTCCCGAACCGCTGCCGTGGTCGTTGCGCGGCGGTGTGCGATCGCATTGATTCGAATTTCTCTCGAAGCGGCTGTTGGTTGTCGCACTGCCGCGGCCGCCGAACGAATCGTCGCGGCGGTCGCAGCGTGCTTGCGTTTGATTGGAGCCATAGCCGCGGCTGACGGTTGTCGACTGCGAAGTATATGTGCTGCTGGAGCCGTTCGGTGAGGTGTGGCTAGCCATGGAGAAGGACGTCTTCGAGAAGCCGCCCTGCATGTTGGACATCTGCGGCGACGGACGGTGAGCGTCAAAGGCGCTGGCACGCGGAAGCGGCGGTTGCGCACCGCCGTGCGTATGACTATTCGCGTTGGCCTGGAGCGAGAAGGAGAGGTGATTGGTTTGCATCGCTGCTTGCATGTCGATTTTCCTGAGGTAAAAGAGTCGGCTTGACTGGAGAGGCGGAACCGCCTTGCCGACGATATGGAATGGTTCCGTGTATGACATGGTAGAGAGATTGGATTGTCGTTCGGCGTACTTATTTATAGTGTGAAAGATGAGTTGTGAATTATTCGGGTTTTCATCCTGTTCGCAGCGGCCTGTCGAGAGGCGGCGATGTGGATGGTCATGGAGTAAGGCGGTTTCGAACAGGCGAATGTTGCTGTCAAGGTAGGGTCGACGCACGCGCAAACTTAATATTCCCGTACGACATGCGGCTGCGGTACCGATGATCTGATGGCGCTGCCGGTGAGCGGATTTTCAGCGCGCGCCGTTCGTCCACAACTCATCGAGGTGCGACCATGTCGACCAGCCC
>Ga0255336_100581_pt1 | contig 50197 bp, 49 predicted proteins | sample MeOH1_35cm_T3_17_FD_189102 | JGI IMG/M metagenome (GOLD analysis project Ga0255336, IMG submission 189102) | Sandy soil microbial communities from University of British Columbia, Vancouver, Canada - MeOH1_35cm_T3_179 | ecosystem: Engineered > Artificial ecosystem > Sand microcosm > Unclassified ... | reverse complement strand
CGATAGCTCAGTCGGTAGAGCGCCGGACTGTTAATCCGTAGGTCCCTGGTTCGAGCCCAGGTCGAGGAGCCAAGAATTGCAAAAGCCCGTTAACCAAGACGGGCTTTTTTATGTAGATCAAGCTGTAGTTAATCAAGCTGTACTGCTGTTCCTCGATAGCTCAGTCGGTAGAGCGCCGGACTGTTAATCCGTAGGTCCCTGGTTCGAGCCCAGGTCGAGGAGCCAAAAAATTTGAAAGGCCCGCATTCGTGCGGGCCTTTTTCTTTTTGCGCGTCCCATTTCCCTACGCCGGTTCCCCTCCCCTGTTCAACACCTGGCGCCGCAATTCCAGGCGCGGCAGGTGCGCCGCGCCGCGCTCATCCACAAAAGCCCGATGACCCGCTCGCCGTTATACGATGGCGGTTTCCGGCACGCATCCCGCGCCAAGCCCAGGCGCTCCATTTCTGGCGATCCCATGAAACTCACTCTGTTGCGCATCGCGCTTGCGGCGACTGCCGCGCTTCTGCTGCCCGCGGCACACAGCGAAGAAGTCGGCAGCGTCAATACCAATTTCCATGTCACCGGTTCGGACCGCGTGGTCGTCGAGGCCTACGATGATCCGGTAGTTCAGGGCGTGACCTGCTACGTATCGCGGGCGCGTACCGGCGGCGTCAAGGGGACGCTCGGCATCGCGGAAGATCCCACCGAAGCGTCGATCGCCTGCCGTCAGGTCGGCGAAATCCACTTCACGGGCCCGGTGAAAAAACAGGCCGATGTGTTTTCGGTGAGTATGTCGCTCATCTTCAAGTCGCTGCACGTGGTGCGGGTGGTCGACGCGAAGCGCAACTCGCTGGTGTATCTCACGTACAGCGATCGGGTCGTCAGCGGTAGCGCGAAAAATAGCGTGAGTGCCGTGCCGATGCCGGCCGGCACAACGATCCCGCTGAAGTAAGCGCCCCGCCCTCCGGCAAACCGCAGCCGGCCGATGCGATGGCGGGAAGCCGGCGCATAGCCGCATTAGCCGCATCAGCCAGCCGCGCGAAGCGACACGAGACAGTGCATCACCCGGCGCTGGCAAGCTACTTCAAAAACCGGCCGCATCCGCGAGGGACCGCGAGCTACGGTAAGAAACCGCGCCATCGCGCAGCGGACGGAATCCGCGGCGCGAGCCTCGGCCGATGAAGCAGCGCCGGTCACGACGCGCTACACTGACCGGTCCTGCCGGACCTTCGCCATGACCACCGCCCATCGCTTCCAGGATTCCGCCCGCTACTGGCGCACGCCGCTTCTGCCCGGCGCGGACCTGCTCACGGCCGAGTACCACGATCACGAGTTCACACCGCATTGGCACGACGCGTACACGATTCCGGTGATCGTCGCGGGCGCCGAGGGTTATCGGTATCTCGGTTCCGACTATGTCGCCGAAGCCGGCAGCGTGCCGATCATCAATCCCGGCGAGCTGCACACCGGCTCGAAGGCGGTCGAGGCGGGCTGGCGGTATCGCGTGATGTATGCGCCGGTGGATTTCATCCACGCCCTCGCCAATGAAGTCAGCGGCAAGCCGCAGGCCTTGCCGTGGTTTGCGCCCGGGGTGATCCGCGATCCGGATCTGGCCGCGCGGCTGGCGCACGCGCATCGCCTGCTGGAAGCCGGCGGCGACGCGCTCGCCGCCGAGGCCGCCATGCTCGACGCGTTGTCCACGCTGCTGGTGCGCTATTCGCAGACGCGGCCGGAACGCTCTCGCCTCGCCACCGACGACCCACGCGTGGCGCTCATGCAGGAGCGCCTGACGGGCGAGCTCGCCGAACCCGTCACGCTCGCCGAAGTGGCTCAGGCGGCCGGGCTCTCGCCATTCCACGCGGCGCGTCTTTTCACCCAGACAACCGGTCTGCCGCCGCACGCATGGCGCAATCAGGTGCGCTTGCAGCGCGCGCTCGCGCCACTGCGCGCCGGCGTATCCGTTACGGATGTCGCGGCGGCCAGCGGCTTCACGGATCAGAGCCATTTCACGCGGCATTTCCGGCGCATGTTCGGCGTGCCGCCCGGACGCTGGCAAGGCGCCTGAAGCGGCGTTCGCGCCTGCATTGCTGGCAAGCCGCGCCCGGCCGCAAGAATGTACAAGCCCCGGCCGGCCGGCCCCGCTATGCTTCCCGAACCAAGGAGGCAAGATTGACCCATTCCACCCCGAGCCAGCCCACAAGCCACGGGCATTTAAAAGAGTTCACCGCCGGCGCGCGCGACATCATTCCGATGATGGTCGGCGCGGCGCCTTTCGGCGTCATTTACGGCACGCTCGTCGCATCCGGTCCGCTGCACCTGTGGCACGGGCAGTTGATGTCGCTCGTCGTGTTCGCCGGTTCCGCGCAGTTCATCGCACTCGGCCTGATCGCCGGCCACGCCAGTTTCGCCGTGATCTGGGCGACCACGCTCGTGGTCAATTTGCGTCACGTGCTGTATAGCGCCACGCTCGCACCGCACGTGGCCCATCTGTCGGCACGCTGGCGCTGGGCGCTCGGCGCGCTGCTCACGGACGAAGTCTTCGCGGTCGCGTGGGAGCATTACCGGCACCGGGAACCCGGCACGGTCGGCCCGCACTACTTCTTCGGCGCGGGTCTCGCCATGTACCTGAACTGGCAACTCTGGACCGTCGCCGGATTGTTGTTCGGCGCGGCGTTTCCGGGGCTGCAATCGCTCGGACTCGATTTCGCGATGGTCGCCACCTTCATCGCGATCGTCGTGCCGCAACTCGTCGCGTTGCGCTACATCGCGGCCGCCGTCACCGCGGGGACGCTGGCCTTCTTCTGGCAAGCGTGGCCGTACAAGCTCGGGCTGCTGGGCGCGGTATTCGCGGGCGTGGCGATCGGCGTGCTGCTGTCCACCTCGCGCCCGAACCTGCGCGGCACGGGCACCACCGCGGAGGCGTCGCGATGAACTATGTGGTCCTGATTCTCGGCATGGCGGCCATCACCTGGGTGATCCGCGCCGCCGTCTTCGTGCTCGGCGACCGGTTGGTGTTTCCGCCGCTCGTGCGCACCGCCCTCGGTTTCGTGCCGGTTACCGTGCTGACCGCGATCATCGTGCCGATGGCGGTTTCACCGCACGGCAGCGACGCCGAACTGACCTGGCGCAATCCGCAACTGGTCGGCGCGCTGGCTGCGGTGCTCGTCAGCGCGTTGACGCGGCGGCCGCTTCTGACCATCGCGGTCGGCCTGGCGGTGTTTTTCGCCTGGCAAGGTCTGGTGCTCAACTAGGCGCACGCCGCCTGGATGGCGGCGTCGGCTTCATCCGGCCTGCGGCACGCGCGCGCACGCCGGGCGACGCTTTGCTCTAAAGCGGGCGACGCAACCCCGCGCGCCCTTAAGTTTCCCCCCGATCCGCCGTTATGCAGTCGAGGTCCGCTCGTTGGGATACGTCCCGCCGGTTACGCGGCCACAGGCAGGAATCAAACGCGCCGGCATCGAACGCCGCGTCTCCCAAGGCCCGCGCGGCCGGTGGTGTGGCGAGGCCGCGCGGCAGGACCAAACGGGATAACTCATGGGTCAAATCACCCTCACGCTCAAAGACGAGACCATCGCGACACTGCGCAAGGATTTCGACGCGTTTCTGCGGGTATCGCTGAAGCTCGATCCGCAGTTCGCGACGCCGTCGTTTGAGGATTTTCTGCGCGCCAAGCTGCTCGACAATATGGTGCCGCTGACCGAACACGCGGTTCAGCGGATGTTGCAGGGCGGCCAGTACGCCTGGGCGAAGCGGACGCTCGACAAGGAGTTTCCGGATGTCGTCGCGATCCTGATGCGGCAGGCGGGGGAATTCGGCTTTGGCTTCGCGGCCCGCTCGGAATGGACGCCGGAAGAGCTCGCCAAGCAATGCCGGGAGTGGGCGGCGGCGATCGTCAAGGAAGCGGAAGGCGACGCCGCGCTGATCGATCCGCTCGCGGCGCAGATCAAGAGCGCGGCGCAGGACATTCAGGCGCTCGAGGAAGTCATGCAGACACCGGCCTGGCGGCTGGTCGAATCACTGCGCCAGCGCGTCTATGAGGCGAAAGTGGCGTGCGAAACGAGCGTGGGCAGCACCGCGCGCGAAAAGCTCGGCGAACTGCGCGGGCTGTTGCGGCTGGGCATTTCGCACGGTTCGTTCCAGAAACAGGAAGCGCAGCAGATCATGGAATTCCTGCGTTTGCTGAAACCGGAGATTTTCGTCGAAGAGCCGTACGACGTGTTTTCGCGTATGGCGGCCTGGTTGCGCAACTTCTTCGTGCCGCCGCGTCCGACGCCGCAGCAGCAACAACGGCAGTCGCGCTGAAAATCAGCACGGACGGAGACCAGCGCCCAGTCACCGGCAACCTGCATCTCGGGTCGGAGCGCCGCGTGTGCAGCAGGACGGCTCCGGCGCGTTCTGCCACAGGCTGGCCGCAACCGCAGCCGCTGACCCCGAAGCGACCTCACACCCGACCTCACACCCAATAGCGGCAAGGGCGGCGAGCCTAGCGTTCATTTCCCCGCGTTGCAAGGCCGCGTTGCGAGGCTAACGGTCTTTTCCTCGCGTCGCGCCCGGCGTCGATCGCACGGCGCGCCGCCGCGCTCTCAATCCCACATCTTCCTGAGTTTCGCCGCGATCTCGATCTTCGCCTGCGCGGCCGCCGCCAGCCCGGCCGCCGTGGGTGCGCTCGGCACCGGCACGCGCGGCCATGCATAGGCGTCGAACAGCGGCATCAGATGCGCAGGAATGAAGCGCGTGCGCGACGCCCACACGTGCCGATCGCCCATATGCGTCTGGTTGTGCACGTAAAAGCGCTGCGGCACGACGATATGCAGATCCTCTTTTGCGCGCGTCATCGCCACGTAAAGCAGACGGCGCTCCTCGTCGATTTCCTCTTCGCTGCCGGTGCCGAGGTCCGACGGAATGCAGCCGTCCACGCCGTTCAGCACGAACACGTTGCGCCACTCCTGCCCCTTCGCGGAATGGATCGTGGAGAGGATCAGGTAGTCCTCGTCGAGCAGCGGCACGCCGGATTCGTCGCTGGTGGCGTCGGGCGGATCGAGCGTCAGTTCGGTCAGAAAGCGTTCGCGCGACGCATACGTGCCCGCGATGCTCTCCATCTGCAACACGTCCGCATGACGGATCGCCGCGTCCTCGTGGTTGCGCTCGAGATGCGGCTCATACCAGCGGCGCACCATTTCGAATTCGGCGGGCCACGGCGTTTGCCGCCCGTACACGCTCGACATCAGCTTGACGAACGGATGCCAGTCTTCCTGCGCACGAGCCGGCGCGGCGAAGGCGGCCAGGGCGCCGCCGGCGGTGTCGGCGGGGTTGCCGCTGCCCGCGCGCGCGACGATCTCGTCGAGCACCTTCGCCGCGGTGGCGGGCCCGACGCCCGGCAGCAACTGCACGACGCGAAATCCCGCCACCCGGTCGCGCGGATTTTCCGCCCAGCGCAGCACGGCGAGCACGTCTTTCACGTGCACCGAATCGAGAAACTTCAACCCGCCGAACTTCACGAACGGAATGTTGCGCCGGGTCAGTTCGATCTCCAGCGCGGCGCTGTGATGGGCGGCGCGAAACAGCACCGCCTGCGACTTGAGCTTCATGCCCTGCTCGCGCGCCTCGAGCACCTGTTCGACGATGTAGCGCGCCTGGTCGGCCTCGTCGGCGACGCTCACCAGACGCGGGCGCTGCGCCGACGCCTTGTCGGTCCACAAATTCTTCGTGTAGCGCTCGCTGGCCAGCTCGATCACCGCATTCGACGCCGCCAGAATCGGCGCGGTCGACCGGTAATTGCGTTCGAGCGTGACCTGCTTGGCCGGTGGATCGAACTGCGCGGGGAAATCGAGAATGTTGCGCACGGTCGCGCCGCGAAACGAGTAGATCGACTGGGCGTCGTCGCCGACCACGGTCAGGCCGCGGCCGTCCGGCTTCAACGCGAGCAGGATCGACGCCTGCAGACGGTTGGTGTCCTGATACTCGTCCACCAGCACGTGGTCGAAGCGCGCCGACAGGTCGGCCGCGATGGCCGGCTCGGCGGCCATGAGCGACCAGTAAAGCAGCAGGTCGTCGTAGTCGAGCACGCTCTGCTTCTGTTTGGCCTCCACGTAGGCGGCAAACAGCACGCGCAGATCGGCCTCCCATTCACGGCACCAGGGGAACGCGTTGTCGAGCACCTGGCCGAGCGACGCGCCGGTGTTCACCACGCGCGAATAAATGGCAAAGCACGTGCCCTTCGCCGGGAAGCGCCGCTCTTTCGCCGACAGGCCGAGCTCATGGCGCACCAGATTCATCAGGTCGGCGGAATCCTCGCGGTCGTTGATCGTGAAGGCCGGCGCGAGGCCGATCAGGTCCGCGTACTCGCGCAAGAGCCGCGCGCCGACGCTGTGGAACGTGCCGGCCCACGTGAGCCCTTGCGCCAGCGCGGCCCGCGTGCCGAGCGCCGCGCCGGCGATGCGCGTGACGCGGCGGATCATTTCGAGCGCGGCGCGGCGCGAGAAGGTCAGCAGCAGGATGCGGCGCGCATCGGCGCCGTTTACGACAAGGTTGGCGACCCGGTGCGCGAGCGTGTTGGTCTTGCCGGAACCGGCGCCCGCGATCACCAGCAATGCGCCGGGTGGCGCGGTGGGCGTGTCGGCGCCGTATTCGACGGCTTCGCGCTGCGCGTCGTTGAGCTTGGCGAGCCACGCGGCGGTATCGAACGACGGGGATTCGGCGACGGAGAGCACGATCGGTTTGGGCTTGGGGTGGATTCAATATGGCGACGCATACTGTATATCCATACAACCCTCGTAGACAAGCGACCCTTTTTTCGCTCGGCGCTCCGCACGCGCCCGGCGCGCGGCGCGCGGCGGCGGCTGCATCTGAATCGCGCGCAAAAATGGCCCGTGGCTCGAAAGCGCACGGGCCTTTCGTCGAAGCCGCAACGCAATGACATTCACACGCCGGTGCGTTGCGAACAGCGACGTTGCCTACTGCTTCTTCGCATCCTTCAGATTGGCGTCGGCGCTGGCCTTGTCGGCGTCGGCCTGAGCCTCGGTCTTCGTCTTGTCGGCCTTGGCTTGCGCGACGGACGCTTTCTTGTCCGCCTTCGACTGCTCTTTGGCCGCCTTCTTGTCGGCGTGGGTGACCGGCGCCGCGGCCGGATCGCTAGCCTGAGCGAAGGCAACCGATGACAGGCAGCCCGCGATCAAGGCGGCGTAAATTCTGGACTTCAGGGACGGGTTGATACTCATGCGAGACCTCCGTGAAACGAAAAACCTGAACCACGTGATTCTTCAAACGCGCCCGGTCAAAGCGGCCGCGACGGCCATGCACACCGCCACGCGACCGCCTGGACGCTCAGCCTCAGTGCTTGACGTCGGCGCCGTCCGACTGGACGCCCGCCTGGCCTTGCATTTCCATCTTCATTTCGTTATTGGCGGCCTGCTTGTCCGCCTTCTGGTTGATCTTGGCGCCGCGCACCTGATCCTTGTACTGCTCCTTGGCGGCCTTCTGCTGATCCTTCAGCTCGGCCTTGGACGCCTTCTTCGACGCGCGATACTCGGCGTTAGCCTTCGCATTGGCGTCGCGCTTCTGCACCAGCGGGTCGGTCGAACCGGACGCCGTCAGACGCGTCGGCGGCGGCGTCACCGGCTGCACGCCCTGAGCGGCGGGCGCAGCGGGCGCAAGGTCGGCGCCTTGCGCCTGCACCTGCGGCTGGCCGTTCGTCCCCTCAGCCGGTTGCGCGGTCTGCGCGATGGCGGCGCCGGCCGCGAAAGCTGTCACAGCGGCGGCAACGGCGGTATTGATCAGAAGCGTTCGAATCTGGGTCATGACTCATCCTCTCTAAAGTTGTTGTGACGCGGGCGGCCTGTCTGGCGTTGCGCATTGTCGAGGCGCTCGGCGAGCGCGCTCTGCGTGCCTCGCCCGGTCTGCTCGCTACCGAATAAATCCGGCAGGCTTTACCACTGACCTGCACTTTACGAGTGAAGTTCTTGTTTTGCGATCGGCGTTACGCAACGTTTCACTTTCTGACAACCGCATAACATCTGCTTGCAGATGCTCACATCATCACGGCGCACACCTCGAACTTCATCCAGGGCAAGCTTCTGGCTTATGATGCGAACCCTTTTCCCGAAGGCGCAAACGCCATGCCCAATCTCGATTTCACCCTTACCGGCGACTACGTCGAACTGCACAATCTCCTGAAGATAACGGGGCTTGCGGATAGCGGCGGCTCGGCAAAAATGATGGTGGCGGACGGCGCGGTCACCGTCGACGGCCGGGTCGAAACGCGTAAAACCTGCAAAATCCGCGCGGGACAGGTCGTGTCGCTCGGCGATACGCGGATTGCAGTCCACGAGGCCTGACGGCGCGGCCATCTCCCGCGGTTCCGAAAACTCGGAGGGGCGCGCGCACCAAAATCGTGCTTCTTCCATCGACAGCGCCGCGCCTAAGCAATAAGCTCTCAGTTTCGACAAACAAACAATCGGCTGACACCTCCGGCTGGCGCTTGCCTCGCGCTTTCGTCCAGGCTCTCCGAGCCGCCGCCTTCGCCACCGCCCGCGCGACTACCGCGCCCGCCGTCGCGCTGTCGCCACATCCGCCGCCAAGCGCTCCATGACTCAATCCGGCTTCACCCGGGTGGCCGCCCGGCCGCCGACCCTGACCCGCCACGTGGCGGACACCGCCCGTCTCGCCGCGCCGCTCGCCATCGCGCAGCTTTCGCAAATGGCGATGGGCGTCACCGACACGATCCTGCTCGGCTCGCTCGGCCCCGACGCGCTGGCGGCCGGCGGCCTCGGCGCCAACCTGTTCTTCGTGGTGGTCACACTGCTGCAAGGCGTGCTGACCTCCGTCAGCGTGAGTGTGTCGCACGCGCGCGGCGCGCAGGACGAAGGCCGCGTGCCGCATATCTACTGGACGGGCTTGGTGCTGTCCGTGCTCCTGTCGGTGCCGGCGTTCTTCCTGCTCTCGTTCGCCACGCCGATCCTGCTCGCCTTCGGCGAACCCGCGCTGCTCGCCCACAACGTCGGCGAATACGCGGCGGTGCTGCGCTGGGGCTCGCTCGGCAGCCTGATCGGCGTCGGCCTGATGCGCTCGTTCCTGCCGGCCATCGGCGCGGCCAAACGGCTGCTGTGGGTGTCGCTGGTGAGCGTCGGCGTGAACGGCTTTCTCAACTACGGCCTGATCCACGGCGCCTATGGTCTGCCGCGGCTCGGTTTTCTCGGTTCGGCGGCCGCCACTTCCATCACCGTCTGGCTGAGTGCGCTCGTGCTGATGGCGCTACTACACCTGCGGCCGCGCTATCGTCATTTCGTCGTCGCCACCCGGCCGAACGTGCCGCTGATGGGCGAACTGTTCGGCATCGGCTGGCCGGTTGCGATCACCTACGGCGTCGAGTCGACGCTCTTTCTCGCCACCGGCCTGATGGTCGGCCTGCTCGGCGAATCGCAGCTGGCCGCGCATCAGATCGCGCTGAACGTCGCCTCGGTGGCCTTCATGGTGCCGCTCGCGATCGGCCAGGCGGCCAACGTGCGCGTCGGCTTCTGGTCCGGCGCCGGCCAGCCGCTCGCCGCGCGGCACGCCGGGTTCGTGGCGCTCGCGCTCGGCGTCGCTTTCATGACGCTGTCGGGCCTCGTGCTGATCGCCGCGCCGCACTGGATCGTCGGCCTCTATCTGCATCTCGACGACCTGGCCAACGCGGCCACGGTCGCGCTCGCGAGTTCGCTGCTCGGCGTGGCCGCGATCTTCCAGATCGTCGACGGCATGCAGACGGTCGGTTCCGGCTGTCTGCGCGGCCTCAAAGACACCCGTGTCCCGATGATCGCCGCCGCGTTCGGTTACTGGGTGATCGGCTTTCCGACCGGCTACACGCTGGCGTTTCACTTCGGCCTCGGCGCGCGCGGCTTGTGGTGGGGGCTCGCCGCCGGTCTCGCGAGCGTCGCGCTGCTGATGACACTGCGCTTTCACAAACTGAGCCTGCGGCGCGTGCCGGCCGCGCCCGCGGCACAGCCGGTCGAATCCGTTTGAAGCCGGGTTCGCGGCGCGTGCCGGCTCCGCTTCGCGCTGCCTTCACCCAAGGCGTTTCGGCACGGCGCGGCTGGTTGCACGCGCAACCATAGGCACGCGAGTCGTTCGCCGTGGCAGGTAGAATGCGGCGTTCCGACTCACGGCCGCCTATCCGCGCCCATGCGCCGAAAACCCACCTGCGCGCCTCAAAAAGGCCAGCGCCGCCCGAAGGCTCATCTCCCGCCATCACGGCTTGCCGCGCTCACGCGGCAGACTCCGGCGAGCACGCCACCACCGGTGTCGTGCCGCTCGACCGACCCTGCTTCTCGCGATAAAACATAATCAAGGACCACCCCTCATGCTTGCCCGCGTCACCCGTCTTTTCCCGCTCTGGGCCGTGCTCGTTTCGATTGCCGCGTACAGTTCGCCCGCTTCGTTCTCCGGCATCGCGCCGCACGTCACCGCGCTGCTGACCATCATCATGCTCGCGATGGGCGTCACGCTCTCGGTGGCCGACTTCCAGCGTGTCTTCACGCGGCCCGCGCCGGTGATCGCCGGCATCGTGCTGCACTATCTCGTCATGCCGCTCGCCGCATGGGTGATCGCCAAGGCGTTGCGCATGCCGCCGGATCTCACCGCCGGCATGGTGCTGGTGGGCAGCGTGGCGAGCGGCACGGCGTCGAACGTGATGATCTATCTGGCGCGTGGCGACGTTGCGTTGTCGGTGACGATCAGCGCGCTGTCGACCCTGGTCGGCGTATTCGCGACGCCACTGCTCACGCGGCTCTACGTGGACGCCTCGATCGCCGTCGACGTGCACGGCATGCTGATGAGCATTCTGCAGATCGTCGCGTTGCCGATCGTGATCGGGCTGATCGTCAATCATCTGTTCGGCAAAATCGTGCGCAGGATCGAACCGGTTCTGCCGCTGATCTCGATGGTCGCGATCGTGCTGATCATCGGCGCGGTGGTGGGCGGCACGCAGAAGAGCATCGCATCGGTCGGCCTCGTGGTGATGCTGGGCGTGGTGCTGCATAACGGCATCGGCCTGCTCGGCGGCTATTGGGGCGGCCGTCTGCTCGGCTTCGACGAAGCGGTGTGCCGCACGCTCGCCATCGAAGTGGGCATGCAGAACTCGGGCCTCGCCGCGACGCTCGGCAAGCTCTATTTCACGCCGATCGCGGCGTTGCCGGGCGCGCTGTTTTCGGTGTGGCACAACCTGTCGGGCTCGCTGCTCGCCGGTTACTGGGCAGGACGTCCCGCAAAAGGCTCGACGCGTGTGGAGAGCGATCAGGCGTTGCACGCCGAGCACGGCTAATCCGATTTTCACGCAGTGACGCGTGGCGCGTTCGCTTGGCGACCGCGCCACGTCGAACCGCGTCGCCCCCCGCGAGCGGCGAGCGGAACAAAGAAACCCGCTTGCCTGATTCCCCTTAGAATGCATTTCTCGACAGCGTGAACGACTCGCGCGCTGTCGCCCGCTGTCGCCATTAGAAGCCAGCAAACCAGGGGGAAAAGCGTGCCGTCGCATCCAGATCAAAGCAGGGCCGCACTGCAACGCCAGCGCGCGCTCCGCGGACCCCACGGCAAGTCCGCCTGGGGCACAACGAGACAATTCTTCCTGCTGTGCTGCGCCACGGCACTATTGGCCGCCTGTGCCACCAGGCCGCCGGCCACCGAGTTCGACCGGCACGTCACACACGCCCTGCCCGTTACGGAAACAACCCCGCTTCGCACAGCACTCGCGCCGCTCGAAGCCGCGCATCCGGATCAATCCGGTTTCCGGATCCTCCCGAACGGCACGGACGCCTTGCAGATGCGCATTGCCCTCGCGCGCGCCGCGACGCGAACCCTCGACATGCAGTACTACATCGCCAACGAGGACACCACCGGCAAGCTGCTGCTCGGTGCCGCGCTCTATGCGGCCGATCACGGCGTGCGGGTGCGCATGCTGGTCGACGATCTCAACTTCAAGGACATCGACCGCATCATGGCGGGGTTGAACTCGCACGAGAACATCGAGATTCGCGTGTTCAATCCGTTCGGCAGCGCGCAGGAAGGCATGTTCGAACGCACCACGAACGTGTTCACGCAAATCGGCCATTTCACGCGCCGCATGCATAACAAGGCGATGATCGCGGACAATCAGTTGGCGATCGTGGGCGGCCGCAATCTCGGCGACGAATATTTCAGCGCGAGCGAAACGCTGCAGTTCCGCGATCTCGACGTGCTGGCCGCGGGTCCCATCACCGCCGACATCTCCGCGAGCTTCGACGACTACTGGAACAGCAGCATCTCCTATCCGTTGCGCGTGCTGAACAAGCAGACATTCGACGCCAAGGAACTGGACCAGACTCGCGACGAGTTGCGCCAGCACTGGCGCACCAACGCCGATCCGTACAACGCGAAACCGCTGAACGCCACCCCGCTCGCTTCGCAGATCGCCAAAGATCAGCTCAGCCTCACCTGGGCGCCGGCCGAGTTCAAAGCGGACTTGCCGGAGAAGATCGTGCATCCGTCGCCGGACTATGTGAGCCCGCCCATGCAGCGGCTCGGCGAATTGATGCGCGATGCGCAGAAAGACTTCCTCGTCATCTCGCCTTACTTCGTGCCGCATGACGCCGGTGTGAAGACAGCCGGCGAACTGACGCATCGCGGCGTGCGCATCGCCGTGCTGACCAACTCGCTCGCCGCCACCGACGCGGTCGCCGTGCAGGCCGGCTACAGTCCGTTTCGCGTGCCGCTGCTGCGCCAGGGCGTCGAGTTATACGAATTCAAGCCGCAGCAGAACTCGCCGCGCGTGGGCTTCGCCGGCTCGCGCTCGCGCGCCAGTCTGCATGCAAAAACCTATGTGATCGATCGGAAGATTCTGGTGATCGGCTCGATGAACCTCGATCCGCGTTCGGCCAATCTGAACACCGAACTGGCGCTGGTGATCCATAGCCCGCCGCTCGCCGAACAGGTGGCGCAAATCTTCGAACGTGCCACGTCGCCCGAGGAAAGTTATCGCGTCACGCTCGCGGACGACGCGCAACTTGCCTATCTGCGCTCGATCGGCGCGCCGCTCTCCCCGCTCGTGTGGAGCGACGTCGAAGACGGCACGCGCCGCACCTACATATTCGATCCACAGGCCGGTTTGTACCGGAATGCGCTAACAGGTCTATTCTCCCTATTGCCCGTCAACGCAGAACTTTGAAGCGGAGTTGAACATGACTGAAGACGTACGACTGGAGCGCGACACATTCGGCGAAATCGCCGTGCCGAACGCTCGTCTATGGGGCGCGCAAACTCAGCGCTCGCTGCAGAATTTCCGCATTTCGACCGAGAAGCAATCGCCCGAACTCATCACCGCGCTGGCCGTCATCAAGCGCGCCGCCGCCGAAGTCAACCTCGGCCTCGGCGTGCTCGACGAGAGCAAGGCGAAAGCGATCATGCAGGCCGCCGACGAGATCATCGACGGCAAGCACCCGGATGAATTTCCGCTCGCCGTCTGGCAGACCGGCTCGGGCACGCAGACCAACATGAACCTCAACGAAGTGATCGCCAACCGTGCGAGCGAGCTGCTCGGCGGCGAGCGCGGCGAAGCGCGCAAGGTGCATCCGAACGACGACGTGAATCGCGGCCAGTCGTCCAACGACGTGTTTCCGACCGCCATGCACGTGGCCGCGGCCTATGCGATCGTCAAGCATCTGCTGCCGGCGCTGAAGACGCTGCGCGATACGCTCGACGGCAAAGCGAAGGCGTTCGCCGACATCGTCAAGATCGGCCGCACGCACTTGCAGGACGCCACGCCGCTTACGCTCGGGCAGGAGTTTTCGGGTTACGTCGCGCAACTGGAACACGGCATTCGTCACGTCGAATCGGCACTGCCGCATCTGTATGAACTCGCGCAGGGCGGCACCGCGGTCGGCACCGGTTTGAACGCGCATCCGCAATTCGCCGACAAGGTCGCGGCCGCCATCGGCAAGCTGACCGGTTTGCCGTTCGTCTCGGCGCCGAACAAATTCGAAGTGATGGCCGCGGCCGACGCACTGGTGTTCGCGCATGGCGCGTTGAAGACGGTGGCGGCGAGCCTGAACAAGATCGCCAACGACGTGCGCTGGCTGGCAAGCGGCCCGCGCTGCGGGCTGGGCGAACTGTCGATTCCGGAGAACGAGCCGGGCAGTTCGATCATGCCGGGCAAGGTCAATCCGACCCAGTCCGAGGCGTTGACCATGCTCTGCTCGCAGGTGTTCGGCAACGACGTCGCGGTGAATATCGGCGGCGCGAGCGGCAACTTCGAGTTGAACGTATTCCGGCCGATGATCGCGCACAACGTGCTGCAATCGGTGCGCCTGCTCGCCGACGGCGCGCACAGTTTCAACGACAACTGCGCGGTCGGCATCGAGCCGAACCGCGAGCGTATCGATACGCTGCTCAACGAATCGCTGATGCTGGTGACGGCGCTCAATCCGCACATCGGTTACGACAAGGCCGCTAAGATTGCCAAGAAGGCGCACAAGGAAGGCACGACGCTGAAGGCGGCGGCGCTTGCGCTCGGCTTCGTCACCGAGCAGCAGTTCGACGAATGGGTGCGGCCGAACGATATGGTCGGGCATCCGGCGGCGTGATCGGCCGCGTCACTGGGTACGGCACAGCGGGATCGAGTGGCGAGGCCAGGGTGTTTGAACCGCCCGGCATCGTTTGCGACACGGCAGGCCGCGCGGACACACCGCTCCCGCGGCCCTGCGAGTGGCGCGAAGGGCGCCGCTTAAACCTTCCCCTGCGCCACTTCTTCCGGCTTCAGTTCGACGATCGCGTCGAGTGCTTCCTTCACATCGATCGCGTACCTGGCAAGGCGTTTCTGTTCGTCCGTCTCCGGCACGAAGGCCGGCACGGGCACGGGCTGGCCGTTCTCGTTGACGGCGACCATCACGATCAAACAATCCGTGGTTTGCAGCAGTTCGCCGCCCTTCGGGTCGCCCGCCTGCACCGAAACGTGAATGTGCATGCTGGTGCGGCCCGTCGCCACGACCCGGGCGCGCAGCTCGACCAGGTTGCCGACCAGAATCGGCCGGCGAAAGCGGATATTGCCCACGCTGACCGTCACGCAGTAACGCCCGGACCACACCGCCGAGCACGCGTACGCGGTCTCGTCGATCCACTTCATCAACGCGCCGCCGTGCACCTTGCCGCCGAAGTTGACCGAGGTCGGTTCGGCGAGAAAGCGGAAAGTGGTTTCGGAACGGTCCAGCGGCGCTGCGGCAGGGGTGCTCATCTTGACTCCGGTCAATCGATGCATTGAAAGGAGGCGATTATACGAGCGCAATATTGACCGCGTCGCGCGCCCGGGCCGGCGGCCGGGGGAAAGCGGTCGAGCGTGCGTGCGGCGTGGGCTTTTCCCAGTGCTTTTGCTTCGCGCCCGTCATCAACCCGGCTGGGCAGCCTCGAACGCAGTCTCGCTTGGCGGCGTACCGGCCGACATGAAGCGCTCGCGATAATCGAGCGGCAGCACGCCGAAACGCCGCAAGAACGCCCGCCGCAAGTTCTGTTCGCTGCCAAAGCCGCAGTCGAGGGCGATCCGCTTGAGCGGCCGGCGCGATTCGGCGAGCGCCCGCGAGGCCGCTTCCAGCCGCAACGCCGAGACGGTTTTGGCCGGCGTGCGGCCGACCTCGTCGACATAGCGGCGTGCAAATGTACGCGGGCTCATCCGGGTTCGTTCGGCGAGCCGCTCCACCGACAGATCGTCGCGCAAATGCGCCGCCATCCAGCTATGCAAGGCCTCGAACGGTCCGTTCGCCGAGGCCTGCGCCGCCAGCGCCGCGCTGAACTGCGACTGGCCGCCCGGCCGCTTCATGAAGACCACGAGCCGCCGCGCCGCCTGCATCGCGACCGCGTGGCCGACGTCCTCCTCGATCAGCGCCAGCGCGAGGTCGATACCCGCCGTCACGCCCGCCGAAGTCCAGACCACGCCCTCGCCCTCACGGCGCCCCGCGTCGCGGATGAAGATCGGATCGGGCTCCACGTGGACGTTCGGAAAGCGGCGCGCGAGGTGCGGGGCGTCGCGCCAGTGCGTGGTGGCGCGGCGGCCGTCGAGCAGCCCCGCCGCCGCCAGATAGAACGCGCCGGTGCACACCGAGCACACCCGCCGCGCCCGCGTCGCATGGCGTCTGATCCATGCGACCAGCTCCGGCTGCAGCGTGCAGGGTTCGTCGACCGGGACGCCGGGGACGATCAGCGTGTCGATGGGCTGGTCGGCGAGCGAATCGAGCCGTTCGGTGACGATCGGCAGGCCGGGGAAAGTTTGCACTATGCCGCCGTCGATCGATGCGACCGTCGTGCGATAGGCCACGGGTCGCGCCGCACTACCGGCCGAACCGGCGGCTTTACCCGCTTCGCCGGCGCCGGCACCGTCAACGCCGTTCGCGATACCAGCGGCGCCTCCGCCCGCGGTCGCCGCGACCGTCAACTCCGCGCGCCAGAACGCCTCCAGCGGCCCGCACGCATCGAGCAGCACCAGATCCGGCGCAACCGCGAAAACAATATGACGCGCCGCCATCAGGACACCTCCCTCGCCACCTGCCGCTTGCGCGACCACGCGTAGCCGAGCGTGGCGAGCGCCGCCGCGCCGAGCAGCGGAAATATCGCGGCGTTGATCGTCGCCCAGCCGAAGCGGGCCAGCAATTGGCCCGCGAACAGCGAGCCCAGCGCGGAAAACGCAAACGTCGTGAATTCGCTGGTCGCCTGTGTCTTGGCGCGCTCCGACGGCCGGTACGATTGCGCGAGCAGCGTCGAGCCGCCGACGAACATGAAATTCCAGCCCACGCCGAGGCAAGCGAGCGCCGCGTAGAAATGCGGCAGATCGGTCGAACGCAAGGCGAGGACGCCGCATAGCGCCGACAGCGCGATACCCGCGCCGATCACCGGCAGCACGCCGAAGCGTTTGATCAGCCGCGCGGAAAACAGCGACGGCGCGAACATGCCGACCAGGTGCCACTGGATGATCGCGGCGCCGTCGCCGATCGTGTGGCCGCAAGCGAGCGCGGCGATCGGCGTGGCGGTCATCACGAACATCATCACGGCGTAGCCGAGCGCGTTATTGGCAAGAGCCGCCGCAAAGATCGGCTGCCGCACGATTTCGCCGAGCGGCCGCGCCGCCTCGTGACTCGCCGCCGTGCTCACGGCCGGTGCCGCGTCGCGATACAGCGTCGCCAGCAGCGCCACCGACAACAGCCCGAAGCCCGTTACGAGCGCATACGAACCCGCGAACGCGACCGGCGCCAGCCAGTCCTTGCTCCACGCGGCAAGGAGCGGCCCGCAGACCGCGGCCACCACGCCGCCCGCCAGCACGGTCGAAATCGCCCGGCTCTTGCCTTCGATGCCGACCGCGTCGGCGGCCGCCAGTCGGTAGTACTGCGCGAAAGCCTGGAATACGCCGACCGTCGCCGTGCCGGCGCAGAAAAGCCAGAAGCTGTGGTGAAAAATCGCCCACACGGAAACCGCACCGCCGAGCGCACCAACGCCCGCGCCGAGCACGAAACCCGCGCGCCGGCCAATGCGCGCCATCAGGAACGACGCGAAGATCGTGGTCAGCGCGGCGGCGACGGTGATCAGCGAGAACGGCAGCGTGGCGAGCGCCTTGTCGTCGGCGAGCGTGTAGCCGACCAGGCCGGTCAGCGTCAGATCGATCGATACCGATGACGTATACAGCGCCTGGCACACGGCCAGCACACGCGCGGCGCGGCGCTCGTGCGGGCCGGCGTCGCGCAGGCCAGTCGGCTGGGCGGGAAAGACGGAAGCGGCGGACGGTGGTGGCATCGATAGGTTCCGGGCGGCGGAAGTGAGATGACCCGATCGTCACATGGCTGCGGATGGCAGAGATGACAATGATGCATCAATTTCTGCCAGCCGCCGGGGTCGACCTGTGTTTATTCCAGAACGCGCCGGTCGGCCGCTTACTTGCGGACAGTGATGCCTTCGTCGATCGTGCCGTACATGGTGATGCTGCCGGTGCCCGCGCCCGAACCCGAACCCGAACCGGCGCCGCCTTGCGCGCAGGCGCCGAGCAGCAGAGCGGCGGCAATGACGGCAAGAAGAGATTTCATGACAACGTGTTCCCGCAAGGACAGATTTCGATTCTAGCCTGGCGGGCCTGCGCGGTACCGACGCGCCGGCAGGAACGCCCGTCCTCCCGGCCGGCCGACCGCGTGCGCCGGGTTTTCGTAGGTGCCGCATTCGATAGTTCACGCTAAGCTGAAACATCGAATCACCCAGCCCGATACAGTGGAGTGCATGGCGCCCTATTCGCGGCGCCTTCGGAGACGTCAGATGAGCGCCACCCTCGCAGACGAACAGAACCATTTCCCAGGCTTGAGCCGCATCGGTGCGCTGCTCGCCGATCCCGGCCGCGCCGCGATGCTGTGGGCGCTGATGGACGGCAGCGCCCGCCCGGCCGGCGAGCTGACGATGATCGCCGGGCTTTCGCCGTCGGCGGCCAGCGCCCATCTCGCGCGCCTCACCGACGGCGGCCTGCTCGCGCTCGAAGTGCGCGGCCGGCATCGCTATTTCCGGATTGCCTCGCCCGACATCGCCGCGTCGATCGAAGCGCTCGCCAATGTCGCGCAAGTCAGCGCACCGCAGCGTCCGGTGCCGCGCCCGGCGCGCACCGTGCCGCTCGACATGCGCTTTGCGCGCACCTGCTACGACCATATGGCGGGCGAGTTGTCGGTGCGCGTGTTCGAGCGGCTGATCGAACGCGGCCTGCTGACGCTGCATGGCACGTCGCTGGAAGCCACCGCCGACGGCGCCGCCCGCTTCGCCGACTGGGGCATCGACATGTCGGCGCAGAAGAGCCGGCGCCGCCGTTTTGCCTGCACCTGTCCCGACTGGAGCGAGCGGCGGCCCCACTTGGGCGGCGCCCTCGGCGCGGCGCTGCTCGACTCGTGGTCGGCGCACGGGTGGGTGGAACGCACGGAGCGGCCGCGGATTCTGCGCATCACGCCGGCTGGGCATCGTCATTTCGACGCGTTTCTGGCTGCGTAAGGCGGCTCTCGCCGCACTAAGTCTTAGCGAAAAACCGGCAATCCGCTTACGAATCGCTTTACCGAGCGCTGAATCGAGACCTTTTGTTACACGCTAGCGAGGCGGCCTTACAAAAGTGGGGGCCTTGAAACAAACGCCACGGGTACAGTGACTGCACGGACGCCGCAAGTGGCCGCGTCCGTCGGAGATAAATCATGAGAACAGTCACCCCACACTTCCCTTCGAGCCGCCGGGTCGTCGGCTATACGCTGATCGCAGCCGCCACGTTCCTGTTCGCAGCCGAGGCGCCGCTCGCGCAGGAAATCCAGCAGGCACCTCAGGCCGCCGCCGCGATGCAGAACACTGATCCGCCGGGCCGCGTCGCGCGCCTGAACTACACGGCCGGTGCGGTCACCACGGAACCGGCCGGGGCGAGCGACTGGTCGTACGCGCAGATCAACCGGCCGCTCACCACCGGCGACCAGCTGTGGAACGATCAGAACGCCCGCTCTGAGCTTCACATCGGCTCGACGGCGGTGCGCCTCGGCCCGACCACCAGCCTCGACCTGCTGAATCTCGACGACACCAGCGCCCAGCTCAAAGTCGCTCAGGGCACCCTGTCGGCGCGTGTGCGCGAACTCGCGCCGGGCTCATCGTATGAAATCGACACGCCGAATCTCGCCCTCGGCCTGAACGGCCCCGGCGACTATCGCGTCGACGTCGCGCCGGACGGCAGCAGCACCACCGTCACCGTGCGCAGCGGCAGCGCGACGGTGTACGGCGACGGCGGCCAGGTGCCGCTCGAGGCCGGACAGCAGATCCGTTTCGGTGGCACCAACCTGCAACAGCTGGCCGACAACGGCGCACCCGGCCTCGACGGCTTCGACCAGTGGGCCGCAAGCCGCGACGCCGCCGAAGACCGCTCGGTATCGGCGCGCTACGTCTCGCGCGACATCCCCGGCTATCAGGATCTCGACGCCAACGGCACGTGGCGCAGTTCGCCGCAGTACGGCGAAGTGTGGGTGCCGCGCGCGACACCCGCCGGCTGGGCGCCGTATCACGACGGCCATTGGGTATGGCAGGCGCCGTGGGGCTGGACCTGGGTCGACGACGCGCCGTGGGGCTTCGCGCCTTACCACTACGGCCGCTGGGCACAGATCGACGACACATGGGCATGGGTGCCGGGGCCGGTCGCGGTCAGCGAGCCGCCCGTCTATGCGCCCGCGCTCGTCGCTTTCGTGGGCGGCGGTGGCGGCGGCGTGAACTGGGGCGTGGATCTGGCGATCGGCGGCGCGGTGGCGGCCGGCGTCGCGTGGTTCCCGCTCGGCCCGGGCGAGCCGTGGCATCCGCACTGGGGCGATCACGATCACTGGAGCCCCGGTTACTACGACCGCGTCAACCGGACGACGATCGTCAACAACTACAACCGCAACGTGAATGTGACCAACATTCACAACACGTATATCAACTACCGCGCGCCGGGCGGCGTGACCGCAATGCCGGCGACCGCCTTCGTGCACGGCCAGCCGGTGGGACGCTTCGCCCAGAAGGTCGATCCGCGGCAATGGCGCAACGCGCAGATCAACCCGGGCGGCCCGGGAATCGCGCCAGTGCGGGAGAGTTTCGGGCCGGGTCTGCGCAATGCGAATTACCGGCCCCCTGCCGCGACAATGGGACGTCCGGTCGTGGCGACCCACAGTCCGGCGATGCCGGCGGCTTATCACGACAGCCTCGCCCAGCGTTTCGCGCAAAGCGGCGGACGGGTGTCGGGCGCCGGGCAGCCTGTCGTGCGGACGTCGGTGCCGGCGCATATGGCGGGCGGCCCGAGCGCGCTGCCCGTGCAGAACGTGCGGGTCGTGCAGTCGCATATCGCGGGACGGGCGCCTGGTATGGCGGCGGGCGCGCCGGGCGGCCCCGCCGGCGAACAGCAGGCTGGACAGCGGCCGGGCGAAGCGGCGCATGGCGGTGGGCAGCAGTTCGGTCGGGGGCCGGGCGAAGCGCCGCATGGCGGCGAACCGCAAACGCGGCCGGGCATGCCGCCGCAAATGGCCAACCAGCACCAGGAGCCTCGCGAGATGCAACGTCCGTCAAACGGTGTGCCACGTCCGCCGCAAGCGAACGGTGGCAACCCGGCGGCATGGGCACAGCAGCAACAACAGCAGCAGCGCGGTATGCCGCAGCAGGCAGCGCAGCAGCCGGCGGGCAACGAACGCCACGAGCCGGCGTGGACGCAGCCGCACACGCCGATGGCCCAGCAGCACGGCGGTCCGCAACAACAGGCGGGGCGGCCGGATGTCGCTGCGCAGCCTGGCGCGCAGCCGCAGGGAAGAGTGCCGGAGATGGCGCAACAGCAGCGCGGCGCGCCGCATCCCGCGGAGAACCCGGCGGTGCAGCAGCAACAGCAGCCGCGTCAGGATTATCATCCGCAGCCCATGCAGCAGCCGCGTCCTGAGCCGCGCCAGCAGCAGGTGCAGCAACAGCCGCGGCCGGAGTTTCATCCGCAGCCGCAGCAGCAGGCGCGTGCGCAACAGGCGCAGCAGCAACCTCGGCCGGAGTTTCATCCGCAACCGCAGCAGCCGCGCCAGGAACCGCGTCCGCAGCAAGCACAGCAGCCTCATCCTCAGGCGCAGCCTCAACACGCCGACCAGCATTCGGGCGGCGGCAACCGCGACGAGCACCACAAAGGCTAAGCGCATCTTCGTCCGGGTTCGCAGGCCGCATGAAAAAACCCCCGCGATTCGCATCGCGGGGGTTTTCTTCGTGCAGACCGGGCAGCTTGCCCGCTAGCGCTCAAACGGCCATCGGCGCCGTGAGCGGCTCGTGATGCCGGTAATCGACCAGCGAGAAGTCCGACGGCTCGATCTTCTCGAGCCATTCTGGCTCGTACACACCGGTCTTCGCATACTCGGGCACGCGGTCCGAAATCGCGAAAGCCGGGCTTTCGTACGGCTCGCGCTCTAGTTGCTGCTGCAGCATGTCGAGCTGATTCTCGTAAATATGCGCGTCGCCGATGAAATAGGTGAACCAGCGCGGCGTATACCCCGTCAGACGACCGACCAGGTGCAGCAGCGCGGCACCTTCGGTCAGATTGAACGGTGTACCCAGCCCGACGTCATTGCTGCGGATATAGAGGCACAACGAAATTTCCTTGCGCACCACGTTCGGCAGAAACTGGTAAAGCAGGTGGCAAGCCGGCAGCGCGATCTGGTCCAGCACCGCGGGGTTCCAGGCGTGAAACAGAATGCGCCGGTCCGCCGGGTTCTGCATGATCGTGTCGAGGCACTGACGCAACTGGTCGATCGCTTTGTACAGCAGCACTTTGCGGCTGCCGTCTTGTTCGAATTCGGTCACCAGCTGAAAGCCGCGTGCGCTCGCGTCGGCAAGCTGCGCGCTCGCGTCTGCGTTCAACACCTTGTAGGCGGGCCATTGGCGCCACTGCACGCCGTACACGTCGCCGAGATCGTCCGGTCCCTCGCGATAGGGATTGGCCAGCCACTGCGGATTCTGGTTGGCGTTCGCGTCCCACACCTTGCAGCCGAGGTCGCGGAAATCCGCAGCGCTGCGCGAGGCACGCAGAAACCCGACCAGTTCGCCCACCGCCGATTTGAACGCCAGCTTTTTCGTGGTGACCGCGGGAAAGCCTTGTTGAAGGTCGAAGCGCAACATGGCGCCCGGCATGCTGATGGTGCGGATGCCAGTGCGGTTCTCCTGCCACGTGCCGGTGTCGAGAATCGTGCGGACGAGGTCGAGATATTGTTTCATTCGGGTTCCTTCGACGCGGCGCCTGTCGGGATCGATCCGGGCGCCACGGGGATTGAGCGGAAAACCCGATTTTAACAAGCGCGGCCAGACGGCGCCCGGTCGGCGCGCCCGGCATCCAAAATATCGCGGGGAAACTGAAGGGGATGGCGCGCGCATAGCGCGGCGCGGTCACAGCGTGGCTCGAACGCCTTGAATCCTTCGCCGAAACCCGTTTGACCGGCCAACACAAACACGAGGCCGGTCAGACGACTCACAGATGCGGTACCGAAGCCGGCAAATCGCCGTGCGGCGAAGCCAGCGGCTCGCCTTCCATATGCCGCATGCCGTGCGAGCACAGCAGCCGGTACAACGTGACGCGCGAGATGCCGAGTTCCTGCGCGGCGTCGCCCAAGCGCCCGCGGTGGCGCAACAACGCCAGCTCGATTGCCTGGCGTTCGGCCGCCTCGCGCGCCTGCGCGAGCGAGACCGGCACGATCTCCACGTATTCGGCCAGTTCGAGATCGCGCGCCGTGATCGCACGACCTTCCGACATCACGATGGCGCGCCGCACCCGGTTGATCAGCTCGCGCACATTGCCCGGCCAGCCGTAGTTATGCAGTGCCGCGATCGCGTCCGGGGCGAAGCCGCGCAAGCGGCGGCTCGCATCTTTCTTGAAACGTTCCAGCATGTGCCGGGCAAGCAGTTCGATATCCTTACCGCGAGCGCGCAGCGGAGGTTCGTCGATCTGCAGCACGCACAGGCGGTGATACAGGTCGGAACGGAAGCGGCCCTCGATCATCGCCGCCGTCATGTCCACGTGCGTGGCCGAGATGATGCGCACGTCGACGTCGATCGCGCCGTGCCCGCCCAGCCGCTCCACTTTGCGCTCCTGCAGAAAGCGCAGCAGGCTTGCCTGACTTTCGAGCGGCAGGTCGCCGATTTCGTCGAGAAAGAGCGTGCCGCCGTTGGCCGCTTCCACCCGTCCGATCTTGCGCTGATTGGCCCCGGTGAACGCGCCGCGTTCGTAGCCGAATAGCTCGGATTGCAGCAGATGCGGCGGGATCGCGCCGCAGTTGATCGGCACGAAAGGCGCATTGCGCCGCGCCGAGCGTTCGTGAATCGCGACCGCCGTCAGTTCCTTGCCTGTGCCCGATTCACCCGAGATAAACACCGGCGCATCGGTCATCGCCACTTTGCGGATCGAGCGGAACAGCGCGAGCATGGCGTCGCACGAGCCGACCATTTCGCCTTCAGCGCCTTGCGATGCATCGTTCGAAGCGGGCTCGCCCAAGGAAATCATGCCGTATGCATGACCCACCGAGTCGACGATCCGGTCGCCCGAATACGGCACCGTCACATAGTCGAAACAATAATCGCGTACCAGCCGACGCAACGCGGCGTCCTGCAGTTGACCGGGCATGGTGGCCGCAACCCAGCCCACATTCGGCATGGTCAGGCACGATTCGAAGGCAGCGATTTCGTGTGGCTGAAAATCGCTAGACAGATCGAGCAGACCTCCCGCCGCCATTCCGGCGCGAACCGCCCGGCGCACGTCGCGCGCCGACCCTACGACTTCAACGTGCCAGCCGCGCTGATGAAACCGAGTATTCAGTTCCGCGCTCGGATCGCGCGAAACGTAAATCAGTTGTCGCGTTGCGGGTTCCATTATTCAGATCCTCTCGTCAACGAACGTTAAGGATGACGCACGCACCTGAACCGAATTCAGACACGCTGACTCATTCGGGATTCGCGCAATAGCAAAAACCGAACGGCCATTCCATTCCGTGCGGACAGCTGATCCCCAAGAAAGCGGCGTGTGTGTGTTTGAGACGGCCCGTTAGCGGGCTTTTTTAAATCTGAAGCTCTTTTCCGAGAGCTTACTATACGCGCGCCGCTTGGAAAACAGTTATGCGAATTTAATCGTGTACCCCTTACGCACCAAGGCTCTGCGAGCAAAAAACATTATTCAGCCGACGAATAAAAGATTAGTGGAAGCGCTTTACCTGACGTTGACGTGAAGGTAGTTCATACCGCCCGGATTAACAAATTAGAGGTATTTCCTGCCTGTCGTTTCAGCGCTGAAACGTTTTTGTCGAATTTCTCAATCATTGCTTCGAGGTTTCGCTTCGTGTCCTGATCCACCAATGGATTGCGCGCGATGGCACACGTTTCGCTAAATGCCGTGCACCAAGGAGACACATCATGCGACCTGTTTTCCGCATCGATCTGAGCCGCGTTGCACCATACGCGGCCCTCTGCACCGCGATCGCGCTGGCCATGCTGCCGTTTGGCGCCAATGCGCACGACGCCGAACCCGCACTATCGGCCACGCCGGCGGAATCCGCCGATGCCGGTTCCGCCACTTCCTCCGACGCGACGCTCACGCGAGCCGCCTCCATCGATACGAAAGCGCGCGCCTTCACAGGCGCCCGCCAATTCGCCGCCAACGTGCTCAGCATTCCGGCCGATGGTGCATCCATGAACGATTTCTCTCTCGACGACCAGGTGCTCTCGCGGCAACGCGGCGGCGCGCTCGGCATGGTGATGGGCGCCGGCACGCCGCAGCTCATGCGCGGCAACAGCGGCGGCGGCCGCGTGACGCTGTGGGACGAGATCGCCCCGCCCTCGCCTTTACCGATCCCGGTCGACGCGGCGCGCGCGGCCCAGGGCAACGTCGCCAGTTACCAAAGAAAGTAGCCCGAACCGATTAGCGATGCAAACAGGGGTGGCGGTGTAGCGAACACACCGCCCGCACACAAAACAAGACGCAAGCAAGGACCGACATGACCACCTCTATCCGGACGCCGCACGCCTTCAGGTCGCGGGTGTCGTCGGCCATCCTCCTGCCGGCGGCACTGGCAAGCGTCGTCGGTCTGCTTGGCGCCTCTTTTGCCGCCGACGCCCTGGCGCAACAGGCGGTCAATCCTGGCGACATCATCGTCGAGCGCACGATCACGCCGCGCGACGCTTTCATACCGGTGCCGAAAAGCCAGGACCCGGTCGCCGTGCGCGCCACCACTTTCCCGGCCAACTCGTTCAATCCGGCGGTCGCCCAGATCGTGGGCGACACCGATCTGACCAATGCGCACGGGTCCAGCGGCGTGGCGGACGGCGGCGTGCTCGGCGGCACCGGCATGCAGGCTGTCACGCAGATCCTCAGCGGCAAGGCGACCGGCAACAACGTGGCGCTGAATTCCGGCGGCATCGGCCTGCCGGCTCCGGGCATCGGCGGGACTATCACCTCGTCGGTGACGGGCGCGCTGGCGCCGCTATCGAATGCGCTGACCGGCGCGCTCGGCGGTCTGAAATGAACCCGCTCATGAGCCCGCTCAAGCTGCATTCGCTGCATGCGGCGCTGTGCGTCTGCATCGGCGGTGCCGCGCTGGTGGCGAGTCACGCCCATGCGCAATCGGTGCCGACGCTCGGCGCCACCTCGACCATCGCCAACGGCGCGGCCGCCGGCGTCACGGGCGCGTTCGCGGTCAACGAAGCGGCCGGTCTGAACAACGCGCAGGCCAATCAGATCACGGTGTCGAACGGCGGCGCGGCCGACAACGGCAACGCCAGCGTGCAGAGCGCCGCCGTGGCCGCGAAGGTCACGAGCGCGCGGGCTTCGATCGAAGCCAATGCTTTTTCGAATTCATCCGGTGCGGTGCTGGTGAACCAGTCCGCCGGAGCAGGGAATCTGCAGCGCAACAGCACCCAATTGGGCACTGCGGCGCTCGGAGTCGAGACCGTTTCGGATGGGGAGCTATCCGCGACGGCCCCGAAAAACGGCGGTCTGGGTCAATCCATCGGGGTTCGTGGGGTTCGCGAGGCAAACATTTCCAGCGATGCCTTCAAGAACGTCAACGGGATCGTGCAGATCAACCAGACGGCCGGCGCCGGTAATGCCACGGCAAACAGTTTTGTGCTCCGTCCCCCGGCGGGCACTTTTTTTAACTGACCACACTTAAGTATCGGAGCGAATCATGAAGCGCACTCTTATTGCCGCAGCCGTTCTCGTTGCCGCATCCGGCAGCGCGTTTGCCGCACCGCAAAAGGCCTACCTGTTCAATGCCACCCTGGTCGGCGAAGCGGTCGGCGTCGAAGGTCTGGTCGGCCTGTTCGGCTGCGTGCACGTGTCCAGCACGGCGGGCGCGGTGATCAACAACAACCAGACAGTCAACGTCAACGCTACGCTCAACGCGCCGGCGCAGAGCTATACGACCGGCCGCGTGACCACCACCTACAACAACCACGCTTCGTCGATCAAGGGCGGCGGCTCGGTCTTCGCGATGGCATCGCAAAGCCACTCGCAGTCGTCGGTCGGCGCGCAGGGCTATCAGGCATCGGGCGGCTATGTGTACGGCAGCCAGAGCGCCACCGTCGCGGGCGGCGGCTATCAGACCAGCCAGCAGGCAGCGGGGATCGCGGGCAGCTTCTCGCATACCAGCCAGAACTCAGGCGGCCATCTCGCGGCCGGCGGCTCGATCGGCGGCAGCTACAACTATGCGGCCTTCAACACACCGTTCTTCGGCGCCGGGACGTTCCATGCCGCCGGTGGATTGCAGGCCGGCTACAGCGAATCGAGCTACGCCAACAAATCGAGCCTTGCCGGCGGCTTCGAGGCAACGGAGGCATCCGGACAGGGCAAGGTATGGGGCTACAAGGCCAGCGAAGGGTCGGGCTTCGCCGCGGTCGGCGAACAGTCGTCGGGCTACCGGACCAGCCGGACGTCCTCCACCGACGCCTACGCCGCGGCATTCGGCATCGACGCGAGCCTTGCCACGACGGACGTATCCACGAGGGGCTCCGTGACGCAGCACATCAACACGCAAACAGCCGGCACGCTGAACGCCACGACCGGCGCCAATGCGGCCAACGGCGTCTCGGGCAACCTGGGCATCAACATCGCGGAAGGTATCAGCAACGCGCAAAGCAACGACGTGTCGCTGGCCTCGGTCGATATCGGCAACGTGTTCGGCAACGCGCAGATCTTCAATACGCAATCGACCGGTGGCAGCGCGAGGATCAACAACTTCAATCTGAACGCGTCGATCGGGGATGGCTCGCTGTCGGGTGTGACGGGCAACGTCGGGGTGAACGTCGCCTCGGGTATCGGCAACGTGCAGAACAACAGCCTCGCCGGTGCAGTGACGACCACCAAGCCGGGCAATGCGCTGACCACGGCGATGGTCGCCACGGATGACAACTCGCAAACCGCCGGCATGACGGTCACGGGTCAATTCCAGGGCACCGCGATGCTGGGCGCCAACTCGCTCGCCAACGCGTCCGGCAACATCGGCGTGAACATCGCGGGCGGCGCGGGCAACCTGCAGCACAACGGCCTCGCGATCGCCGCGCTGAACAGCGGCCACTAAGCCGGCAGCAGGCATCAGAAGCCAGCAGGCAGTCAGGGGGAGGCGCGCCGGCCGCCATACGCAGCGGCCGGCGCGTATAGAGCAGGAGACCAGCATGTCCGGGTTCAAGGGATTCCCGGCGCTACGGTTCGCTGTAGCGCTGGCAGGCTGCACGCTGTGCGCGGGCCAGAGTTGCGCACAGGCGAGCATCGACACATCCACGCTGGCGGGCGTTCCGTTGAAAAAGACGGTGCGCTCGATGAAGGACATCCGCTACAGCCACATCGTCAATCAGCAGTTCGATTACAGCTGCGGTGCGGCGGCGCTCGCTACGCTCCTCAAGTACGGCTATGGCATCGACATTCCGGAGACCGAACTGATTCGCCGGATGATGGTGTTCTCCACGCCCGAAGTGGTTGTCAAGAATGGCTTCTCCATGCTCGACATGAAGAAATTCGTCGAGACCGTCGGTTTGCGCGGCCGCGGCTTCCGGGTCAACGCCAACGCGCTCCAACACTTGCAGATTCCCGTGATGGTTCTCATGAACATCGACGGGTACGAGCATTTCGTGATCGTCAAGCATGCCCAGGATGGCCGCGTGTTCATCGCGGATCCGGCGCTCGGCAATCGCATCGTGCTCGAAGAGGACTTCATCCGGACCTGGAACGGCCTGGTATTCGCGGTCCTCGGCAAACCCTTCAGGGAGGATTCCCCGCTCTTGCAGGACAACGAGTCGCTCGCGCTCAAGCTGCGCGCCAACGCGCTGGCCAACGGCACGGCCGCGACTCCCTTCGTCGAGTACGGCTTGATCAAGGCAGACCTGTTCTGAACCACCATGAAGCAACACCTCACCCAGCTCGGGTTCGCGATCTGCACGATGATGTGCGGCTTGAGCGGACCAGGCGGCAGCGCCCAGGCAGCATCAGGCGCCGGCTCCGCGCCGGCGCCTGAACCTCTCGCGTCTCACGACATCGGTTCCGCCACCGTCAAGGTGCAACTGGTGGACGACGATGTCCTCGCCGGCCAGACCGGCAAATATGCCGGCGGCACGATGATCTCCGGCTTCGTTCTGAACGTCATTTCGCAATGGCATCTGCCCAACGGCGTGACCGCGCTCGCCCAGGGCACGCTCAGCGCCGCACAGAACGCGTCCGGACAGACGACCAGCGCCGTCAGCACGCTGGCGAGCGTGAGCGGCGGCGGCCCCGGCAGTCACACCAATGCCAATAACGCCGGGGCCAATCCCAATGCCCAGGTCAACGGAGGCCAGAGCATTTCGGTCAACGGTGTGTCGCAAGTCACTCAGGTGGCCGGCGACCGTAACAGCGGCATCAACTCCGCGCTCATCGATTTCAACAACAACGCCGCGATGCTCGCGGGCACCGCCAATGCCCCGTCAGCCGCGGCCAGCAATTCGACCGGCTCCGTCAAAGCCGGCATCTCGTTCGGCAGCGACGGCATCCGTGTCGCGCTGCAGACGCCGGCTGGACTCGCCACCCAGACCATCGCACCCGGCAACGGGCAAATCGCCCAGTTGCTGCAGATCGCGGGCAATAGCCAGCAAGCCGTCAACGCATTGCAGCTGCATTTGCAGACGCAGCAAATGTCGGCCGCCATGCTTCGTCAGTTAGGCGTTCTACAAGCTCTGCAAAACAGGAGATAAGCATGCGGGCCGCCACCCGCCGAGTGCAGCAAGAGCAGTACAGATAAGGCCGCACGCCGTCAGCCACCCTGCTGCATGGGACCGGAGACGGGAGACGGGCGACGCGCGGCCGGAAACACCGGGGGAACACAAATGAATAATCTTTCATCGAAAAAAGTGCCGCGCATGGCACTGGCGGCCATTCCGGCCGCCGTGATGCTATTCGCACTTTCCCAAGGGGCGGGCGCGCAGGCGCTCGCCGGACAATCGCTAGAAGAACGTCTGAATACGTTGATGCGGGTCGTCGACGAGCAGCAGCGGCAGATTCATTCTCTCGAGCGCCAGGTGACCAATCTGGAGATGGCGCAACGCGGCCGCGGCATACCGGGCGCCGGCGCGCCGGCCGGCAGCGAAGCCGTGGCGGAACGACCCGGCGCCGACGGCCTGCCGATGCCGTTGCCGCCGCTCGCCCAGATCAATCCGGGCGCGCCCGCGCCCGGCGGCAATACCGGCACGGCGACCGGCGTGCCCGTCTATCCGCCGCCGCCCGACAGCGGCAGCGCGGGCGGCCTGCCGTCCGCGACCGACGGCAGCGGCGCCATCGGCCAGACGCAGAAGGCGGCCGAACCGGTGCGCACGCAGGCCGAAGAAGCGGTGGTGCAGCGCGAGCACGCCCCGCTCTTCGACCACAAGCTGACGATGGACTGGGGTATCAGCGACACCTACTACGATCGCCGCCAGTTGCAGTTGTCGGGCTTCCTCGCGCTCGACGCGATTTTCCTCGGCAACATCAACCTCGGCGAGACCAAGTCGCACCAGGTGATGGCCGATCTCGATACACGCTACGGCCTGACCGACCGTATGAGCATCGACGTCGACGTGCCGTACATCTACCGGCATAGCAACTTCATTGTGGGCGGCGCGGGCGGCGCGGCGAGCACGATGTCGGACGCGGCGGTGAACAGCAGCAATATCGGCGACGTCAACTTCGGGCTTTACTACCAGTTCCTGAAGGAGACCAACAGCCTGCCGGACGTGGTCGGCAGTCTGCGCATCAAGGCGCCGACCGGCACCTCGCCGTTCGGCCTGAAGCTGGTGCAGGTGGACGCCAACAACACCAATCTGGTGGCGCCGAGCAAGCTGCCCACCGGCACCGGTTTCTGGAACATCACGGCCGGTGTCTCGCTGCTGAAGACCTACGACCCGGTCGTGCTGTTCGGCAGCCTTTCGTACACCTACAACATTGCGCGCTCGTTCGCGGACATTTCGTCGGTGCAGGGACAAACCCAGCCGGCGACGGTCAAGCTCGGCGACATCGTGCAGTTCGGCGGCGGCGTGGCGCTCGCGTTCTCCGACAAGGACTCGGCGAGCATCTCGTACACGATGGCGCTCGAACCCGAATCGAAGACGCGCGCGCCGGGGGGCTCATACGAAAAGGTGCCGGGCAGCGAAACCACCGCCGCGGCGCTGAATTTTGGCCTGAATCACGTCGTGAACAAGCACCTGACCATCAACGGCTCGGTCTCCGTGGGCTTGACGCCCGACGCGCCGAACTTCGTGGTCGGCGTGCGGTTTCCCTATACATTCTGACGTGCCAACGATACGAGGTCGAACGTGCGTGAATCACCTCACCTGACCAGTGTTGCACCGGTAGCCGGAGCGGGGGCGCATCTGCCGCGCGCGCTGCCGGGCGAGAGAGCGTCGGCCCGAACTCCGGCGGTGGCGGCGGAGCCCGGCGGCGCGGCGCCCCTGGCCGCGGTGGCCGGGTGCGGCGTCGAGCGCCTCCTGCTGTACGTGGCGCGCACGGCGGACGACACGCTGATCGCGCATCTGCAGAGTCGCGGCTGGCACGTCGTGGCGGCGCGCTCGGCGTATGAACTCGGCCGGCTGGTGAAACCCGACGTGGCATGCGCGGGCATCGTCGATCTGGCGAGCTTTCCGCCGCGCGAGCTGGCCGGGCTGGAAGCAGGTCTGCGCCAGCAGCAGGTCGGCTGGATCGCGCTCGCCACCAGCGAGCGGCTCAACGATCCGGTGGTGCGGCGTCTCGTGCGCCACTACTGTTTCGACTTCGTGAAGACGCCGGTGGCGAACGCCACGGTCGATTACCTCGTCGGCCACGCGTTCGGCATGGTGACGCTGTGCGACCCCGACGCCGCGCCGCCCGTGAACGAGTCCGGCGACGAGGAAATGGTCGGCACCTGCGAAGCCATGCAGCAGCTCTTTCGCACCATCCGCAAGGTAGCGAACACGGACGCGAGCGTGTTCATCGCGGGCGAGTCGGGCACCGGCAAGGAGCTCACCGCGCTCGCGATTCACGAGCGTTCGCCGCGCCGCAAGGCGCCGTTCATCGCGATCAATTGCGGCGCGATTCCGCACCACCTGCTGCAATCCGAACTATTCGGCTACGAACGCGGCGCCTTCACCGGCGCGAATCAGCGCAAGATAGGCCGGGTGGAAGCCGCCGACGGCGGCACTCTGCTGCTCGACGAAATCGGCGACCTGCCGCTCGAGAGCCAGGCGAGCCTGCTGCGCTTCCTGCAGGAAGGCAAGATCGAGCGGCTCGGCGGGCGCGAATCGATTCCTGTCGACGTGCGGATCATTTCCGCGACTCACGTCGATCTGGAAGGCGCGATGCGCGACGGACTGTTCCGCGCCGACCTGTTTCATCGGCTTTGCGTGCTGCGGGTGGACGAGCCGCCGCTGCGGGCGCGCGGCAAGGACATCGAAATTCTCGCGCATCACATCCTGCACAAGTTCAAGACCGACAGCGCGCGCAAGATTCGCGGCTTCACGCCGTCGGCGATCGAGGCGCTCTATAACTACAACTGGCCCGGCAACGTGCGCGAGCTGATCAACCGGGTGCGCCGCGCGATCGTGATGGCGGAGAACAAGCTGATTTCCGCCGACGACCTCGATCTCGCGCACTTCACCGGGCAGCAGACCATGACGCTCTCCCAAGCGCGCGAAGCCGCCGAAAAGCGCGCAATCGAAGCGGCGCTGCTGCGTCATCGTCACCGGCTGAACGAGGCGGCGGCGGATCTGAACATTTCGCGTGTGACGCTATATCGGCTGATGGGCCAGCATGGGCTGCGCGAAATGAGCGCCGCCGACGAGAAGGCGGCGTTCGCCGTGGACGCCGGCACGCGGGAATGATGCGTTCGCCCGTCGGTCACCGCGGCGAGCCAGACACCGCCGCGTGAACTGGCGGCCTCATCCGGCCGCCGCGCAACGCAGGGTGCGCACGGCCTGTGCGTGCCGGCTCCGATGCCGCCGCGCGCCCTGCCACCACGCCGACACCCGCCCCGGCGGTGAGGACAGGCGCGTCAGGTAGAATCAGCCGGTTACGTTCCCCTTTCCATTCGATGACGACGCTCACCCTGATCGTCGCTCGCGCCAATAACGGCGTGATCGGCCGCGACAACCAGTTGCCCTGGCGACTTCCCGAAGACCTCGCGTTCTTCAAGCGCACCACCATGGGCGCGCCCATCATCATGGGCCGCAAAACGCATGAGTCGATCGGCCGGCCCTTGCCCGGACGCCGCAACATTGTCGTGACGCGGGATGCCACGCGGCGTTTCCAGGGCTGCGATGCAGCCACGACGCTCGAAGAGGCGCTCAAGCTTGCCGCTCAGGATCAGGCGCCCGAAGCGTTCCTGATCGGCGGCGCGCAGTTGTATGAGGAAGGTTTGCGGCAGGCGGACAAGCTCATCATCACCGAAATTTCCGCCGACTTCGAAGGCGACGCCACTTTCCCCGAACTCGACGAAACCGAGTGGGAAGAAGTCGCGCATGAAACCCACCGCGCGGATGCACCGAACGACTTCGACTACGCATTCGTGACGTATCGGCGCAAAGGCGCCCGAGGCGACTGACGCCCTGCAGCCGCCCGTAGCCGCCTGACATCACGCGTGATCAACTCGCTCGAAGCAGACAGTCGCCGCCCCGCCTGAAAAAAAACGCCACGCATTATCTCGCGTGGCGTTTTCGTTTCTCCGGACGAACCGACGGCCGGCCGATCAGCGGCAAGACCGGTTTACTGCCCCGCGATCGTCATCCGCTCGATCAGCACCGAGCCGGTTTTCTTGGTGCCGCGCGTGATCGTATCCGCGCCGATCGCGACGATGTGGTGGAACATCTCCTGCAGCGTGCTCGCCACCGTGATTTCCTCGACCGGATACTGGATCTTGCCGTTCTCGACCCAGAAGCCCGACGCGCCGCGCGAGTAGTCGCCCGTCACGTAGTTCACGCCCTGCCCCATCAGTTCGGTCAGCAACAGGCCGGTGCCGAGCTTGCGCAGCATTTCCTCGAAGTCGTCTTCGGGACGCGTGTTCGAGCTCAGCAGCGACAGGTTGTGCGAGCCGCCCGCATTGCCGGTGGTCTGCATGCCGAGCTTGCGCGCCGAGTAGGTGGACAGGAAATAGCCTTCCACCACGCCGTCCTTCACCACCGAACGCTCCCGGGTGCGCACGCCTTCTTCGTCGAACGGCGCGCTGCCCATGGCGCGGGGAATATGCGGGTTTTCCACCACCTGCACGTGCGGCGCGAACACCGGCTTGCCCAGGCTGTCGACGAGGAACGAGGTCTTCCGATACAGCGCGCCGCCGCTCGTGGCCTGCACGAATGCGCCGAGCAGGCCCGCGGCGAGCGGCGCTTCGAACAGCACCGGCACCTTGCGCGTATCCAGACCGCGCGCGCCGATGCGCGCCAGCGCGCGTTGCGCCGCGTAACGGCCCACGGCTTCCGGATCGGCCAGTTCTTCGGCACTGCGCGTGGACGTGTACCAGTCGTCGCGCTGCATGTTGCGGCCGCTGCCCGCAATCGGCGCGCACGCGATGTAGTGGCGCGAGTACGGGTAACCCGCGAGGAAGCCGCGCGAGGTGGCCAGCACGAACTGCGAGTGCTGCGCCGAGACGCTCGCGCCTTCCGAATTCTTGATCTGCGGATCGGTTGCGAACGCTGCGTCTTCCGCGCGGCGTGCAATTTCCACCGCTTCGTCCGCGGACAGATTCCACGGGTGATAGAGATCGAGATCGCGCGGCGCGGTTTCCAGCAATTCGGCTTCGGCCAGACCCGCGCAGTCGTCTTCAGCCGTGAAGCGCGCGATGTTGTAGGCCGCCGCGACCGTGTCCTTCAAAGCCTGCGACGAAAAGTCCGAAGTGCTCGCGTTGCCGCGCTTGTTGCCGATGAACACCGTCACGCCGACCATCTTGTCGCGGTTGTGTTCGATCGTCTCGACTTCGCCGCGCCGCACGGAGACGGACAGGCCGTCGCCTTCGGAAATCTCGGTCGCCGCGTCGGTGCCGCCGAGCGACTTCGCGTGACGAAGGATGTCCGAGGCGATTTCCTTCAGTTCATCCTGGGTATGCGGAAAAAAGCGCTGCTTGACGTCCATGTCTGCTGCCATTGTCGTTGCCGTCCTGTTCGGGGCCGAGCGGCCCTGGGTGTGTTCGCTACGTTCGCTGTGTTCGCACCGGTCGCGCACATGCCTCGCGCATGCGCGCGTGCCCGTGTCGGGTGACGCATCCCGCGATCATAGCAAGGTACGCGACGCCGTACCTGGCATTCGCTGCGCCTTTCCTGAGCGCCGCGCCGCCATCGCTTCGCGGGGCGCGAGCCCTTGTACGCGGCAGCACGGCGGTTCGGCGGGCGCGGCACGCTACAATATCGGTATGACACGCAAAACCCGCATTCAACCGATCGAATCCGCCGAGCCGGAAGTCGACGAAAACGGCTACGACCGTCCCAGCAAGTCCCAGCTCAAGCGCGAAATGCACGAGCTGCAGGAACTGGGCGCGGCGCTGATCGCGCTGCCCAAAGACGCGCTCAAGCGCATGCCGATGCCCGAAAAGCTCGACGACGCCGTGCGCGAAGCACGCCGCATCACCGATCACGAAGGCAAGCGCCGCCAGGTGCAATACGTCGGCCGCGTGATGCGCTCGCTGCTGGACGAGGAAACCGCCGCGCTGCGCACCGCGCTCGACACCTACAACGGCGTCAACAAGGCGGAAACGGCCAAGCTCCACTGGATCGAGCGCACCCGCGAAAAACTGCTCGCCGACGACGCCGCGCTGACCGATTTCATCCGCCAGCATCCGAACGCCGACCCGCAGCAAGGCCGCACGCTGATCCGCAACGCGCGCAAGGAAGCGCAGCAAAGCAAGCCGCCGCGCTACTTCCGCGAATTGTTCCAGTGGATCAAGAACGCGGACGGCCCGTCCGCGCAGACCGACTCCGACGCCGACGACGCTCTGGACGACGAAGATGACGACCGCGACGCCTGAACCCACCGGTAAGCAGACGCGTAATCACCCCGACGAAATCGTGATCGGCCTCGTGTCGATCAGCGACCGTGCCTCCACCGGCGTCTACGAGGACAAAGGCATTCCCGCGCTGCAGGAATGGCTCGGCGCGGCGCTGACGTCGCCGTGGCAAGTGGTCACCCGCCTGATTCAGGACGATGCGCCGACCATTTCCGCCACGCTGACCGAACTGGTCGACGAGGTCGGCTGCGATCTGGTGCTGACCACCGGCGGCACCGGCCCGTCGCGCCGCGACGTGACGCCCGAGGCGACGCTTGCGGTCGCCACGAAGGAAATGCCCGGCTTCGGCGAGCAGATGCGGCAGATCAGCCTGAACTTCGTGCCGACCGCGCTTCTGTCGCGCCAGGTCGCGGTGATCCGCGAAACGGCGGAGCACGCAGCGCTGATCATCAACCTGCCGGGTCAGCCGAAGTCGATCAAGGAAACGCTGGAAGGTTTGCGCGACGCCGAAGCGGGCGGCGCGGTGAAGGTGCCGGGCATTTTCGCCGCCGTGCCGTACTGTATCGATCTGATCGGCGGGCCGTATGTGGAAACCAACGCCGACGTGGTGAAGGCGTTCCGGCCGAAGAACGCGCAGCGCGCGCCCAGGTCTGCATAGGCTGGAATCAGGGCGCGGATTGGCCGCTGTGATTTGGCCGTCTGGCTTCGATCCGGGGCTTCGGTTTTGAGTCGCGCTCTGGCGCTGGGAACTGGCAGGCGCCAGTCAGCCGCGACCAGCGAGGTGCGCCCAGCCGGAAGGCGGCGCCGCGCCGGCCAGCCACCGGCGCGTTACGCGTCGAAGCAGATCAGCCCCGTTATTCCGCACCGCCGGCGGCATCCGGCGCCGACGGGATCAGGAAGTGTTCGCGGTAGTACTTCAGTTCGTCGATCGACTCGTGAATGTCGGCGAGCGCCGTGTGCATCGCCCGTTTCTGGAAGCCCTTGTAGATGGCCGGCTGCCAGCGGCGGCACAGCTCCTTCAGCGTGCTGACGTCGAGATTGCGGTAATGGAAGAAGCGCTCCAGATCCGGCATCCAGCGGGCCATGAAGCGGCGGTCCTGGCAGATCGAGTTGCCGCACATCGGCGATTTGCCCGGCGGCACGTAGACGCTCAGGAACTCGCGGATCTGTTCGGTGGCGTCGGCCTCGCTCACCGTGGAGGCCTTCACCCGGTCGATCAGGCCCGAACGGCCATGGGTGTTCTGATTCCACTGATCCATTCTGGCGAGCGTCTCGTCGCTCTGATGAATCGCCAGAACCGGGCCTTCGACCAGTCTGTCGAGCGTCGAATTGGTCACCACCACCGCGATTTCGATGATGCGGTCGGAATCGGGCTCGAGCCCGGTCATTTCCATGTCCAGCCAGACGAGATTCATGTCGCTGCGCACGAGCGGCGGCTGTTCGGTGGATGCGAGGATGTCAGTCATGAAGGCAACCCTGATGGCCGGGCAAACGGCTTGCCTGCAAGCCCGCCTGCCGCGGCGATTGTTCGTTTGAGATTGGATTAAGCTGGTGCGAGCCGGTTTGAGCTCACCCTCCCCGCCGCGAAGCGGGAAGAAACATATAATTCTCGCATAGATACCACGGAATCCCCGGATGCCTACCCTGTACTTCACCGTTCTGTTCGTCGTCGCCGTCGTGGCGATGGTCGGCACCAAACTGTGGCTCGCGTCGCGGCAAATCCGCTTCGTGGCCCGCCATCGCGAGCAGGTGCCGAGCCAGTTCGCCGGCACCGTCGCGCTCACCGCGCACCAGCGCGCCGCCGACTACACCGTCGAGCGCACCCGTCTCACCATGATCGAGATCGTCGTCAGCGCGGCCGTGCTGATCGGCCTCACGCTGCTCGGCGGCGTGCAGGCGCTCGATCTGGGCATCTCCGACCGGCTCGGCCGTGGTTACATCGGCCAGATGGCGCTGGTCGCCGCGGTGATCGCGATCACGAGCGCAATCGACCTGCCGTTCGATTACTACCGCCAGTTCGTGGTCGAACAGCGCTTCGGCTTTAACCGCATGAGCAAGGGCATTTTCTTCGTCGACCGGATCAAGGGCGTGTTGCTCGGCGCCGCGTTCGGCCTGCCGCTGCTGTTCGTCGTGCTGTGGCTGATGAACCAGGCGGGCAGCTTGTGGTGGCTGTGGACCTGGATCGTGTGGGTCGTCTTCCAGATGCTCGTGCTGGTGCTGTATCCGTCGTTTATCGCGCCGCTTTTCAACAAGTTCGAGCCGCTCAAGGACGAAGCGCTGAAAAGCCGCATCGAAGCGCTGATGCAACGCTGCGGCTTCGCCGCCAAAGGCCTCTTCGTAATGGACGGCAGCCGCCGTTCGGCACATGGCAACGCCTACTTCACCGGTTTCGGCGCGGCCAAGCGGATCGTGTTCTTCGACACGCTGCTCGCGCGCCTGTCGGGCAGCGAGATCGAAGCCGTGCTCGCGCACGAGCTCGGCCACTTCAAGCGCCGTCACGTGATCAAGCGCATGCTCGTCACCTTCGCGATCAGTCTCGCCATGCTCGCCCTGCTCGGCTGGCTCACGCAGTGCGTGTGGTTCTATGAAGGGCTGGGCGTGCGGCCGTCGCTGGTCGGCGGCAATAGCGGCCTCGCACTGGTGCTGTTCTTCCTCGCGCTGCCGGTGTTCCTGTTCTTCGTCACGCCGCTCGGCAGCCTCAGCTCGCGCAAGCACGAGTTCGAAGCCGACGCGTTCGCAGCGACGCAGACCGACGCGCAAGACCTCGTCAACGCGCTCGTCAAGCTGTACGAGGACAACGCGTCGACCCTGACGCCCGATCCGCTCTACACCGCCTTTTACTACTCGCATCCGCCGGCGTCGCAGCGGATCGACCGCCTGCTGCGGCACGCATGAGCGGCCGCTCCCCGAAAGCGCCGCGCGCGCCGTCCGCCACGCGCGTAGGTGGCCTCGTGGTGGCCGCGCATGGCCGCCACTACCTGGTCGCGCCTGAAGACGGTGGTGCCATGCTCCAATGCTTCCCGCGCGGCAAGCGCAGCGAAGTGGCGGTGGGCGATCGTGTGATTTACGAGCCGGCTTCGGCGGATCAAGGCGTGATCGTCGAGATCGGCGAACGGCGCAATCTGCTCTATCGCTCGGATCAGTACAAGTCGAAACTGTTCGCCGCCAACCTCGATCAACTATTGATCGTGCTCGCCACCGAACCTCACTTCAGCGAAGACCTGCTCGGGCGCGCGCTCGTCGCGGCCGAGGCGAACGAGCTGAAGCCGTTGATCGTGCTGAACAAGACCGACGTCACCGATGCGCTAGAAGGCGCGCGCAAGCGGCTCGAGCCGTATCGCGCGCTGGGCTACACGGTCGTGGAAGTGTCCATCAAGACACAGCCCGAGGCCGCGCGCGCCGCATTGATCGAACATCTGCATGGTCATTCGACGCTGCTGCTCGGCCAGTCGGGTATGGGCAAGTCGACACTGGTCAATCTGCTGATTCCGAATGCGGAAGTCGCCACGCGCGAGATTTCGACGGCACTCAACAGCGGGCGCCATACGACGACTTTCACGCGCCTCTATCCGCTGCCGGACAGTGCGGACGGCATAGGCGGCTCGTTGATCGACTCGCCGGGCTTTCAGGAATTCGGCCTGCATCATCTGACCGAGGGCCGGCTCGAGCGCGCGTTTCCCGAGTTCAGGCCGTTACTGCCGAACTGCCGGTTCTACAACTGCCACCACTTGCATGAACCGGGTTGCGCGATCCTCGAAGCGGTCGCGGACGGCCGCATTCGTCGCGAGCGGCATACGCTGTATGCGCAACTGGTGCACGAAGCCAGTCAGATCGTGCGCTGACATGAAACTAATGCGCGCGCCGAATCTGCTCATCGGGCAGCACTGGGTCAATGTGCTGGCCACCGCGGGTATTGCTTGCGAGTTGCACAACCGTTACCTGAACGGCGCGCTCGGCGATATTCCGGCGGATCAGTGCTCGCCCGAGCTGTGGCTCGTCGATGAACGCGATGAGGCGATGGCGCGGAAGTTGATCGACGCGGCATCGCATGGGCCGGCGGCGGGGACGCCTGGCTGGCGCTGCGGGCAATGTGGTGAGACGCTCGAGGCGCAGTTTACGGTGTGCTGGCAATGCGGGACGGCGCGGGACCCGCGGGATGGGTGAGGCGTGGTTCTGTCGAATGGGCGTGGAGCGGTGGCTCGGGCGGATCGTGGCCGCGACAGTTTAGAACCCGGCGCGTAATCGACTTAAGTGCGCGCGCGTTGAGTGAGCTTCGGACTCACGCTCATCGGCTCTCGTGTTTCTGTTTGAGAGCGGTAGCGGATTAGTTCAGCACCGGGTGCGGGCATAAAAAAAACCGGACAATGTCCGGTTTTTTTTATGCTAGTCCGAACGACTAACGGAACGACCTCAAGCAAGCCACACCGCGATCGTCAGCATCAGCAGCAGAATCATCCACAGCACCACCGCGCGCCACACGAGGCCCACGGCCGATTGCAGCGTGCGCGGCGTGCAGTCGTCGCCGACCTGCATCGGGCCGCCGTCGCCGGTAGCCAACGCGTCGAGGCTGGAGGGCTCGGCGAGCGGCCCGCTCAAACGCGCGCCCAATGCACCGCTGCCCGCGGCCAGCAACACGCCGTCGTTCGCATCCGGCCACTGACGCGCATGGTTGCGCCATGCATAAATCGCGTCTTCGAAATTGCCGACAATCGCAAAGCCCAGCGACGTCAGCCGCGCCGGCACCCAGTCGATCACGAAGAAGGCGCGCTGCGCAAAGCTCGAAAACGCGACAGTGCGATCGTCGACCGGGCGCGCCCATGTGCGCGCCAGATATTCGGCAATCCGATAGAGCACCGCACCCGCCGGGCCGACCGGAATCAGGAACCAGAAGAACACGCCGAACACGTGCCGATGCGAAGCGACCACCGCATGGATCAGCGTATGACGCACGATCTCGCTAACGGGCATGTCGACGGTATCGAGCCCGGTCCACTCGTTCAGGATTTCACGGGCGTGCGGCACGTCGTCGTTGTTCAACGCGAGGTGGATGTCCGTGAAGTAGTGGCTGAACTGGCGAAAGCCGAGCGTGAAGTACAGCACCGCCACGTTCCACAGGAACGCCAGTGCAAAGTGAATGTGATACAGCACGTAGTAGACGAGCGCGACGCCCAGCGTCCAGGGCACCACCACCACGAGCCAGGCGAGCAAGCCATGCTTCGGCTTACCGGCATCGAAGCCGTGCGCCGCCGACTCCGCATGGTACTGAAGCAGCGCCGACACCGGATTGTTCGGCGACAGCGCTCGCACTTGTTCAATGATCAGGGCCAGCAATACAGAGAAAAAAGTCATGCGATGCGCCGTGCTTTTCGAGTTTTACGATTGTTTTATAACGATAGCACAGGGTCGGATGCGACTGAGCGCAGACGTTGACAAACACCCAACAACTGCACAGTCCTGGGCGCTTTACGCCGCGAGGAAGCGATAGAAGTTGCGCAGCATCGCCGCCGTCGCGCCCCAGATGAAGTAGTGCCCGCCGAGCCCGTTCCCGGTCTCTCCGGCGCCGGCTTGAGCCGACGCGGCCCGTGGATATGGCATGGCAAAGAAGCGCCGCTCGCCGCCCTCATAACGGAACACGCGCTCTTCGTGATGGGCGGGGTTCATAAGAAAAGCGAGCGGCACTTCGAAGACTTCGGCCACTTCGAGCGCGTCCGCCTTGACGGTAAACGGCGGATGCACAAGGCCGATGACCGGCGTCACGCGAAAGCCGGTGCCCGTTAGATAGTCAGGCAACGCACCGAGAATTTCCACACGCGAGGGCGCGAGACCGACCTCCTCCTGCGCTTCGCGCAGCGCAGTGGCGGTGGCATCGGCATCGAAAGGTTCGTGACGGCCGCCCGGAAAGCTCACCTGACCAGCATGATCGTTCAGATGGTCGGCGCGCTGGGTCAGCAGCACCGTCAGGCCGGGCTCGCGCACCACCAGCGGCACTAGCACCGCCGCGACGCGCGGATCCGCGTGAATGTCGCGCCACGGCGCTTCGACGATAGGTTCGGGAGTCCAGGCAAGGCGCTGCTCGAAGCGTGCGCGCAGGCCGTCGGGCGTGAGACGGTCGCCCGCCACCGGCGGCAGGTCGGCGCCTGTTGCTTCGACAGGCAGAGTTTCAGGCTCAAAGACGGGGCGGATCAACGGGTCTCTCGAATGAGCGGATAGGGGACATGCCGCTATTTTGACCTGGCAAACAAAAAAGCACCCGTGAGGGGTGCTTTTTCTTACAGCATTTACGCTTGGGAAGCAGCGCGGTCTTTCGAGACCAGCTTTTCCTTGATCCGGGCCGACTTGCCCGAACGGTCGCGCAGGTAGTACAGCTTCGCACGGCGCACGTCACCACGACGCTTGACGACGATGCTTGCCAGCAGCGGCGAGTACGTCTGGAACGTACGCTCGACGCCTTCGCCCGACGAAATCTTGCGGACGATGAACGACGAATTCAGACCACGGTTACGCTTGGCGATCACGACGCCTTCGTAAGCCTGAACACGCTTACGCGTACCTTCAACCACGTTCACGCTGACGATCACCGTATCGCCGGGAGCGAATTCGGGGATGGTCTTCTCGCCGAGGGCGCGCGCGATTTCTTCCTGCTCGAGTTTTGCAATCAGATTCATCACTGACTCCTAAGTCCATCTTGTCGGCGTTCGTACCTGCCTTGCACTAAGTTTCCTTATTGCGCTCGGCTACGGCCCCGATAGAGGATGGGATCACATCAGGCGCCGTGCACGCATGCACGGCGCCGCCTAATGTCCGCTCAAAAGACCCAAGGCTTTACGCCTTCGACTCTTCCTTCGCGAGACTCGCGAGCCATGCCTCGTCGGCACGGCTCAACATCTTGTTCTTCCTGGCCTTCACGATCAGATCCGGCCGTTTGTTCAACGTGTTGCGCAAGGCTTCACGCCGACGCCACGCTTCGATCTCCGCATGATGGCCGCCGAGCAGCACATCGGGCACGCGCACGCCGTTGTATTCCTCAGGACGCGTGTAATGCGGACAATCCAGCAGCACGTCGACAAAACTATCCTGCACCGCGGACTGCGAGTCGTTGAGCACACCGGGCAACTGACGCACCACGGCATCCATCAACGCCATAGCCGGCAATTCACCGCCCGACAGCACGAAGTCGCCAAGGCTGACTTCTTCGTCGACGACACGGTCGAGCAAACGCTGGTCGATCGCTTCATAGCGCCCACACAACAGGATCAGACCGGGTTCGGCAGCGAACTGCATGACGCGGTCGTGATTCAGCGTGGCACCTTGCGGCGACATCATCACGACACGCGGCGCGCCGATACCCTGCTCCGCCTGCGCCGCTTTCGCCGCGCCGATCGCGTCTTCCAGCGGCTTAGCCAGCATCACCATGCCGGGGCCGCCGCCGTACGGGCGATCGTCGATTGTGCGATAGTTGTCGGTCGTGAAATCGCGCGGATTCCACGTACGCAAACCGTAGCGCTTCTGCTTCGCCGCACGGCTGGTGATACCCCAGTCGGTCAGCGCACGAAACATGTCAGGAAAGAGCGTGACGACATCGAACTGCATCGCTCTCTCCGTTCAGCGAATGATTTTAGTAATCGGCTTCCCAGTCGACCGTGATCTGCTTCGCCGTCTGGTCCACCGTTTTGACAAAGACGCCGACGAACGGGATCAAACGCTCGCCGGTGACCGGCTTGCCGCTTTTGTCTGTAGCCGGATATTCGATACGCATTACCGAGTGCGCACCGTTGTCGATCATGTCTGCAACCTTGCCGAGATTGACCCCGGCAACGTTCACCACATCCAGACCGAGCAAGTCGACCCAGTAGAATTCGTCGGCTTCGAGAGCCGGAAATTCGCTGCGGCTGATATAGACGCGGGAGCCGCGCAGTGCCAGCGCCACGTCGCGGTCAGTGACGCCGCCCAGATGGGCCACCACACTGTCGCTATGCGTTTTCGCCTGCAATGACGGCGCCGACTTGCGCTCCTGGCCTTTAACCAGCCACCAGCGCTTCGCGCTTAGCAAAGCGTCGCCGCCATGCCCGGCGTCCGCATGAGCGGCTACCTTGACCCAGCCTTTGAGGCCGTAAGCGTCGACGATTGCACCGACCTCGACCGCGTCGGCCGGCCAGCTTTCTGCCGTTTCCATGCGCATTTCTGCTGCACCGGACCCGGCGTTTGCAACATTGGCTTTCGCCTTGCCTTCGGCTTTTTCGACCGGTTTGCGGACGAATGCACCGAACGGCGCCTGACCAGACGTCTTCGCGCGCGGGGCTGCGGCTTTTTCCTTTGCGCGACCTGAACTGCCGGAATCACGCTCAGTCATGAGAGCACCTCGCTGTCAGCTTCGACGCCTGCTTCAGCAAAACAACGCGCGCATCGGACTGCTCATTGGACCGCTCACGCAAACCGCGCGAGCCGCCGGTCGAGCCGACGACGATACGCAGGCTAGCTGGCATTAAGCAGCCGGCTGCGCCTTTGCAGCTTCCTTCACGAGACGCTCGACGGTCGGCGACAGTTGTGCGCCAACGCCTTGCCAGTACGTCAGGCGGTCTTGAGCGATACGCAGCGACTCACCCTTCGTAGCAACCGGGTTGTAGAAGCCAACGCGTTCGATAAAGCGGCCGTCACGACGGTTACGCGAATCGGTTGCGACGATGTTGTAGAACGGGCGCTTCTTGGAGCCGCCACGAGCCAAGCGGATGATGACCATACTAGAATCCTTGAAAACCGGGGTTCGGAACGACTGAAACACGCGATTATAGCGGGAAACCGACGCCATAACAAACACTTACCGGGATAAACTGAGCGACGGTGTTGCGCCGGCCATCCAGGAAGGGACCCCACACCGCGTCGAAACGCCCGAATTACCTGACGGAGCGCCCTTGAAACTCCTGCCGCCCATTGTGTTTTTGCGCGACTTTTTTAGTGCTGCCGTACGGTTCGGGTTTGCCGGCGCGGCGCGCACTTTGCGAAACAGGACCCTGCGTACAGGCACGGCTCTGTTGCTCGCCGCGGCTGCCCTGCCGGCGCTTGCCGCACTGCCGGTGGAGCGGATCAAACTGCCGCCCGGCTTCCGAATCGAAGTCTTGTCGGACGCCGTGCCGAGTGCACGCGCCATGGCGCTTTCGCCCAAAGGCATACTTTATATAGGCAGCCTCGACGGCCACGTCTACGCCCTCGAATTGCAAAATGGACGCGTAACGGCGCGCCACGTCATCGCTTCCGGGCTGGAAACGCCGGCCGGCGTGGCGTGGCACGATGGCGCGCTCTATGTTTCGGCCGTGTCGAAAATTGTACGCTTCGATGCGATCGACGCCCACCTGAACGATCCGCCCAAACCGTCCGTGGTGACCGACAGCCTGCCCACGGAGACGCACCACGGCTGGAAATTCATCGCCTTCGGCCCGGACGGCAAGCTGTACGTGCCGCAAGGCGCGCCGTGCAACGTATGTCTGAAAGACCGCAACCGTTTCGGCCTGATCGGCCGCATGGACCCGGACGGCAGCCACTATGAAGTCGTGGCACGCGGCATTCGCAATTCGGTCGGCTTCGCGTGGCATCCGGTGACGCATGAACTGTGGTTCACCGACAACGGCCGCGACCTGCTCGGCGACGACATACCGGACGACAAACTCAACCGCGCGCCGCGCGCCGGGCTGGATTTCGGCTTTCCTTACTGCCACGGCGGCGACACACCCGATCCCGAGTTCGGCAAAGATCGTCCGTGCAGTTCGTTCACGCCGCCAGCGGCCAAACTGGGTGCGCACGTCGCGGCGCTCGGCTTGCGCTTTTACAACGGTGCGATGTTTCCGCCCGCTTACCGGAACACGATCTTCATCGCCGAGCACGGTTCGTGGAACCGCGGCAAGAAGGTCGGTTATCGCGTCGTGCACGTCGTCACGGACCCCAACGGCAGCAATGCCCGCCAGGAAGTCTTTGCCGAAGGATGGCTGCAACCCGGAGAGGCCGTGTGGGGCCGTCCCGCAGACGTGTTGCCGCTGCCCGACGGTTCACTCCTGATCAGCGACGACTACGCAGGCGCGGTCTATCGCGTCACTTATTCGGCGCCCTAGCCAGACGTTGGCGACGCGCAACCGCTGGGCGCCCGCAACGCCCAGCCATCCTGCCACACCGCCCACCCGCGCCGCCGGTGCACACCCGATTCCGCCGCTGCTCACAACACCGCCCCGCTGCCGCGCCGCCCGCCACGTGGCCGGCGACCCGCGGCGGGCGTAGAATGCGCGTCGGTCCGCGCGAGCCGCGCGCCGCTCCTTTAGACCGTCCATCACTCTGCTCTCGCCTACATGTCCACCCTTGCTTCGGCTTCCCCGCGCTTCAGATCCAAGACGATAACCGCCGCACTGGCGTTCTTCTTCGGCTGCCTCGGCGTTCATCGGTTCTATCTGTACGGCACGCGCGACGTCTACGGCTGGGCTCACCTGATCGGTACGCTGATCGGCATTCCCGGCGCGATGCTGGTGGTAGCCAGCGAACGGGCCTCGATGCTTGGCTGGTTGCTGGCGTTTCCCGGTGCGGTGTCGTTGCTCGCCGCGTTTCTGGCCGCGATCGTCTACGGGCTGCGTCCGGACGAAAAGTGGGACGCGCAGTTCAACACCCACACTCAGCGCAAGAGCCGCTCTGGCTGGACAGTCATTTTCGTCGTGATCTTTTCGCTGCTGATCGGCGCTTTCCTGCTCATGACAGGGCTCGCCATCTCCTTCCAGACTTACTTCGAAGGCCAGGTTCAGGCGGCCAAAGCACTCTCGCAGTGATTCGCCGCGCACCGCGCTAAAAAAGATCCAGTTGAGGGTCGTTGCGCGCCGGTTCAGCGGCACGCGGCGCTTCCACCCGACGAAAGTGCGACATATCCAGAATGCCGCGGTCACGCCGGTTCAGCCCCAAGCAGCGTACCGCCTTCTGGAATCGCTGCTTGAGGAGGTCCGCCCACAAACCTTCTCCCTTCATTCGCGCGGAGAAGTTCGAGTCGTAGTCTTTTCCGCCCCGCATGTCCCGCACGCGACCCATGACCCGTTCGGCGCGGTCGGGAAAATGGGCCGCGAGCCAATCTTTGAATAGCGGCGCAACTTCCCACGGCAGACGCAGCACGATATAGCTCGCGTTGCTCGCCCCCGCCTCCGCACAGGCCTCCAGCACGCGCTCCATGTCCGGTTCGGTAACGAACGGAATCACCGGCGCGATGCTCACGCCAACCGGAATGCCCGCCTCGCTCAACGTGCGGATGGTGCGCAGCCGCCGTGACGGTGTGGCCGCGCGAGGTTCGAGCGTGCGGGCAATCTCGGCGTCCAGCGTGGTGATGGTGATGGCAGCCATGAATTGCCCGCGCGCCGCCATGGGCGCCAGCAGATCGAGATCGCGTTCGATCAGCGACGATTTGGTGATTGCCGCGAACGGATGGTGACGCTCGCTGAGCACTTCGATCACTCGGCGCGTGAGCCGCAAGTCACGCTCGGCGGGCTGCCACGCGTCCGTATTGACGCCCAACGCGATCGGCTCCGGCACATAGGACTTCTTCGACAGTTCCCGCTCGAGCAACTCCGGCGCGTTGATCTTGGCGTAGATCCGGCTTTCGAAGTCGAGCCCCGGTGACAGCCCCAGATAGCTGTGCGTGGGCCGTGCAAAACAATAGATGCAGCCGTGCTCGCAGCCGCGGTACGGGTTCAGCGACACGCCGAACGGAATATCCGGCGACGCATTGCGCGTGAGGATGGTCTTGGCCCGCTCTTCGAAAACCTGGGTACGCAAGACCCTGGGCTCGTCCTCGCGCTGCGCCTCCGACAGCCAGCCGTCGTCCACCGCTTCACGCTGGTCGACTTCGTAGCGGCCTTGCAAGTTCGTCACCGCGCCGCGGCCCTTGCGAGGCGCGGGCGGCGCGATCGGAAATTCATTGACGGGTGGGGAATCGGAGTCGGTCACGGCTGGAACACGGCTGGAGCACGCAAAATACAAACGGCGCAAACACCTGTACAAATATACAGTGTTTACGCCGTTTGTCGAGCCCCGACGTGCGCGTGCCCCCGCCTTCTAATCCCCGACCGCGATCGTCAGCGTTTCCTTGATCTCTTCCATCACCACGTAGCTTTTGGACTGCACCGCGCCGGGCAGTTGCAGCAGGATGTCGCCCAACAGCTTGCGGTAATCGGCCATTTCGCCGATGCGCGCCTTGATCAAGTAGTCGAAGTCGCCCGACACGAGGTGGCATTCCAACACCTCGGGGATCTTCTGCACCTCGCGGCGAAACTGGTCGAACATGTTGCCGCTCTTGTGATCGAGCGTGATCTCGACGAACACCAGCAGCGCCGCGCCTAACTCCGCCGGGTTCACGCGCGCGTGGTAGCCGGTTATGACGCCATCGCGCTCCATCCGCTTGACGCGTTCGATGCACGGCGTGACCGACAGGCCAACCTGTTCGGCCAGGTCTTTCATGGCCATGCGGCCGTCCTGCTGCAACAGGCGCAGGATCTTGTGATCGAGTTTGTCGAGAGCCCGGACCGGCTGGCGCTGTGTACGCATGATGTTTTTGCTGAAAATCTTGAAAATACAATAACAAAACCTGCCTGACTGTTAATAGTATAGCGGTTAACACTGGGCGATCAGCGTTATACCTCGTGAATCGAACGAATCCAACGACTCGACGAGCACACCGCCCTCAGACCTCATTTTTGAAAATCCTGGAGCATCTATGCGAGTCGTCGTTTTGGGCAGTGGCGTCGTCGGGGTGACGAGTGCGTACTATCTGGCACGCGCCGGTCATGAAGTAACCGTTATCGATCGCGAGGCCGGCCCGGCGCTCGAAACCAGTTTCGCCAATGCCGGCCAGATCTCGCCGGGCTACGCGTCGCCGTGGGCGGCGCCGGGCGTACCGCTAAAGGCGGTCAAGTGGATGTTCCAGAAACACGCGCCGCTGGCGATCCGCCTCGACGGCACGCAATTCCAGTTGCAATGGATGTGGCAGATGCTGCAAAACTGCACGTCGTCGCGCTATGCGGTGAACAAGGGCCGTATGGTCCGCCTCGCCGAATACAGCCGCGACTGCCTGCAGGCGCTGCGCGCCGAAACCGGCATCCAGTACGAAGGCCGCACCGGCGGCACGCTGCAGGTGTTCCGCACCCAGCAGCAATTCGACGGCGCCGCGAAAGATATCGCCGTGCTGCAGGAAGCCAATGTGCCGTACGAACTGCTGTCGCCGGCTGAACTGGCGCAAGCGGAACCGGCGCTCGCCGCGGTATCGCACAAGCTGACCGGCGGTCTGCGCCTGCCGGGCGACGAAACCGGCGACTGCCAGATGTTCACCACGCGCCTCGCCGCGCTGGCCGAACAGCTGGGCGTCAAATTCCGCTACAACACGCCGATCGACGCACTGGCGATGGCGGGCGACCGCATCGCCGGCGTGAAGTGCGGCGAAGAACTGGTGCGTGCGGATTCGTTCGTCGTCGCGCTGGGTTCGTATTCCACCCAATTCCTGTCCGGTCTCGTGAAGATCCCGGTCTATCCGCTCAAGGGTTATTCGATCACCGCGCCGATCGTCAACGAAGCGTCGGCGCCGGTGTCGACCGTGCTCGACGAGACCTACAAGATCGCGATCACGCGTTTCGACGACCGGATTCGTGTCGGCGGCATGGCCGAGATCGTCGGCTTCGACAAATCGCTGCGCCAGGCGCGTCGCGACACTCTGGAACTGTGCGTGAACGATCTTTTCCCGGGCGGCGGCGATACGTCGAAGGCTACGTTCTGGACCGGTCTGCGTCCGATGACGCCGGACGGCACGCCGATCGTCGGCCGCACGCCGGTAGCGAACCTGTTCCTGAACACGGGCCACGGCACACTGGGCTGGACCATGTCGTGCGGCTCGGGCCAACTGCTCGCCGACGTGATGTCGGGCAAGCAACCGGCCATCAAGGCAGACGACCTGTCGGTGCATCGCTATCTCGGCGAGATCGGCGGCGCCCATCGCCCAGCTTATGCGTAACGTTTAACGACGCTTCGCGAGCGGTGGACCTGGTGTGTGATCCCACAGTCCAGCGCGGCAAAAACAACGGCGCCTCACAAGGCGCCGTTTGTTTTTTCAAGCGGAGCAGAAGCAGCGTCAGAACTGATCTTCAGACAACGCCAGCACACTCTCCCCACCCTTCGCGCTGACAATCGACGCCTCCAGCGCCGACGCCTGCGTCAGCACATGCTCCGCATAGAACTGCGCGGTCGCGATCTTCGCG
>Ga0255336_100580_pt1 | contig 50250 bp, 47 predicted proteins | sample MeOH1_35cm_T3_17_FD_189102 | JGI IMG/M metagenome (GOLD analysis project Ga0255336, IMG submission 189102) | Sandy soil microbial communities from University of British Columbia, Vancouver, Canada - MeOH1_35cm_T3_179 | ecosystem: Engineered > Artificial ecosystem > Sand microcosm > Unclassified ... | reverse complement strand
AAAAGAACAGGAGAATCAATGAATGAGTATCCAATCTGTAATTGATATTCAAACAAAAGAACAGGAGAATCAATGAATGAGTATCCAATCTGTAATTGATATTCAAACAAAAGAACAGCTCGAACAACTAACGGCAAAGGATGAACCGATAATTCTCTATTTTTACTCGCAAGATTGCAATGTTTGTCATGCAATTTTTCCCAAGCTGATGAATTTAGTAAATGAGCGTCCGATTAAAGTTGTCAAAATAGATGTCAACGAAAATAGGGAAATAGCGGGGCAGTCCTTGGTTTTTACTGTACCAACGATTCTAATGCTCTACGAAGGTAGGGAAATCCTTAGGGAAAGCCGATTTGTTGATTTTGAAAAAATCGCAAGAACCTTGAGTTTTTTTTAACAGCTCTTTTTGTCGCCAATCCTTCCGTTTTCAAGAAGAAACAGAAAAAGTAGATTCTGATAACTCTTTCTTCATTTTTTTGGTATAACCCAAGTTTGGCGACAATTTATTCCAAACGCAGTAATATCAAGGCTTCTAGGGTTTGCCAACGAAAGTGTAGTCCCAAATTGGAAAATGACCTCTCCGAACTATTGATTTTACTGGGCTAAAGGGGTTCTGTTTTTGATTAGGGACTACAAAGATTTCTTGAAACCTGAAACCCGCTCCCAGCTTGCATTGGTAATTTATGTCGCCAAACTTGGGGTATAATAAAACAGCGTTGCTAGCCAGAGAAAGAGATATAAAGAATAAGTGGTGAAAATAATAATTATGAAGAAATTTGAGAAAATCATTGCAGGTGTCATTTTGTTTTTAAGTTTTGTCTCAATTGGAATTATGATGTTTTCGAAATCGAATGCCCCAAATAGCAATGTCGTTATTAAGGTTAACGATAAAGTGGTGAAGGAAATTCCAATGAATAATTCCAGTGAAAGCAAAATTTATGATTTTAACTTTAATGACCATATTGGCCAAGTTGAACTTAAAAATAGCAAGGTAAGAATACTGGAAATGAGCAGAGATCTTTGTCCAAATGGCATTTGTTCAAAAACAGGATGGATCGATAAAACGTATCAATCGATTGTATGCCTTCCTAATAAGATCACGATTACGATTCAGGGAGGAAAAGAAAAAGGTGACGAAATTGACGTAATACCTTAAAATAGATAACAGAAGGGGATGGAACTGTTGCTGATTGTGAAAAAACAAACTCAGAAAAGATTGGCTTCCATAGTACTGATGATCATGGTAACTGGAATTTTAACAGCGTGCAACACGAGCACTGCGACTACCTCGAACGGCTCGAACAAAGAAGAAGTGGCTGAAGCTGACGGGTTTGCTATGGGGACGGTGATTTTGCAAAAGGTTTATGGTGCAAACGGACAAGCTACAATCGATGAAACCATGGAAAGAATTAAATCCTTGGAAGCCCTATTAACTTTCAATGCCCCAGAAGGAGATATCTATCAGCTCAACGATAATGCCGGAAAAAAGAATGTTGAGTTAGATCCTGTAACCTTAAAAATAATCAACAAAGCTCAGGAAGTAGCGGAACTGAGTAACGGTGCCTTTGATATTACAATAGGTCCGATAGTCAAAAGTTGGGGCATAGGGACGGAGCAAGAACGTATTCCACCTAAAGAAGAATTGCAAAAGTTGTTACCTCTTGTCAATTATAGAGATTTAGTTGTTGGTGAAAACTCTGCCGGCTTAAAAAAAGCCGGACAAATGGTTGATCTGGGAGGCATAGCCAAAGGGTATGCCGGAGATGAAGCCCTTCAAATCTACAAAAAGAACGGCATCAAGTCGGCATTTATTAATCTTGGCGGCAATGTTGTTACATTGGGTAATAAGCCTGATGGAAGCCCATGGACGGTTGGCATCCGTAATCCGCGGCCTCAAGATGCAGCGAGCGGACAACAAATTGTGGGTATTGTTACAGTAGCGGACAAAGCGGTTACAACAGCGGGAGATGACCAGCGTTTTTTCGAAAAAGATGGTGTGCGCTATCACCATATCATTAATCCTCATACTGGATATCCAGCCCAATCAGATTTAATGAGTGTTACTTTGATCACGGATTCTTCTTTTAACGCAGATGCGTTTGATACAGCGGTCTTTGTTTTAGGGTTGGAAAAAGGCAAGGAACTCATCCAGAAGCTAGGCGGAATAGAGGCAGTTTTTATCACGACTGATAAAAAGATCTATGTTACAGACGGACTGAAAGGGAATTTTAAGTTACATGATGAAAGTAATGAATATCAGTATAATGAATAATATTATTAGTATGATTAGAATTATTTTGAGTTTCCCCACTAATTTTTGATTTGTTTTCTTCAAATATCTCTTGACAATATAATGCAGTGTTGGTAAAGTTATATTGTATTAAAGAATGTGCTAACAAGTATTTTCTCTTCAATAACCTTCGCTCCCTGGTCAGAACATAAGACTAAATCAAATCGATTTGAACCTAGTAGTCCAAACACTTCAATATTTTAAGATGTCCCAATTATTAAAATATTACCAAAAGATGAAAGGAGAATCACTTTCAATTCATGTCTTGGTAAACGTGGACTCTTGCAAGTACTTATAAGTACTTACAAAATTTTAGAGGAGGACTATACATGTTAAAAGTTAAATCGGTCGTTACAGCTCTTGTTTTGACAACAGCATTACTCGTAGGAGTAGGTGGATGCGGCGCTACTACTCCGGCGGCATCTACTCAGACTCAAGCTGCAGACCTAAAAGTCTACAGTGGATTAGGGCAAACTGCCGCTTTCCGTGTTGGGCCTGGTAAAGATGCAAACGGCGGTCAACTGTACAGCTTCACCTATGCAACCTCAAATGCACTATTTGATAAAGATGGGAAAATTATTGATGTTAATTTTGATGCACTAGAGGTAATGTCACCGAATGATAGTGAACATCAAGGCGTACCTAAATTCTCGGGCTGGCCTGGTCAAGCAGGTTTTCTCGGTGCGGCCGCCAATACAGATGCTACGGCAGCTACTGAATTAAGCAACTGGAAAACGAAGCGTGAACGTGGTGATGTAGCCTATGGACTTAAATGGTCAGAGCAGTTTGGTGCTTATCAGAAATTCATGAAAGGTAAAACTGTAGCTGAAGTTGAACAATGGTTTGCTAAAAACACTTCTGACGTCAATGGCCGTCCTTTAACTGCCAAAGCAACAGACCCTAAGGATGTCGCTAAATTCGCTAAGCTTAGTGATCAAGAGAAGACTGCACTCGCAGATGTAACTTCGGGTGCAACAATAAGTCTTAAGGACGTACACGGCGATTACATTGGTGCCCTGAAAAAAGCTTATGCTAACAAAGTAGAGGTAACTGTTCCTACTAAATAAATTCGATTTTGGCGATGACGCAAGAGGGTATCCCCAAAGAGTAATTCAGCTACTCTGGGGGATACCCTCATTTGATTTATTTATTATTCCCTACTTGCAGCTTTAAATTAGCATTGTCTTTTAAGAGGTAAGCATAATCTGACTTTATAAAATCGATGATTTTATTAGCTATAACCTTATGCCCGGCCTCGTTAGGATGGATACCATCTAAACAGAGAAATTTCGTGAAATCAGGATATTGGAGAAAAGCTCCTCTTATATCTATCCATCTCGTATTCGTTTCTTGGGCAATTTTTTGAACGGCAGAACTATATTTTTCTTGCCACCAATAAATTTTGGTAACACTCCCAATGTATTTCAGAATATTAGTTTCGGCTAAGGGGTCGTTATTACTAATCCATTTCAAATATCTGTCGGCATTAAGTGGAGGAAGAGTCATTAGTACAGGTATTATTTTATTGTTTTTGAGAAAATTTAAGGTCTCCGTAAGCTTGCTTTCAAATGTCTCAAAATCCGTCTTAGGTTTGTGGTCCGCATTAGGATTGTGGGAAACTTCATTCCAGTTAAAATCGCAATCATTGCCGCCGTACTCAATCAGGACAATGTCTGGAAGGTCACTCAACACGTCATTTTTGAGTTTACTGACACCTTTAATAATGGTATTCCCGAATTTTGAAGTATTTCGGATTATTCCATTGAGTTTACTTTGTAGCAGGGTTATATAATTATCTTTCAAAATCACATATTTACTTTTGCCTTCATCAAAAATAACTCCTTTAGATATGGAATCTCCAGATACCATAAATTTATAACTTTGGTTACTATCGTTCTCGCTCATATGCATGCACCTCGCGATTCTTCAAACTTAATTAAACATCTTTCACTATCTAGTATAGATATATTATGCTAAGAACTCAAATATATTAAGTACATAATTGAGCGGTACTCCAGAATGAAGGTAACTGTAAATACTAGTTAAACATATGCGAAAATCGGAATAGAGCTATATCAATGGTAAACATTTGAAACCATCAACAATAAGGAGGTAGGGGTGTATAAGGGACCATTAGAATGCTGGTTAAGGGATCCACGGGTTTTTCAGCTATCCACTTGATAGCAGGAGTATTGGAAAGAGAGTATACTTAAGCTAATGAGTGATTGGAGGTAGTTACTATGGGTGATAAAAGTCCTAAGAACAAGGAAAAAAAGAAGAAAAAGGCTGAAAAGAACGCTGAAAAGAAAACTATTGCTCCAATAGCTTCTTTAATAGAGCCGGCGAAGAAGTCTAAATAATTATAATTGATTTTGAAAAAATGCTAATAACCTTTTTACTTCAATGTGTTTAAATTTCACTACTTGTAAAACCAGCTTTTCAGCTGGCTTTTTTTTGTACTAACAGAAAGTATAAATTTGGGGGCAGATAGTATAAGTGCAACCAGCGGCTTTCATTTTCCTACGATGCATGTATTTATGTCCGGCAGGATAAGTGCAACTAGGGCTTCTGCCTTCGCTTTGCTTGGCACAAGCCAAGTTTTCTTTATCCTACGATGCAAGTGGTTACGTCCGGCAGGATAAGGCAACTAGGGCTACCACCTTCGCTAGGGCTTGGTGCTAGCCAAGTTTTCTTTATCGCTAAAGCTCGGCGAAAGCCGGGTTTTCTTTATACTAACAGAAAGTATAAGTCTGGGGGCAGATAGTATAAGTGCAACCAGCGGCTTTCGTTCTCGCTAAAGCTCGGCGAAAGCCGGGTTTTCTTTATCATGATGGATTGAAAAAAATTGGCGAGAAATGGCTCTATTCCTTGCCAATTTTATAATGCGCTCCGCATGGTGTTGTTACTGAACCCTAGCTATTTTAATCGCCTTCATTGTATGCTATTATTTTAGAAGGAATTATCAGAAAAGAGGTATTGATTTCTAAGATGAAAGCAATGCACAGATTCAAAAAAGGTACTGGTAATCATTAATGAATAAGAATAGAAAATACGCTGTAATCGTGATTTTAGTTACCAATGCGATTTTGATTTCATTTCTAGAATCGTTTATTCCCATGCCTATCCCTGTACCTGGAATTAAGCTAGGACTAGGAAATATTATTACCATGATTGGGATTGCTTTTCTTGGATTAGAAGATGTTCTTTTTATTGTCATTGTACGCAGTTTTGTTGTAGCGGTACTTACGAGAGGTGTCATGATGCTGGCCTTTAGTTTAAGTGGCGGCATCTTAAGCGCCATTGTCATGTGGCTGCTTTATAAAAAATTATCAAAGCTTTTTAGCATCAAAGGGATAAGTATTGCTGGAGCCATAACTCATAGTACGGCACAGATTGTGGTAGCGTCGTTTATCTTGGGACAAGTTGTCGTTTTCTATTATCTTCCTGTTCTTTTGATCTCGTCCGTAATCACGGGATATATAACAGGAAGCATAGCTGAACTAGCAATTGATGAAGTTGGGAAAAAAGGGGTTTTCATGGATGAAAAATAAGCAAACAAAACGGTCTTGGCTATGTCAGATAATTTAACTTTAACACATTTAGAACCCCCAGAAAGCGTTGAGCGGTCGTCGGACCTGGATGGACTTATTAAGTTCATTCTTGCCGTAGTGCTTACTATCGTACCATTTTTATCTCAAAAGCAGATGAGTTTTGCTATAATATCTGGATACCTATTGATTGTCACCCTAGTTTCGAGAATTAAATTACGAACTTTATTAATCAGTGCTACATCGTATTTTATAATCGTTCTGATCCCTTATTTTTTTGGGCTATTGATGAACGGTCTTTTCTATATGTTTTCGAACAATGATTTATTTGCTTATCACCAAGGACCCTATGAAATCTTTCTAAGACTGTTTAGATTGCTTATTATCTGGTATGTTAGCATTCTATATTTTCATACAACCCCGATGAAAACTGTGATTGGGATGCTGGATAAACTCTTTATTCCGTTGAAATTAGTGGGTGTTCCAGTTGCGGACTACTTGAAAATAGTCATGTGCATTGTTGGAGAGCTTAAGGAGACGGGCTCCGAAGTAAAGAAGAGTTTGGGACAAAGTATGCGTTCAGTCATGGGAGGAGATAAACGGAGGTTCAAAATAAATATTAAAGGGATATCCCAGATTATAGTTTCATTGATTGTGAATTCCTTTGAAAAATTAGATAAAATACAGGATCGTGTTGAAAACGTCAATCCTGAAGATTTATATGATTACAGCTTCAAACTATCTAAACTTGATGTGGTTGCAATATTGAGCTTTATCTTGCTCACCTCTGTAGTTTTTATGGTTGAAAAGGGACATTGGGTCTAGTCTATTAGTATAAATATAAGTAAACTTGAAGAGAAAGGTCACTGTAAGTTTGCGGTGGCCTGTTTGCGTCTAAACTAAAGTTTAGGAAATTAATCTTCGTTCGAAGGTGAAATCATATTATACTAATATGGGGTAACCCATATTAGTATAATTAATGAGAATGGTGAAAATATGAAAAAAATATCACGTAGGGATGGTGATATTTGCAAAAATGCTGCATTTTAAAATGAAAGAGATGATGTGATCATTGAATAGAAAGTTTGAAAAACTAGCACCTGTTTATGTTAACAGCGCGGTTGTAATACCAGCTTTAAATCCAATACCAAATTTGGCCGACTTTGTAAGGAAACTTATTGAGCATGGTATACCCCAAGTTATTGTTATAAATGACGGTAGTGACAGCTCATTTGATGATGTCTTTCGTAAGGTGGAACAGTTGGAGCATTGTACTGTGCTCACACATAAAAAGAATCGTGGCCAGGGCAGAGCATTAAAAACAGCTTTCTCCTATTTTATCGAACACTATTCCTATTTGGACGGCGTGGTTACAGCTGATGCAGACGGGCAGCACATGACAGAGGATATTTGCAAAATATGTGAGAGACTTTCGCTGAAACAAAATTCTCTTGTTTTAGGTGTGCGTAACTTCAAAGAGCTAATGTGCCAAAGCGTAGTTACATGGGGAATATGGTGACCAGCCGTATTTTTCAATTGCTCTATAACTACAATCTGAATGACACCCAAACCGGTCTTCGAGGTATACCTACAAGTGAACTTACTTGGATAGTTGAAACAAATGGAGAACGTTATGATTATGAAATCAATATGCTGATTAATGCGAGGCACTATAATCTCGCCATCTTAACGATACCCATAAAAACGCTGTATTTCGATAACAATTCCGGCTCACATTACAGCACTGTCAAGGATTCGGCCCGTATATTCCTGTGTCTTATTTCAGGGCTTATACAGTATTCTGGGGCAACGATTGTGTCCGGATTTTTCGATATACTTAGCTTCTTCATGTTGAATAGTGTTGTGTTTACTAATTTGTCTGCACCTGTCCGGATTTTCGCCAGTACTGTCATAGCTCGTATGATATCTTCCATACTTAATTATTCTATGAACCGAAGGCTTATTTTTGCAGATACAGGCAAGCTGGCAGGCTCAGCAGTCCGCTATTATATATTGGCCATTTTCCTGATGATGACCTCCTATAGTTTGGTCTATGCCGTTAGCCGGTTCTGGGGGGTCAATGAAACGATCATAAAGCTTATCATTGATATTGCTTTGGGGTTGGTCAGCTATCAGGTTCAATTGCGCTGGGTTTTCCGTAAGAAGGATAATATTAACTCTTCTTTCCCTCCAGGCGCATAATAAGCCGTTTACGCTTCTGAGGTTTTGAAAGGAGGGAAATCTGAATCTAAAAATGAAAGATATTAATAAAATTATATTTCGATTGTGTCGTTTTTGCGCCCGCTGCTTTATCCCGCGCTATCGTGTTTGCCCTTCGACTAGGACAGTTGCCCCTGCAGTCTATGTAGTGCATCATCAGAACATGAGTGGACCAATTGTCAGCATGGTTTGGTTTAATAAACCTGTGCGCCTCTGGGTGCTGAGCGTATTTTGCGATCAAAGTACTTGTTTCCGCCAATTTTACGATTATACTTTTACAAAGCGCTTTGGTTTGCCAAAGGCGCTTGCTGCAGTCATTGTATTTCCGGTATCGTTCTTTGTATCAGGATTAATGAAAGTGATCCGGGCGATTCCTGTATTTCGCGGTTCAAAATCTATAGTGAAAACTTTCAGGCAAAGTATCGCGGCTTTGACCCAAGGACAAAGCCTTTTGATTTCTCCCGATGTTGACTATACCGAAACAGATTCGAATATGGGGGAAATGTATAATGGATTTCTTGACTTAGAAAAGTATTATTTAAAGCAAACTGGTAATCATCTTGCCTTTGTTCCGTTGCACATCAGTAAACGGGAGCATTGCCTTTATGAAGGGGAAGCGGTTTATTTTAATACTGAAGACGATTTTAAACAGGAAAAGGTAAAAGTATACGACTGGTTGCTGGAAGAGTTTACACGTTTAGGAAGCCATTTATTGTAAGCAAAATATTAATAAAGGAACATGAATCCTCGGAATCCTTACGAGGGGATGATAATCTAATTGATCAAGCCGATAAAATGTTATACGGAGAAAAAATAACGAGAGAAATCAAATTGTTACAAATTTAAATAACGTCCAGAAAGGTTGATCTCTATGATAGCAAAGAAAATGCAAGAGCAGGTACAAAACAGTTCAATTATTCGAGCTATGTTTGAAGAAGGAAAAAGACTGGCAGCGATTCACGGAGCAGAAAATGTTTTTGATTTTAGTCTTGGAAATCCTAGTGTTGAACCGCCGTTAGAAGTTAAAAAGGCAATTTTAGAGATTGTCAATAATGAAGATGCTATGAGTATTCATGGGTATATGAATAACTCAGGATATGAAGATGTAAGAGCCGCGATTGCACAATCGATCAATGCTAAATTTAATACCACTTTCACCCAAAATAACATTATTATGACGGTTGGCGCTGGAGGCGGCTTAAACGTCATTTTCAAAACCTTACTTAATCCCCAGGATGAGGTTATTACGTTTGCACCTTATTTCGGAGAATACCGAAGCTATGTGGGTAACTATGAGGGCAAACTGGTTATTGTATCCCCCAATACAGTTGATTTCCAGCCTAATCTGGAAGAGTTTAAAGCGAAAATTACCCCGAATACCAAAGCACTAATCATCAATTCACCTAATAATCCAACAGGTGTAATCTATTCGGAAGAAACCCTAATCAAGCTCGCGGAAATATTGAGGGAGAAGCAAAAAGAATTTGGAACAGACATTTACCTCATTTCCGATGAACCGTATCGGGAACTTGCTTATGATCATGCTGAAGTACCTTATCCATCAAAATATTATGCGAACACGATCATCGGGTATTCATTCAGTAAATCCCTTTCGTTACCCGGCGAAAGAATTGGCTATCTCGTGATTTCAGACCAGGCTGCGGATTGCGAAAATATCATTGCAGCAGCGAATATTGCCACACGCATTTTAGGCTTTGTCAATGCTCCGTCGTTATTCCAACGCGTCATTGCCAAGTGCCTAGAGTCAAAGGTAGATCTTGATACCTATAACCGGAATCGTGAACTCCTTTATAATGGGCTCTCCTCCTACGGCTACCAATGTATTAAACCTGAAGGTGCCTTTTACATGTTCGTTAAAACGCCAATTGAGGATGATGTCGAATTTAGCAACTTGGCTAAGAAAAAAAATATTCTTGTTGTCCCAGGCACTTCATTTGCCTGTCCTGGATATATTCGAATTGCTTATTGTGTCGCTTATGAAACAATTGAGAAAGCTTTGCCAGGCTTTAAAGCTTTGATTGAAGAAGTCTGATTATTTCATCCAGCTATCGACTAAATCCTTATTGTCAGCAATCCATTTTTTCGCTGCTGCTTGAGGTTCCATACCCTCATTGATTAGACTTTCGAGGCTGCCGATTTGCTGATCGTCAAGTTTGAAGAGTTTCAACATATTGGCAACTTCTGGATTGCTTTTAGTGAATTCCTTGTTCGCCAAGGTATGAATTGCTTCAGCTTTCCCATAAGCTTGTTTGGGATCCTCTAAATATTTAAGATTATACTTGGCGAACATCCAATGAGGACTCCAACCAGTAACCGCAATCCATTCTTGATTACGATAGGCCTTATCAAGGGCAGTCATCATCGCGGCTTCGGAACTCTGGATAACTTCGTAGTTTAAGCCATAACTTACGACAGCTTTGTTCGTGGCGTTCATAATTCCGGCACCCGGATCGATACCAATAATCTTACCATTGAATCGATCCTTTTTAGCGTTCAGTTCTTCAATAGATTTGATATCAACATAGTTTGGCACGACGAGGCCAATTTTCGCATCGCTCTTATACCATATCCCATAGTCATCTAAGTTATCTTTGTACTTATCCCAATACGATTGATGGGTAATCGGAAGCCAACTATCCATGAAAACATTGAGATCCCCCTTGTTTAACCCAACAAAAAGGGGTGCTACATCGAGACTTTTAAGATTAACCTGATACCCTTTCTCCTCGAGAAGTACCTTCCAGAGATTACTTACAGCTACATCTTCGGCCCAATTGACATAACCAATGTTAATCGTCTTGTTCTCGCCTGGTGCGGAGGCATTCTGTTTTTTAGAGGTAGTACCACACCCTGCTACTAGACCGACCATTAACAAGGACACCGTGGTCCAAACCATAATTCGTTTCCATCGACTTTTTTGTAAGCGCATTTAATCATCCTCCTAAATTGGGGCTGAAATTCCATTGGAATCTCGTTTCCCTTATGATTTTTTTATAGCTGCCCGTGAATTACGGATCACCCCTTGGCTTAGGCGATCTAGGATCATGGCTAGAATGACAACAGATAAGCCGTATTCGAAGCCTTTACCAATGTCCATCTGCGAAATTCCGGCGAGAACGCCGGCCCCTAGTCCCTGAGCCCCAATCATTGCTGAAATAACGACCATGGAAAGGGAGAGCATCATGGTTTGGTTGATTCCCGCCATAATTGTGGGGGTAGCTAGAGGTAATTGAATTTTCCAGAGCATCTGACTTGAGCTAGATCCAAAGGCTTCCCCAACTTCGGTAAGGTCAGCAGGGACCTGGCGAATTCCTAGATCAGTCAAACGGATGACAGGGGGCATCGAAAAGATCACTGTGGCGAAAACTGCAGACACGGTACCTAGATTGAAGAACATCAAGGCCGGAATGAGATAAACAAAAGAGGGCATGGTCTGCATGAAATCTAGCACAGGGGAGAGAACTTTATGAAAGCGATCACTCCGTGCGGCGAGTATTCCTAAGGGAATACCTATGATCAGGGACACAAGGGAAGCAATCAAAACGAGAATGAGCGTATTGAGAAAGGGTGACCATAGTTCTAGGTTATAGATTATAAATAGACCAACCGTAGTTCCTACAGCGAGACGCCACCCTTTAGCACGCCAAGCCAACAGGGCAAAGATGAGGATGATCACAAACCAAGGAACTAATCCTAAGCCATTACGTAATAAATCTGTGACGTTAGTCACGGACTTGGTGAAAGCATCAAACACATTACCAAAATGATTCAAAAGCCACTCTACACCGTTATTAACCCACAATCCTAAGGGTAGATGATACATCTTTTGGTTCACCTCCTGTGTTGGCTAGGGCAGCAAGCACTGAACCCCGAATGATGATTCCAATGAGACGCTGTCCCTCATCGATCACGGCTAAGGGGAATTTACTTTCGGCGATAACTGGTAATATATCTTGAACAAGGACTGCTCCATTGTGTACTGGGACACTAACTAAGTCGATACCCTGAAGGTTTTCAATGCCAGCTTGACGCGCTTCTAGTGCTAGATCTGCTGTAATGAGACCCTGTAGATGTCTAGCACGATCAACAACGAACACACTGGAAATACCATGTTCCTTCATGAGCTGTAGGGCGACATTTGGACCATCCTTCAGTTGGACGACGGGATGGGGGCGTTTCATTACGTCTTTCAGGGTGAGAATTTTGCGACGATCGACACCACGGGCGAATTTAGCGACATAGTCATCCGCAGGGTGCCCAATAATCTCTTCTGGGGTACCCACTTGAATAAGTGAACCATCTCTAATGAAAGCGATACGGTCGCCTATTTTTATAGCCTCATTCAAGTCATGAGTAATAAACACGATTGTTTTGTTCATCTTTTGTTGAAGATTGAGTAACTCATCCTGCATTTCTTCCCGAATCAAGGGATCTAAGGCACTAAAGGCCTCATCCATGAGTAGAATATCCGGATCATTGGTTAAGGCGCGGGCTAGACCGACTCGCTGTTTCATGCCGCCACTCAATTCATCAGGATAGGAATGTTCCCAACCGGAAAGCCCTACCATTTCTAAACTTTCCATGGCCCGCTTTTCTCGTTCTTCTTTGCTGATCCCTTGAATTTCTAAGCCATAAACAGTATTTTGCAACACAGTCCGATGAGGCAAAAGAGCAAACTGCTGGAAAACCATAGCCAATTTCTTTTGCCGAACGTGTCTCAGCTCTTGGGGCTTAAGCTTGGTAATATCCACACTATCGATGATGACTGAGCCTGAGCTTGGTTCAATTAACCGATTGAGACAACGAAGGATTGTAGATTTACCACTCCCCGAAAGTCCCATTACGACGAAAACCTCACCTTCATTCACCGTAAAGCTAACATCATTTACACCAACGGTTAGACCAGTTTCAGTAAGAATTTGTTCTTTACTCAAGCCTTTATCCAGTAAATGCAAGGCTTTTTGTGGTTGGGAACTAAAGATTTTAACTAAATTCTTAACTTCAATTTTTACCTCCATGATCTTCCTCCTTCCATTGAGTTCAGGAACTACATAGAGACAACCTGAGAATAAAAATAAAGTTGTTACTAGAATAGTATACAATTGATTACTGATATAGGTCAAAAAGCTGCGTCAGTGATAAAGTAGCGCTTTTACATGTTTTTTCTAGATGGGGAGGAAATAACTTGCAAATTGATACATATCCTCCTACATACTGCCATACCCATAATGTGATATAAGTTGTCACTTGGCCGACTTTTAATTTCAACTTTTCGCCCCTAGAATGTAGTATCCGATGAAGTATTTAAAGATATTCAGAACAAAATAAGAATATAATCGCTTTTTCTATCCCTGTTCAGCACACAAGAAAAGAGCGATGGAAGAGGGCTATGCCTCTTCCATCGCTTTAGTAATACTGCCATAAACGCGTTTTTGACCATTTCCCAGAGAAATTCTCTAATTGTGTTCTTGATTCATGAGATATTGCTCCTAAGGTGCATTAAAATCTCACCTCGTTTGCCATTCCTAAGGCACTTTTGGACAGACGGAGAGAGGGGTTGGTTTGCTTGGATTAACGCGGTGAGGATACCGGCCCGTTCCGTATTTCCAATTAGGACGAATCCTTTTAACGTTTCGCCTTGCCAGACTAAGCGCTGGTAGGCTGGTTGTCTAGAGGAACGATACGAGCGAAGATCTTCAGTGTGCCAGGGAGATGAATTCTGGGGATTGATCATTCCAACCGAAATGATTCGCAGACCGAAGAAGTCGATTGCGTTCATGCTGATCGACCCAGGATAAGTCAAGGATTGCCCTGTCATATTCAGTCCGGCAATTTGCCCCTGCCGGGTGGCGTTTGGCCAGATGGCATTTAAGCGTCGGGTTTGACGGATGAAGTCCCAGGCTTCGGCCACGTCCCCGGCGGCGTATACATCTGGAAGATTTGTTTCCAGTCGGTCATTGACCAAAATGCCTTTTTGAATTTCTAAACCCGAAGTTATGAAGGGTGAAGTGTTGGGGCGTACTCCTTTGCCCACGATGATGAGATCAGCGGAAAGTGTTCTTCCCCCACTGAGATGTACTGATTCCACATGGTCAAGTCCTTCAATCGCAGTGACATCTGAATTGAGGACAATGTCCAAACCGTGCTGCTGGAGATGTTCTTTGAGGATAAATGCGGCTTCAGGATTCAGCATCTGCGAGAGAATCTGACCCGAGGACACAATCACGTGGACATCAAGCCCTTGTTTGCGTAAGGCATAGGCAGATTTCAGGCTGACTAACCCGCCACCGATAATCACAGCTTGGCGTCCCGGAGCGAGTAAGGCTTTGATTTTCTGGGCATTTTCAAGGTGGCGCAAAGTAAAGACTTGCGGGAGGGAAGAGCCGGGAAGATCGAGGGTTATGGCGGAAGCGCCTGTGGCAATTAAACATTTGTCATAAGAGAAACGTTGACCGGAGGTGGTGAGGACTAATCGCTGCTCAGGATCGAGACCTGTTACCGGACAAGCATTGTGAAGGTCGAGGTTGAGTGCAGCTAGAGTCTCTGGAGTTCGCAGAAAAAGCTGATTCTCATCAATATCTCCAGCGAGGTAGTAGGTGGTCAAACAACGGGAATAGGAAGGATAAGTATCTGTAGTGAGTACGGTTATTTCGGCCTGAGGTTCCTGTTGCCGAATCGCTTCAGCGGCGAAAAGGCCAGCGGCACTGTTTCCCACGAGTACATATTTCATACGTGTCTCCTCCCTAGGGCTTAACATTCCAAGCCGAGGGCCCGCCGTTTCGTCTGAATATCGGCGATCAACCCTTGGGCCGCTTGATGCGGATCGGTTTCAACATAGAATTTTCCACCAATCACATCGGTGAGTCCATTGGTGAGAAGTTCCGTTACTTGTTTGCTTCCCAGAACCGGGGGTACGACTCCTAAATGTGTCGTTAGACCCATGGTGACAGCCCAGGTGCCGATACTTAGAGCTTTTTCATGCTGTGGTTCAGGAGCACTGGCCGCAACAGGAAGGGCAGCGGTGTCTACTCCCAGGTAATCAGCGAGGGCTGTAATTAAGTCGCCGATGCGTGAGTTGTCGACACAACTTCCCATATGAAGAACAGGGGGTAACGGTGCTCCCAGGCCTGCGGCCTGTCCGATGGCATTCAAGACAGCTTTGAGGGAATCGCCGGCAAATTGTTCCGTTCCTTCGGAGTTCATCATCCCGGCTTTAGCCAGAGCGTGAGCAGAGCAGCCTGTGGCTACGACAAGGACATTATTTTTCAAGAGTTCCTTGACTAATTCCACATGGAAGAGATCCTGGGTAACCTTGACATTGTTACAACCAACAGTGGCAACAACACCTAGAATATTACCATTGACGATATTATCAACGAGGGGTTTCAACGGTTGTTCTGCATCTAGGTGAGTGAGTGCATCGATAATCGCCTCCACACTAAAGCCGGCCATGATTTTGGTACGATGATCCGGAATGTGAACCTTCTGAGGATTCCTCTGGGTATACGCTGCAATCGCTTTGCGCACGATTGTTTGGGCAGTCGCGTCAGCATTTTCCAAAGAGAAGGGAATATGGGTTGCCCCTGGGATCTTGACGATCGGCATGGTCGTAATCAGTTCTGTATGGTAGCAGGCAGCGACTTGAGCAAGCGAAGGCATGATGCATTGCACATCAACAACCATGGCATCCACTGCCCCGGTGACAAGGGCTAATTCTTGGGCGAGATAATTAGTGGCTAAGGGGACGCCTTGACGCATCAAGACTTCATTTCCTGTACAACAGATCCCAGCCACTTGAACTCCTTTGGCTCCGACTGCTTCAGCCTCAGCAGACAAGTTTTTGGCCCATTGCACGATCTTTTCCGACAAAAGGGGAACGTGCCCGTGAACGATAAGATTGACGTAATCTTCCTTGAGAACCCCTAAGTTCGCTTCTGTGACAACGGGTGCAGGTGTTCCAAATAAAATATCCTGCATATCGGTGGCTAATTTCAGACCAGCATAACCATCAACTAAACCTTGTTTGGCGGTTGCCAGTATGAGATTGACAGGATCAGCATCCATTCCCATAGTCGTTTGATGCAGAGCTTCGCGAATTTCCCGATCAGGGTTCCGTGGCAGAATACCGAGCGATTCCCAGACGGCAAGGCGTTGTTTAGGGGCATGGGCGGTGACCCATTGCATTGGCTTACGACTATGGTTTCCCATATCCTCGTAGGCGATGCGGACGACTTCTAAGGCTAAGGCATTCACGTCTTGTTCGGTAGAATCCAGTCCTAAACCAGCGGCAATCGCACGCAGTTTACGTTCATCAGTGATTGGATAATCAATCTTTCCTTGAGCGGCAAATTCTAAGGCTTCCACGGCGTCGTAAGCGTGATCGACGTGAGCTGCTGACCCTGCAGCCACTTGACGTAACAGGTTACGAGCGACAATCACATCGGCGGTCGCTCCGCAGATCCCCTTCGAGGGGCCTTGCCCAAACGGATCAATCCGACAGGGTCCTTGAATACAATGGCGGCAACAAACACCTAGACTACCAAAGCCACACTGGGGTTGTTGAGCTTCATAACGATCCCAAACTGTTTCGATGCCTTCATTAGCAGCCTTTTTGATTAAATCAAGGGCTGCAGGATCAATGCTACGCGCATTATTCATGGATTTCCGCCTCCTTCAATTGATTAACCCAGGAATGACGACCTGTGGCAGCGAAGTGATCCACTTCTATCCATTGGAGGGCTTTGGTTGGGCAGGCTGCGACACAAGCCGGTTCATAGTCAAGCTCTCGACAACGGTCGCATTTTATAGCCTGGCGGGTAGGACCTTCTGTTATAGCCCCAAAGGGACAGACCATAACACACATCCAGCAGCCCACGCATCTTTCAATGTTCACTTGCACTAGTCCTGTTGCCGGATCTCGATGCATAGCTCCAGCCATGCAGGCGTGAACACAAGGCATGTCTGAACATTGACGGCATTGTAACGGAACGTTGACTTTTCCATCTGTTTCAACGAAAACCCGCTTGCGAGGAGGCTCAGGTTCCAGAAATGCACCGAACAGGGTTTTCGCCTGGGAATGAGCAACAGCACAAGCGATCTCGCAGCTTTTACAGCCCACGCAAATCTCCGAGCGTACCAGTAATTGTTTCACGTTATCCCTCCTTGTCTAAAAGTGAGATAGATAGTATTCTGACAAGTAGATAATATCAAAATTTTCAAATAAAGAATGTCGGCTTGCCGACATTTGAGAGCGAAGAGAAGGATTACTGCTTTTAATGGTTTAGTTTTTCCTGTAACCGGTCGAGATCCAAGAGAGTAACTTGTCCACGCTGCAGGGTCAAGATGCCTTGCCGTTCCCAATGGCGCAAGATCTCATTCACAGTTTGGCGGGTAGTTCCACTTAAGGCAGCCAATTCTTCGTGTGTGAAATGGAAACAAAACTCCTCGGCTGACATTTCTGATGGTTTCGACTGCACGGTACGCCAAAAGACACGAGCAAGACGCGAAGCAGCTTCTTGAAAGGCCAGGTCGACGACTAAGTCATTGGTCATGCGGAGAATTTGGCCGAGGAGGCGAATAAGACGTCGGGCAAGTTCCGGTGAATTGTCCAGCATCGATTGAAAATCTGACATACTCAGATAAAGCACTTCAGTTTCTTCAGCAGCGGTGGCCAACGCCAACGAATGTTCACTATAGACTTCTCCCGCAGAAAGGATCGCAACAGTAAATTCCTTTCCATCTTCGGAATAATATGATATTTTTACCTTCCCAGAGACAACAAAAAAGATAACATCCAGACAAGACGAGGGAAAAATTAAAGGTTGACGTTTCGCAAATCGTTCCTCATTAAAATACGGCTTCCAAGCTTCGAGCAAAGCGGGTGGAAAACCACGAAAAATCGGAAATCTTTCAAGGTCTGGAAGCGTTGATGGTTTGGACATAACTCCACATCCTTTCCGCAAGGCACATGCATAAGCAGAAATATCTTTCTTTAATATTGTTTCTTCAAGGGAGTTCTAGAGAACTTCCTTCAAATCCTTTCAGAAAGGCCAAGCAAATGGAGATTCAGTCATTAATTTTGATACTGTCTATTGATAAATTTCAGGAAATAATTCAGTATGGTAAGTATGTAAACGAGGAGGAAATACAATGGAAATTATCCAAGCCAAAGGCAATACATTTTGTATTGATACGGGAATGACCTATATCCCCTTCTATAAAATCAATGATGACGAGATTATCATGTTGGATTCGGGATGGGCCGAAGGAGAGAGAAAAGGAATAGAAGACGTTCTTGAAAAGAACAATCTTAGAATAGTGGGTATTATAAACAGTCATGCACATATCGACCATATAGGGAATAATGATTATTTTAAGAAAAAATATAACTGTATTATCGCTATGTCAGCCTATGAATCACTTGTTTGCAGTTCGACAGTTAATCTCAAAGTTTATTACAATAACCAAACCTTAACCAATGTCGAAAAACATTTTGGACATATGGTGTGCGAAACAGATATTATGATTGCGGATAACCAAGATAAAATATATGTGTGCGGGATTAAATTTAAAATTCTCCATACCCCAGGACACAGTCCTGCGCATATCTGTATTATTACTCCCGACAATGTCGCCTATTTAGGGGATGCCCTCATCAGCTATGAAGTCATGGCGGGTGCAAAAATGCCCTATGCGTTTATCCTTAGAGAGGATTTGAAAAGTAAAAAAAAGCTTTATGATTTGAAATGTAGCAAATACGTTGTGGCCCATAAAGGTATGTATCGCGATCATGAGATTACCAAACTTATCACAGATAATATCAATTTTTATAAGAACCGGGCGGAAAGCGTTTATTCTGTCATAAATGGGGCTATGACAATGGAAGAAATTATGAAGGCTGTTATTAAAGATTTTAATATTCATATACAGAGCATTTATCGTTATGCCGTAATCGAAAGAATGTTAAGATCCAATGTTGAATATCTTAATGAAACAGGGATGATCGATTTAAAGATGGACGAAGGATTCCTGAAATATACCAAGGTTAATTCTGAGTCATAATCGTGGAGTCAAGTCAGGGTCTTGGTTATTAATATAATTATTATAATGTTTGAATCATTCTGATATAATGAAAGGAAGAAACGAATTTGGACGAAGCTTTAGAGGAGGCTTAGCCGTGAAAAAAAGAATTAATACCCTCTATTTTAGTGCGACTGGTACGACGCAAAAAATAGTATCTGAAATAGCAAATAAAATATCAGACCCTCTTGACCGAAAAATACCTCTAAATAACGTTGATTTTACCTTACCTGGAGCTAGAAAAGATGTGCTTTCTTATCTGGAAGACGATCTTGTCATCATCGGAGTTCCAGTTTATGCAGGAAGGGTGCCCAATGTATTACTCAAGTATTTAAATTCGCTTCAAGGTAATGGGGCATTGGCAGTTGCTGTCGTTGTTTATGGAAACAGAAATTATGATGATGCTTTAGTTGAGTTAAAAGATATTCTCGAATTAGACGGTTTTAAAGTTATTGCAGGGGGTACATTTATCGGAGAACATGCATTTTCTGAAACCCTCGCTCAAAACAGACCGGATGAAAAGGATAGGGTCATCGCCGGTGATTTTGGCCAGCAAATCTATACCAAACTAACAACGCAGGATGAAATTCAAGCGGTCATTGTCAATGGCCAGATACCGTATCGAAAATATTATATGCCTAAGGATAGACAGGGCAACCCGATAGATATAAGGAAGGTTACTCCGAAAACAGATAGCAATTGTACGGATTGTAAACTTTGTGTCAATGTTTGCCCGATGGGTTCCATTGATTCTGATGATGTTTCTCAATTAACTGGAATTTGTATTAAATGTGGGGCGTGTATTAAAAAATGTCCTACCCATGCGAAGTACTATGATGATAAAAATTATCTAAGACATAAATATGAATTGGAGATGGGTTGTACTGAACGGAGAGAACCAGAATTATTTATCTAACGGTGAAAAAATTATTTTTAGATGATCAAGTAAGATTTTAATCCCCATGCAATGATCAGTAATTCTAAGAATCCCATGCTAAAACTCTTTTTGATACTCCTACATGTTTGTATTTAGTCTAACCAATTTGAAGTTCAGAATTTAATATTCAACAAAAGAAAGACTCAAGTATAGCGGTAAGCTAAACATGAGTCTTTTGGATTCTAAAACAAAGGCGCATGTATAGCAAAGTAAGCTACACATGAGTCTCATTCATTAAGGTGAGCCAGACCAGACCGAAAAGGGTCAGCATGTGACTTACCACACAGCAAAGGCCGTGCAAACGACTCCCTCATGGAATGATTAGTTGTAACATATCACAAAATTAGAGAAACCATAATAGTTTAAAGCATCATTTCAAGTTAAATTGCTTAAAATTTTGAGTGAAACGGGAAGCTAAATCTTGGGCGATCGCATCAAAATCGTCTTTATCAGCCCAAGTATTACGGGGATTAAGAATTTCACTCGGAACTCCTTCAATATGGTCGGGTACGAATAACTCAAACGTTGGATCCACATTGAAATTTGCTGTTTCAATGGAGCCGTTTAGCGCTGCCGTGATCATGGCGCGTGTATAGGCCAGCTTTATGCGCTTACCCACGCCATAAGATCCACCGGACCAGCCGGTATTTATAAGATATACTTTTGTATCATAAACGGAAATTCTTTCCCCGAGCATTTCTGCGTAAATGCGTGGTTCAAGAGGAAGGAAGGGGGCTCCAAAACAAGTTGAAAAGGTTGCCGTGGGTTCGGTGACGCCGCGCTCCGTCCCAGCTAATTTTGAAGTATACCCCGAGAGGAAATGATACATTGCCTGCTCTTTGGATAACCTAGAAATAGGCGGTAATACCCCAAAAGCATCGGCAGTCAAGAAAAAAATGACTTTCGGATGTCCTGCAACTCCAGGGATAACCGCTCCGTCGATATGTTCAATAGGATATGCTGCACGGGTATTTTCCGTTAACGATTTGTCTTGATAATCGGGCACGTGAGTCTCTGGATCGAGAACAACATTTTCTAATACCGTCCCATATTTAATAGCATTCCAAATTTGAGGTTCTCTTTCTTGGGAGAGATCAATGCACTTAGCATAACATCCACCTTCGAAATTAAAAATCCCATCCCCGCACCAGCCATGCTCGTCGTCGCCAATCAAACGGCGTTCGGGGTCAGCAGAGAGTGTTGTTTTACCTGTACCTGACAACCCAAAGAAGAGAGCAACATCGTCATTTTTGCCGATATTCGCCGAACAATGCATAGAAAGGGTATTCTTCAGGGGCAAAAAGTAATTTAGCACGCTGAAGATTGATTTCTTCATTTCTCCCGCATATTGGGTTCCCCCAATTAAAATAACGCGCTTTTCAAAAGAGCAAATAATAAATGCTTCCGAATGGGTACCATCGGTTTCTGGATTTGCTTTGAATCCAGGAACTGCAATAATTGTAAATCCTGGTTGATGATCTTCTAACTCATCTTCACTCGGACGTATAAAGAGTTGATGGACAAAGAGGTTTTGCCAAGCATACTCATTAATGACACGGATCGGTAGGCGATATTTCTCATGGGCACCGGCGAACCCATCAAAGATAAAAAGTTCTCGGTCTCGGAGATAGAGCTTAACTTGGGCGTACAGATTCTCGAAGCAATCTGTAGAAAGAGGACGGTTAACTGCCCCCCAAGCGATCTGTTTATGGACTAAGGGTTCATCCACAATAAATTTATCATCAGGTGAACGACCGGTATACTTCCCTGTACTTACACGCAAAGCTTCTGTCGAAGCGAGAGCCCCTTCTCCACGAGCGAGAGCTGTTTCGACTAATTCAGCTACCGATAAATTATAGTGTACCTTATTCGACGCAAAGCTCGCGCTGAGCTCGATTGGCTGTGCGCTCTGGTTCATATAATATTTTGCTCCTTTATTAAAGACTTAATTGAATACTATATTTTGTATACGCACTATTATAGCAACACATTGAGCGATATGTACATACTTTTTATTCAAAAATTTCACATTTATTACTCATAAATTCCCTGAGCTTTTCGAAATGATAATATGGCATGAAAAAGTAAGCTTATGTTATAATTTCATTATATAATCCGCTGAAGACTGAAAGGAAGGATTGAATGGAGATTTTTCTCATTGTGTTGCTTTGCAGTGTTTATAAGTAAGATCAAGGTATGCCTTGCTTTTCGATAATCATCCTCTGAAGCGTTCCAACTCAAGGAATACATATTTCATAGGATAGAAGTAGAAAAAGATTAAAGAGGAGAAATTACCTTGGAAGAACATATCAGAATATTCTTTCAACTAAGGTAATAATAAGATAATATGAAGATAGACAAAAATATAGAAGGTTTCAGTAGTGAAGGAAGCTGCGAAACGAGGAATGTTTGACGGATTAGGATCGTATCATAGGTTTCTCCGGCGAACGGAAAGCCTATCTCTGCCATTGTAGGTTTGGATGGAGTGGGGGGATAAAGAGATGAGCTGGAATCCAGAAATGACGTTTTGGGCTATGATAAGTTCAATTAGCGATGGCATCTATATCACAGATGCTAAAGGAAATTGTCTTGCTCACAATGAAGCTTTTCTACATATCACAGGGATCCCCATAAATGTCGTGGGGCTAAATGTTAACATGCTTCTCGACGATAACTTAATCTCAGACTCAGCGACAATCGAGGTCATTCGAAGCGGCCAGCGTGCGTCTAAGATAATCAGATATCCTAGTGGTTGCGAGGCCTTAGTAACCGGTAATCCGGTCTATGATGAAGAGGGAAACTTAATTAACGTGGTGTGCGAGGTTCGTGATTTAAGCGAACTTAATACGTTGAAGGATGAAGTAAGACGTTCTAAACAGCTTAACAAGCAATACCGAGAGATACTTAAAAACTATAGTCCTGCTGAGTACAATGACATGGTAACGGTACGCGATCCTAAAATGCAAAGGTTGCTGGATACGTTACCCAGAATCGGGGATGCCGATGCTACGGTGCTGATCTACGGTGAGTCTGGGGTAGGAAAAGGGCTCATTGCCTCTCTGATCCACCAGCATAGCCGTCGTAGTACTAAAGGGCAGTTCGTAAAGGTGGACTGCAGTGCGATTCCCTCCGCATTGATTGAATCGGAATTATTTGGCTATGAGGGAGGGGCATTCACAGGTGCGAGGCGAGAGGGCAAGGCGGGATTGTTGGATCAGGCCAACCAAGGGACAGCCTTCTTGGACGAGATCGGCGAGTTACCGCTGTTTCTCCAGGTAAAACTGCTTAGTGTTCTACAGGACCATAAAATTCTACGCGTTGGCGGAACGACGCCTCTGGCAATGGATATTCGATTTATCTGTGCCACTAATCGGGATCTAGAGAAGATGGTAGAGGAGGGGACCTTTCGTGAGGATCTCTACTACCGTCTAAATGTAATACCCATTGCTATTCCGCCCCTACGAGAAAGAAAAGAAGATATTTTTGTGTTGACTTTATCCTTCTTAAATAAATTTTGTGAAAAGTATCATCGCAAACTTAGTTTTGTACCAGAAGCAATGGACTGCTTCCACGAATACTCTTGGCCCGGCAATGTACGTGAACTGGAGAACATCGTGGAACGGTTGGTTGTGCTTAGCCAAACCGATTTGATTGAGAAAGCCGATTTGCCGGAGAAGATTCGGCAGGCCTGTCAGGTTGTGGCTCCGCTTGGTCCCTCGCGTCCTCATGAAGGTAAAATAATCCCGTTGAAAGTAGCGGTGGCTGTTACAGAACGGCAATTGATCGAGCGAGCGTTTAGGCAAAACAAACACCTTGGGCCGGCCGCGCAAGCACTCGGTATCGACATTTCCACCCTTTTGAGAAAATGCAAAAGACTGGGGATTGAGCGCGCTGCAACATCGGCAGAAATGCCATGAATAGGTCACTTAGCCTAGGCTGAGCTGCCTAGGTCACTGGCAGAATCGCGATAACGTATAGACTCAAGACCTGCTATCAGTGTGTTCTGGTTATATTTCTGAATATTCAAAATGTGGCACGACTCTTGCTTAATATAACCATTAGAAGCAGGAAGGGGATGCTACATTTTTTATTTTGTTCCTGCCTGAATGAAAGAAGTAGGAGGTAGGGTAAATGTTTGGATTAACTGAAGATCAAGAATCGTTACGGGCTATGGTACGTTCCTTCGCCGATAAGGTCGTAGCGCCTGGGGCACAGGAACGTGACCGGACGGGTGAATTCCCATTGGAAATCGTTAAAAAGTTAGGAGAACTTGGTCTTTTAGGGCTGCCTTTTTCTGAGGACGTAGGGGGAACGGGTGGGGATACGGTCAGTTATGCTTTAGCAGTAGAGGAAATATCCAGGGTTTGTGCCTCGACTGGAATTACTTATGCTGCTTTACTATCCTTAGGGATAAGCCCAATATATTTTTTCGGAACGCCTGAGCAAAAAGAAAAATATCTTCCTTCTTTATTTAGTGGTAAATATTTAGCTGCCTTTGGTTTGACAGAGCCTGGTGCTGGCTCTGATGCAGGTGGGACGAAAACAAGGGCACGCCGAACGGATAAGGGATGGGTTCTTAATGGGTCTAAATGTTTTATTACCAATGCAAGTTATGCGGGGGTTGTCACCGTAACAGCGCTTACCGATCCTGACAAAGGAATCCGCGGGATTAGTTCCTTTCTGGTGGAACCGGGGACTCCAGGATTCCAGATTAACACCCCTTATGATAAAATGGGCCTCCATGCTTCTAATACTACGGAACTTGTTTTTGAGGATGTAGAAATTTCGGCGGAAAACCTCTTAGGAGACGAAAACAACGGTTTCCGTCAATTTATGCAGATTTTAGACGGCGGAAGGATTAGCATTGGGGCAATGGGTGTGGGAATATCCCAAGGTGCACTCGACAAGGCATTACAGTATTCTATGGAGCGGAAGCAATTTGGCCAGACGTTAAGTAGTTTTCAGGCAATCCAGTTTAAACTGGCAGACATGGCTACTCAAACTGAATTATCGCGCCTGATGGTTTTGCGGGCGGCAAGCCTTAAAGATGCCCACCTACCTTTTGGGAGAGAAGCAGCCATGGGCAAACTATATGCCTCTGAAACTTCAGTCAAGAATTCCCTAGAGGCGATCCAAATTCACGGTGGATATGGCTATATGAAAGATTATCATGTAGAAAGGTATCTGCGAGATGCCAAGCTGTTGGAAATAGGAGAGGGTACGTCGGAAATTCAACGCTTAGTCATCGCGAGGGCTTTGGGGTGTCGCTAGGAGCACTTCAACATCGGCAGAAATGCCATGAATAGGCAAATTGGCCTGGGCTGAGTTGCCTAGATCTCTGGCGAAATTGCGATAGCGTAGAGACAGCAAGACCTGGAATCAGTGGATTCACTCAATATTTCAGAATATTCAATATCTGGCACGACTCTTGCTTAATATAATCATTAGAAGAAGGAAGGGGGTGCCACATTTTCTATTATGGCGTTGGATAATTCGAATCTATATGTATGAGGAGGATAACTATGAGACCAGTGTATATGGTATCTGGTGGAATCACTAAATTTGCTAAATCCACACCGAAAAAGGACTTTCGTTATATGGCGAAAGAGTCTTTCGATCAAGCTATGGCCGATGTACCAAATTTGACGTTAGATCAGATTGATGGATCAGTAATAGCCTATTTTTCTGATCACTTTACGCGTCAGTTGATGGCAGGAATTATGGTCCAGGATTATTTGGGGCTTACTCCAAAGCCCTCTAAACGGGTTGAGTCCGGTGGCGCTACTGGAGGAATGTGCTTTCAATCAGCCTGGGAGTCAATTGCTAGTGGACGGATGAACGTCTGTGTAGCAGTTGGATTTGAAACCATGTCTCATGTGAATACCTGGAAGGGAAATGAGTTTATAGCACTAGCTTCAGATGTTAACTTTGATTATCCTGTTGGCGGTTTCTATACTGGCTATTATGCGATGATGGTCAAACGACATATGCATGAATTCGGCACCACGGAGCGGCAACTTGCTGCTGTCTCGGTAAAAAATCATGGAAACGCTATGCATAATCCTTACGCCCAGTTTCCGGCGGAACTAACGATTGAAGATGTACTCAACTCCGAAATGGTAGCTGATCCCTTGAAGCGGTTAGATATATGCGTGATGTCCGACGGGGCTGCTACAGCCATTTTAGCCTCGGAAGAAATGGCCTTTAAGTTAACGGACAAACCGATCCTGGTTAGTGGTGTGGGAACGGGAACAGATGCCATGCGTTTATCGGATCGTCCATCGCGCGAAGTCATCCTTCTTGACCACGAACGCGCTGAGGATTATAAAGACTTGAAATATCCAGGAGTACATTCGTTCAGAGGAGGCCGAGTTGCGGCGAAAGAAGCTTACAAAATGGCTGGAATCGATAACCCAATTGAGCAACTCGATTTCGTAGAACTTCACGACGCGTTTACATCTTCGGAAATTCAAACCTATGAAGATCTAGGTTTATGTAAATATGGAGATGGTGGAAAATTTGTAGAATCTGGAGCAGCCAATGTAGACGGGAAAATACCCGTGAATCCCTCTGGAGGACTCTTAGCCTGTGGTCATCCGGTCGGAGCAACGGGATTGATGCAATCCGTTTTTGCGCTCTGGCAGCTTCAGGGAACCATTGGAAAACATTTCGGTGGGGATGATACGTTACAAATAAAAGGCGCTAAACGAGGTTTGATCCACAGCCACGCTGGGACGGGTACTTATATTACCTGTAGCATTCTCGAAAGGGGGTTCTAAACTATGAGCGAAAAGAAAGTCCCAATTTCGACCAAGATGGAAGAAGTAGAACTAGGATGTGTACTTTACAATATAGATCCTATCATTATGAAATACCACTATGAAGTGGATTACATTCATAGTTATGCCCAAGACTCACCCTTTTTTGAGGGCTTAGCTAAAGGAGAGCTTAAAGGGAGTAAGTGCACAAAGTGTGGCAGTACCTTTGCGACCCCACGCAGCCACTGTATGACCTGCGGAGCGGAGACGGAATGGATGCAGCTCCCCTTGACAGGGAAAGTGCATACCTTTACAACCTGTTATTTCGGGGGACAAGAGTTTTTGGCAGAAACCCCCTTCACTCTAATTATGGTGGAGTGGCCTGGGGTTGATACGCTATTCCTAGCCCGCCTGATCGGCGTAGCCCCGGAAGATGTCAAGATTGGCATGGAGGTTAAGGCGAAATTTAAACGATTAAGCCAGTTCAAACCCACTGATGTCTATTTTGTTCCTGCCTGAGAATTCACGGGGATTTCCATACGGGGCAGTTCTTAAGCTGAACTGTCCCGTAACTCATCTTCGATTTTCCTTGCCACTAGGCTGTGTTCAATCACATTGGCAACCCGAAAATGGAAAGACATCACTCATTGCAGATCTGGATGGAGTGGGAGGGATAAAGAGATGAGTTGGAATCCAGAAATGACGTTTTGGGCTATGATAAGTTCAATTAGCGATGGCATCTATATCACAGATGCTAAAGGAAATTGTCTTGCTCACAATGAAGCTTTTCTACATATCACAGGGATCCCCATAAATGTCGTGGGGCTAAATGTTAACATGCTTCTCGACGATAACTTAATCTCAGACTCAGCGACAATCGAGGTCATTCGAAGCGGCCAGCGTGCGTCTAAGATAATCAGATATCCTAGTGGTTGCGAGGCCTTAGTAACCGGTAATCCGGTCTATGATGAAGAGGGAAACTTAATTAACGTGGTGTGCGAGGTTCGTGATTTAAGCGAACTTAATACGTTGAAGGATGAAGTAAGACGTTCTAAACAGCTTAACAAGCAATACCGAGAGATACTTAAAAACTATAGTCCTGCTGAGTACAATGACATGGTAACGGTACGCGATCCTAAAATGCAAAGGTTGCTGGATACGTTACCCAGAATCGGGGATGCCGATGCTACGGTGCTGATCTACGGTGAGTCTGGGGTAGGAAAAGGGCTCATTGCCTCTCTGATCCACCAGCATAGCCGTCGTAGTACTAAAGGGCAGTTCGTAAAGGTGGACTGCAGTGCGATTCCCTCCGCATTGATTGAATCGGAATTATTTGGCTATGAGGGAGGGGCATTCACAGGTGCGAGGCGAGAGGGCAAGGCGGGATTGTTGGATCAGGCCAACCAAGGGACAGCCTTCTTGGACGAGATCGGCGAGTTACCGCTGTTTCTCCAGGTAAAACTGCTTAGTGTTCTACAGGACCATAAAATTCTACGCGTTGGCGGAACGACGCCTCTGGCAATGGATATTCGATTTATCTGTGCCACTAATCGGGATCTAGAGAAGATGGTAGAGGAGGGGACCTTTCGTGAGGATCTCTACTACCGTCTAAATGTAATACCCATTGCTATTCCGCCCCTACGAGAAAGAAAAGAAGATATTTTTGTGTTGACTTTATCCTTCTTAAATAAATTTTGTGAAAAGTATCATCGCAAACTTAGTTTTGTACCAGAAGCAATGGACTGCTTCCACGAATACTCTTGGCCCGGCAATGTACGTGAACTGGAGAACATCGTGGAACGGTTGGTTGTGCTTAGCCAAACCGATTTGATTGAGAAAGCCGATTTGCCGGAGAAGATTCGGCAGGCCTGTCAGGTTGTGGCTCCGCTTGGTCCCTCGCGTCCTCATGAAGGTAAAATAATCCCGTTGAAAGTAGCGGTGGCTGTTACAGAACGGCAATTGATCGAGCGAGCGTTTAGGCAAAACAAACACCTTGGGCCGGCCGCGCAAGCACTCGGTATCGACATTTCCACCCTTTTGAGAAAATGCAAAAGACTGGGGATTGAGCGCGCTGCAACATCGGCAGAAATGCCATGAATAGGTCACTTAGCCTAGGCTGAGCTGCCTAGGTCACTGGCAGAATCGCGATAACGTATAGACTCAAGACCTGCTATCAGTGTGTTCTGGTTATATTTCTGAATATTCAAAATGTGGCACGACTCTTGCTTAATATAACCATTAGAAGCAGGAAGGGGGTGCCACATTCTTTATTTTGGGGCAGAGTTAGATGTCTAGAAATAGAAATCATGAAGGAGGGGTTATGTGGTATTAAAAGAAGGATACTCGATTGATTCCGTACCTATAGGCGATCTAATCGCTTGGGTGGTCGATCGATTGGCTTATTATAAAATACCACGCTATTGGGAACTCCGGGATAGTTTGCCTGTTACTCCGACTGGTAAGATTCAGAAACAGAAACTTAAGGGGGAGAAAGAGAATTTAGCCGTTGGATCCTTTGACAGGGTTGAAAACAAGTGGGTAAAAGAGTTTACTCAGCCTTCATAGTAACTTCAAAAATATCGTAAGTTAGCATTGCTTAGGTTGTGCAAGTATATATTGGCTAATCTCCTAGTACCCAGATTTGAGGCTTAGGGAGGTTGAAATTAAAAATGACAAAAGTAATTAGTCTTGAAGAAGCGATCAGCAAGATTGAGAATGGAATGACCATAATGGCCGGAGGGTTTATTGGATGTGGAACTCCCGGACAACTTGTGGAAGGAATCTGCCAGAGAGGAATTAAAGAGCTGACTCTCATTGCCAATGATACGGGTATTCTCGGGGATTCGATGTCCAAGCTCATTGTACAACGATGTATTAGTAGGCTCATCGCAACCCACATTGGCACGAACAAGGAAACCGGAAGGCAAATGTCAGCCGGCGAGCTTGAGGTGACACTCGTACCACAAGGAACGTTAGTCGAGCAAATTCGGGCAGCGGGCGCGGGATTGGGAGGAGTTTTAACACCGACTGGGATTGGAACGATTGTGGAGGAAGGGAAACAGAAGCTCGAGGTAAATGGAGCCGAATATCTACTGGAGCTCCCTGTCCGAGCAAACGTAGCCTTATTAAATGCCTATAAAGCGGATAAGGCTGGAAATCTTGTTTATCGTCGTGCTGCCCGTAACTTTAATCCAATAATGGCAACGGCCGCCGATATTGTTATTGTTCAAGTGGATCATATCGTTGAAGTTGGGGAAATCGATCCGGACGAAGTCATGACCCCAGGTATCTTTATCGATTATCTAGTACAGAAACAGTCGCGGGAGGTGACCAACGTTGGATAAGGAAGCGAGGATGGAGTGGCTTGTAAAACGAGTGGCCCAAGAATTCAAAACGGGAGATGTCGTCAACTTAGGGATCGGGATACCTACTAAGGTAGCGAACGCTTTACCAGAAGGGATAAAAATTATTCTTCAGTCTGAAAACGGATATATGGGGGTTGGCCCTATACCGGAAACTGGAAAGGAGGATCCTGACACAGTTAATGCCGGAGGACAATATGCTACCATTATACCAGGTGGTTGCAGCTTTGACAGTGCCATGTCTTTTACCATCATTAGGGGTGGTCATGTAGATGCTACAGTGTTAGGAGCACTTCAAGTGGATGAAGAAGGAAATTTAGCAAGCTGGATGATCCCAGGAAAGATGGTTCCTGGAATGGGGGGAGCAATGGATCTGGTGGTCGGGGCGCGACGCGTTATTGTTGCCATGGAGCATACCGCCAAAAATGGTGGCTTAAAAGTCTTGAAGAAGTGTACATTGCCTTTGACGGCAGCAAAACAAGTCAATCTGATTGTCACGGATATGGGAGTTATCGAAGTGACCCCCAAGGGTTTGGTCCTTAAGGAGATTGCACCGGGTTTAACCTTCGAGGAAGTGCAAGAGTGTACAGAGGCTACGTTAATCACATCAGAACCGGAAAAAGTTGCTGTATAACTAGGCATTCACGGAATGCATGATTGCGGAGTGAGGGTGATTTACAAGAAGTTAGAGTAAAAAAGTGAGGGGGATACTTATGTACAGAGATGAGTATCGTAACAAGTGTGTCACTGCCGATGAAGCCGTAAAAGTGGTCCGTAGTGGAGATTGGATTGAGTTTTGCTGGGCTGCAAGTATTGCAAGTTTGCTAGAAGAAGCTTTGGCTCGGCGTACAGAAGAACTTTATGATGTGAATATACGCGGAGCAGTGCTCATGAAGCCGTTGGAAATTTTAAAAAGTGATCCTAAGGGTGAACATTTTACCTGGAATAGTTGGCATCTCAGTGGGAGTGAACGAAAATTAGTCCAAAACGGTCAAGCCTATTATATTCCTATCAAATATTCAGAGGTGCCTCGGTGGATCCGCGAAAATTTACAGACCGATGTTGTTGCAATTCAAGTTGCACCAATGGACGAACAGGGGTATTTTAGCTTTGGGGTTACAATATCTCATTATGCGGCGGCGATTGAAAAGGCTCGAGCCGTCATAGTCGAGGTGAATGAGGATATGCCGAGTGTCCAAGGTGGGTATGACCATAGGGTCCATATTTCAAACGTAGATTATGTTGTTGAAGGGGGACATCTAGGACTTCCTGAATTACCTTCGGCAACTCCCTCAGAAATAGATAAGAAAATTGCTTCATATGTATTGCCTGAGATTTCGGACGGTTCATGTATTCAGTTAGGTATAGGGGGGATGCCGAATGCCTTAGGACAGATGATTGCCGAATCGGATCTTAAGGACTTAGGGATTCACACAGAAATGTTAGTGGATGGATTTGTGGACATGGTTAAAGCAGGAAAAGTGAATGGATCGTGTAAACAACTCGATCGGGGTAAAATTGTTTATTCCTTTGCAGCTGGAACACAAAAGCTCTATGATTTCATGAAGAATAATCCAGATGTCGTAGCGTATCCTGTGAATTACACAAATTATCCCTGCAATGCTTCACAAAATAACCAATTGATTTCCATCAACAGTTGTTTGGAGATCGACTTGACGGGTCAAGTTTGTTCTGAATCGGTTGGTACCAATATGATGAGCGGTTCTGGTGGCCAGCTTGACTTTGTGGAAGCCGCCTATTATTCAAAAGGAGGTAAAAGCTTTATCTGCTTGCCTTCCACCTATAAAGATAAACAGGGGCACGTTAAGTCCCGTATTAAACCGGTTTTAACAGAGGGCGCTGCGATTACAGATACGAGGACAACCGTCCAATTTGTGGTTACAGAGTATGGAAAGGTTAATCTTAAAGGGTTGTCTACTTGGCAACGGGCAGAAGCTTTGATTTCGATTGCACACCCTGATTTCAGGGAGGAACTGATCGCTGAGGCAAAGAAACTCAAGATTTGGCGCCAGAGCCAGAGCCGTTAAATAGTGAAAAGACAACAACACGCAGCCCAGCCGATTATGCATCGGCTGGGTTGCGTGTTGTTGTCTTTTTAAGATCATTCGCGATATATTAAGCTCTGCTCCATGCACGGTATTTTTTGGCCAATTTCTTATAATCTTTGGTGCTATTGCCCTAATCTTGACTCAATTGGACGCTATACAATTCACTTGAAAACGAGTATGATGGTTAACAGTTACATATGGCTAACGCTGAATTCTTCTGAAACGGGGGAACCAAATGTCCAGGCTGTTGAAGCCTGACTGGGGTGAATCACACAAAGTGACGGGTTATTCCTTTCGACCCGAATCCGACAGCTAACCTCGTAAGCGTTGAAGGGGGTAAAAATGTAAACCATACCCTTTGGTTTACTATGTTTGTTTGCTACAAACCCCGAGACGGGGTTTTTTCTTATTTTTAAAAGGGTAACCTAGAACAATTGATTTCAACTATTAGGGGTGGCTTTTGATGTTAAGGTATTTTAAACGTTTCCTTATTGGTAAACCAAAGAACACTGCCCAATTAATAAATGAACGCCTCAGTAAGAAGAAAGCTTTAGCGGTATTTTCTTCGGATGCTTTATCTTCTGTTGCTTATGCTACTGAAGAAATTCTTTTAGTCCTCGTAATCGCAGGTGCAGTAGCTCTGCCGTATTCAATTCCAATTGCGGCTGCTATTTTAGCGCTTTTAGCAATCCTAGTACTTTCTTATCGGCAAACCATTTATGCTTATCCTTCGGGTGGAGGGGCTTATATTGTAGCTAAGGAAAATTTAGGGACAAATCCTGGTTTGGTGGCAGGGGCAGCGTTAGTCATCGATTACATTTTGACTGTTGCGGTTAGTATTGCTGCAGGTGTTGCAGCGCTTACCTCAGCTTTTCCAGCACTTCACGATCATAAGGTACTTATTGCTTTGATCTTTATCTGGATCTTGACGCTCTTGAATCTCAGGGGTTTAACTGAATCAGCAACGATTTTTGCCTTACCCACTTATCTTTTCATAGCCAGTATCATTTTCTTGTTAGGAACGGGAATCGTGAAGCTTTATCTGTATGGTCAGCCACTGGTCCAGGATATCCCAGTTACGACTCTGCCGGCAGGCATTACTCTTTTCCTTATACTCAGAGCATTTTCGGCGGGTTGTACGGCCTTAACTGGAGTAGAGGCGATAAGTAATGGTGTCCCAGCCTTTAAACGCCCGGAATCTAGAAATGCAGCCTTAACCTTAATCATCATGGCCAGTATTATTGTGATCTTATTTGGTGGGATTACGTTGTTAGCTAACATCTATCATATAAGACCAAATCTTACAGAAACGGTAGTTTCTCAGATTGCCGCCATGGTTTTTGGACGTAACGTTTTCTATTATGTGGTCCAAATCAGTACGGCGATGATCTTATTTCTAGCGGCTAATACGAGCTTTGCAGGATTTCCTATGTTGGCCTCTCTCTTAGGAAAGGATGGGTTCCTACCGCGGCAACTGGCTATGCGGGGAGATCGCTTAGTTTATTCGAATGGGATTATCACTCTGGCAACGTTAGCTTCTTTGCTGGTTATCATCTTTAAAGGGGAAGTTCACGCTTTAATTCCTCTTTACGCCATTGGCGTATTCTTATCTTTTACCTTATCTCAGGGCGGAATGGTGATGCGCTGGATTCGTCAAAAACATGCCGGCTGGCATGCCCATGTTCTGATCAATGGCATAGGGATGGTGGTAACGGGCATTGTCTTGATCGTTATCGCGGTGACTAAGTTTACGAGCGGAGCTTGGATGGTCATCGCCTTAATCCCTCTTTTGGTGTTATTATTTCAAAAAATCCATGATCACTATCTGACTATTGCTCAAGAACTAGCATTTCACGGCGAAACAATAGAAATGCCGACCCGCCAAAAAATCATTATCCCGATCGCTAGTTTAACTCGGGTAGTAGCCCAAACTTTAGACTATGCTAAGACCTTGTCGCCTGATATCGTGGCAGTTCATGCAGGTGTGGATGAGGAAAAGGCTGAAAAATTGAAGAAGAAATGGGAGGAATATGAGCCAGATATCCCCTTAATTATTTTGCCTTCGCCTTACCGTTCCATCTTAGATCCGATACTCGATTATATTAATGAGCAGGAAGCGCAGACTGCTCCGAGAGAGTTAATCACGGTTTTAATTCCGGAGTTTGTTACGCATAAATGGTGGCAGTATACGTTGCATAATCAGACCGGGCTTTATCTTAAAACGGCATTATTATTAAGAAAAGACATCGTCATTGCCAGTGTTCCTTTCCATATACGGCACTAAAGCAAGGGTTATACAACGCCATATTGCACAATAGTACGGATTCCCTTATGATCAAGCTAAGCGTAGGGAAAGTGAGGGAAACAGCTTGGCTAATAACAGAGAATTTTTTTGGAGTCAAACCTCGGATGCTTTGTTTCGAGAAATGCGATCAAGAAGTTCTGGACTTTCAACTCAGGAGGTTAATATTGCTCAAAAAGAATATGGCTTGAATAATAGTCTAAAACGAAAAAAGACGGGAACGCTTAGCTTATTGCTCAACCAGTTTAAAAGTCCAATTATAATCATCCTTCTTTTTGCCGCAGGATTATCCGCATTTTTAGGAGATGCGAGCGATACGCTGATCATCGTTTTTATAATTCTGGTTAGTGGATTATTGAGCTTTTGGCAGGAACGAGGAGCTCAAAATGCCGTCGAAAGCTTACTGGCCGTTGTGGACATTAAATGTACAGTACTCAGAGATGAATTGCCTGTAGAAATATCGACGAAAGAAATCGTACCGGGTGATGTGATTCTTTTGAGAGCAGGAGATGTCATTCCTGGGGATAGTTATCTTCTTGAAGAAACAGATCTATTTGTATCAGAAGCCACACTGACTGGGGAAACCTATCCGATTGAGAAGACGGTTGAAATATTACCTGAGGATACACCGCTTGCGAAAAGAACGAATTCGCTCTGGATGGGCACCCATGTGGTCAGTGGAACGGCGAAGGCGCTTGTCGTATTAACGGGGAAGAAAACTGAGTTTGGCAGGATTTCAGAGCGCTTGCGCTTGAAACCGCCAGAGACAGACTTCACTCGGGGTGTTCACAAGTTTGGCTATCTATTGTTAGAAGTTACGTTTATCTTAGTGTTGCTTATTTTCGCGATCAATGTTTACTTTGCCCGGCCAGTCTTGGAAGCGTTCATGTTCTCACTCGCTCTTGCGGTAGGACTTACACCTCAATTATTACCGGCCATAATTAGTATCAACCTAGCTCATGGAGCCAAGGGGATGGCTGAAAAAAAGGTGATTGTCAAGCGGCTGGATGCCATCGAGAATTTTGGGAGCATGAATATTCTTTGTTCAGATAAAACGGGGACTTTAACTGAAGGTACAGTGCGCGTGCACAGCACCTTGGATGCTCTAGGAAGGGCAAGTGAAAAGGCTTCACTCTATGCGTATTTAAATGCTATCTATGAATCAGGTTATTCAAATCCTATCGATGAAGCTATTAAAGCCTACCGTCAATACGACCTTACGGATTATCGCAAAGTCGAAGAGATTCCCTATGATTTCACACGTAAAAGATTAAGCATTTTGGTGGAAAAGGATCACCGGTTATTGATGGTGACAAAAGGGACTTTCACTAATATTATAGAAATTTGTTCAACCGTGGAAGATGAGCAGGGAAATAGTGTTGATTTTCAGTCGGCTATTTATGAACAGGCCAAACAGAATTATCAGGATCTGAGCACCAAAGGACTACGTGTCCTGGGTTTGGCCTATAAAGAAGTCGATCCTAACCAAAAGTTCGATAGGGAACAAGAAAAGGATATGACTTTTTTGGGTTTGCTGGTACTTTATGATCCCCCGAAGGATCAGATCGTCCAGTCCATCGCTTACCTCAAGGAATTGGGGGTTTCCCTGAAGGTGATTACAGGCGATAATCAATTGGTCGCAGCGGCGGTTGCCAAGGAAATCGGAATTCAGAATGCCCAGGTGTTAACCGGTTCGGAGTTATCCAAAATGAGTGATGTTGCCCTCCTACATCGGGTTAACCAAGTCGATGTGTTTGCTGAAACGGAGCCTAATAGTAAAGAACGGATTGTCCTGGCTCTGCGGAAGTCAGGCAACGTTGTAGGCTATATCGGTGATGGAATCAATGATGTGTCTGCCCTGCATAGTGCGGATGTAGGAATTACGGTAGAAAGTGCTGTGGATGTGGCGAAAGGGACAGCAGATATCGTTCTGTTGGAAAAAGACTTAATGGTGTTAGCGGAAGGGGTCAAAGAAGGCAGAAAAACTTTTTCCAATACCTTGAAATATATCTTCATGGCGACGAGCGCTAATTTTGGTAATATGTTTAGCATGGCTGGTGCCTCCCTTTTCCTACCCTACTTGCCGATGCTGCCCAAGCAGATCCTGATGACGAACTTATTGACGGATTTCCCCGAGCTGACAATTGCAACGGATAAAATCGATGATGAGATGGTCGAGAAACCGCTGCGCTGGGATCTTAAATTCATTCGTCGATTTATGATTGTTTTTGGGGGCGTGAGTTCAGTCTTTGATTATTTGACGTTTGGTGTCTTGTTTTTAATTTTCCATGCCAACGTCGAACAGCTGCGAACGGCCTGGATGATTGAATCGGTCATATCCGCTTCGGCAGCGGTGCTCATGATCCGAACCCGTCGACCCTTTTTTCAAAGCAGACCCAGTCGGTACCTTTTGCTAACCACTCTACTCATCATGGGTGTCGTCGCAGTTCTGCCTTTAACACCTCTGGGTGCAATCCTTGGTTTAGTTCCCTTATCTTTGAGTTATTATGGGGCTATTGGGCTGATTGTGTTTCTCTATATCGTGTGTGTAGAGATAGCGAAGAAAGTGTTTTATTCAAGAATTGCAAAGTGACTATTCTAGCAGGTGTTTAACACGGTTATGAAATGAGTCAGAACGCAACTCATACCTGGCAGTTTTGTTTTACTTAACATGAATTATAAGACGCAAGTTCTAAGCTCCAACTTAATAAAAAGATCTGGTAAATCAGTGTACAGAGCAAATCACAATTTAATTGTTGCGTATTTCACCGATTATCCTCTGTTGTTTAATTCGGATTGCCTGATAGACAACAGCTGGGTATTGCTCAGCATAGAACCGCCTTAATTCATTTTCTAATCCAGCTTCCCATTATCCATACAACCTACTCTAAGCCCCTTCCGCAACCCTCGCCTCCGAAGTGTGTCATGAAGGAATTGAGACGTAAATCAATTTCATGCTTTGCAAAAGATGAGGGAAGGCCCCTCGAACCCGGTATTCAGGTGCAGGGTTCAAACAACCTTAAGCTGCTGTGTTCAAAAGACATGGTAGTGAGCGTTAAGGAAAAGGCTGGAAGGACCAGTTATGTGTGTATCATGGAGCTAAACGAAAATGTAGGACTGAAGAAGTTCCGTAAGAGGGAACAATGCTATCAAAACCAGAGATTTTCGGAGTAGCTGGGATTAATCCGGAAGGAACCTGATTACTGTCCGGATGGTAGTCGGTATAGAGGTCACAGGAACGTGATACAGGCTTTTGCAACAAGGAACATGAGAACCTACGGCGAACAGCACCTCACCTTCCTAATATTTGTTAGTATATGACAAAAAATAATTGTATGTAATAGCCTATCTAAGCATAATTTCTATAATAGCATAGTGCAAAACGAATGCATTTATACCCTAGGAATCATAGAAACCCGAATATAATTAATCAATAATTTCCAATAGAGTCTTGCGAAATCTAAATTCCGATATTTTGGAGACAAAAAGATCTTGGCCATTAATAGCAACAACGGGAATTACATATTGATATTTTTCAAAGAGTGCTTGATTTTGTGAAATGTCTATCACCTGTAATGTGAATGGTATCTTTTCCTGTACTTTAAGTAGAATTGCTTTAGCCTTGTCACATAGGCAACATCCAGGCTTACTGTAGATCACCACGTTAGGCTTTGTGGTTGTCATAGTTCATCCTCATTTCTGCAAACGACATTTGATTCTCCTACGTTAATGTGGGAGGGTATATTGATTGAATAAAAACGGAAAACCCCCGAGAGCTATCAACTCTACGGAGGTTCCTAGTCAAGCCAGTCTCTGTAACCAGAACCAGCGTTAATTCTACTTTTATGGTATCAAATAATGTCGAATTTTTCAAGCCTGGAATCTTGCAAATGTAAAGTTAGCCAACATAATTGAATCAGTAACTTTCAGCCCCTGTAAGAATTGCGCAGTTTCATTGTAATTTTTTAACTCAATACCTTCAGTCTCTAATTCTAATTTAACAGCACTTGGAACCTTTAAAGCTTCGATAAATAGATAACAGGTGTTTAGTGTGACTACTACGTTGGCGAGGGTAACGGGATTATTAGGAACATCAGCCCCCCGAATATTTAAAAGCCAAGCCATGTCATCTAAGGAAGTAAGTAAATGATAGTTGGCACCTTTAGTTTTCATTTCCGCTCTTACTTGGTTTAGTTTTTCGATACGCGACGTCCCCGCGAACTTAACATCATGGACAAAAATTGGCTTAGCAGGCAGTGCGGGTTGGTCTTCCCAGAGCTTTCCCACTAAATCCTGATCTATTTTCAAATTTATATTTTTTGCCTTAAATTCCTCTTTCATTTCGTTAACCTTAAACGCCGAAAAAACACGTCCATCAAAACCAATGCAGCTATTTTCGGTAAGAACAGTGCTTAACCAATCGGTGTAAGAGGGTACACCGAGATCGGCCATTCTAAATAATCTAATTCCGGAATTCTGGAGTTGCTTTTCGGCTTGAATATAGTATCTCCCATCTGTCCAAAGACCAGCATCATCTAAAGTTATAACGGCCGTACCAGCTGAACCAGTAAACCCGGAGATCCATTGCCTGCATTTAAAGTGATCTGCCACATATTCGCTAAGATGCGAATCCGCACTCGGAATTATGTATGCATCCATTTTATATTCTTTCATTAAGTGCCTTAACTTTTCGACCTTCTCTTTGATTTCCACTACGATCACTCTACTTTCAATAATTTAGACTTAGCCAATTGGTTTTGAAATAATTGCAATAAAAATAATTGCACCAGTAAAATGCAATTATTTTATCTTATTTGAAGAACAACTCTGTTAATTGCGTACCTCTCCAAGTTTTTCATTTGGTCACAAGAACAGGGCATGGTGCATTAACCAAAACACGTTGAGTTACACTCCCTATGATAGCGCCTGCGATGGGTCCGTGCCCACGGGTACCTATTATCACCATGTCTATATCTTTCTTTGTTTCATTGATAATAGCCTGGGCTGGATAACCTAAGACGAATTTTTTCTGTACTTTGACTTGTCCGATATCTATTCCAGTGAGTGCGGCTTCCAAGGCAGCATCTCCCATTTGGTTAATTTCCTCTTGAGAAAAATTATAGGAATTACTTCCGTAATAATCCCAAGCTAAGGCTGGAATAGGGATGACATGGAAAAGAATGATTTCTGAATCTAGATGTTCTGCAAGTTGTAAGGCAGTGAGCAGAGCACGGCGTGAGGGCTCTGAGATGTCGGTAGGAACTAAAATCCTTTTGTACATAGAACTTGTCCTCCTTTTAAATGAGATTATGAATTAAGATCCAATCGAGTTCAGGATAACTATGGTAACTATGATATAATCATAGCACAATCCGTATTTAAATTATGCAAAAAGACCGTCGTAGAAGATGTAAAGCATTTCTTGCGGCGGCTTTATTAAAAATAGATCATAAGATTGCAAGAATTTTGAGAAACCTCCTGCCAAGCTTCTTACCTTTGAATAACCTTTCAGGGAAAGGAACATTAACCCGTAAATTGATTGGATACCACCATTGCAATAAATGATGATTTCTTTGCTCTTATTAGGAAGTATATTCTTATATTGTTGTGGAAGATCGTTTAATGAACAATTGATTGAACCGGAGATACCATCTTTCTTATAGGCCTCTGAGTTTCTTAAGTCCAGAAGATAGAAATCTTCCGGGCTTTGTTGATTTTGAAGCTTGGACTTGAATTCTTCAACTTTAAGAAGGTTAAAGTTACCCGGAAGATTTTCGATAAAAGTGTCTTCAGGAGGCTGAAAACCAGGTAATCCAAGGAGCGGGTTGTGATGTACGACCCTATCCTTGACGATAAATGTGGTGAAGTCCATATTCAAATTTTTTTGAAGGAGAATATCATGTCCCAGACAAAGTCCCATTAAGATCGTAAATTGGACTCCTGAGGTATTTAGAATAGTTGCTTGCCCAAGGGGGTTACAAGATACTGTATGGTTAATTTTTTCAGGATCAATTTGAGATTCCAAAATTCCATCCACAGTACATGAAACCATGGTAGGTTTCATGTTTTTCTGCTCAAGATATTTTCTGAGAAGTACGGCCTCATTCTCCATGCTATAACAGTAAGCCACACCTATTTTTAGATATTTGCGTAATTTACAGTATTCGATAATTTCTTCGAGGCGAGTTAGTGTTCCGGCTCTACCATTATCGATTAATTCAGATGCTGTTTTGGTATAAATCTGAATATCCTGCAATGAGTAGTTTTCAAGGTATTCACTACTTCTATTAAAGCAGGGGTTTGATTTTCGACAGCCTTTAAGAGTACATTTTGTGCAGTCCATGTATACCTCCGGAAATACAGAATATTTTCATATCTAGCGGCTTCAGCCTATTCCAATAATATTATACCCTAAAGGGGTATTGATCAAGCGCTAGGCTAGAGTAACCCTATATCCTTTGGAATTATTTTAAATTTATTATATACTTATACCGTGAGTAGTAATAACACTCTGTTTTGCAAGGCCACTAGTCAAATCCGAAAAGAGGTAACTATGAGATGAGCAAGGTCTATGAGTTTGAAGCGGAGATTAAGAAAGTACCGGACATTGACGGTGCCTATATTGAAATTCCGTTCGATGTTAAAGCAGAATTCGGGAAAGGAAGAGTGCCCGTCACCGCTACTTTCGACGGTGAAGTTTACGAAGGTAGTTTAGTAAGAATGAAAACGCCTTGTCATATATTGGGCATTAGAAAAGATATTCGTGCAAAAATTGGAAAGCAGCCTGGAGATATAGTTGCTGTGACAGTTAAAGAAAGAATCGTTATATAATAGGGAAGAAATATTTGCAAAAGATACGCTTGTTAGGTTATGCTAGGGCAAATTACAGTGGATTTTGGTAATGAGTGAAAGGACACAATGATTAACTTTAAAGAAATCGAAATTAACGACAAAACGTGGATGAAACCGCTTCTCGCGGCTGCCGATATGCGAGGTTGCCATCAAAACTTTACAAACATATTTGCTTGGTCGAAGATTTTTAACTATCAAGTGGCTCGGGTCAATGATTACCTCGTGCTCAAGGGTAACACTGAAAAAGAGGGACAATATTATTTTTATCCTGCGGGTTCTGGGGATATTAAACCTGTTTTCGAGGCCATGCGGCAGGAGGCAAAGGACTGCGAGCATGAATTTGTCTTATTGGGGATATCACCGGAAAATATCAATGTCATGAAGAGCCTATACCCCGAGAACTTTGAATACCAAGCAGTGCGGGATAGTTTCGATTATGTCTATCTACTGGAGAAGCTGGTCAATCTCACAGGGAATAAGCTTCACTCCAAACGCAACCATATCAATCGTTTTAAGGAAACTCATAGCTGGAGCTTTGAACAGATTTCCTTAGAAAATTTAGTCGAATGCTGGGAAATGAACGTCGAGTGGTGTAAAGCCAACGAATACAAGGACGAAGATAATCAGCTAACCGATGAATCTTGCGCAGTTCGCCAATGCTTTAAAAATTTTATAGCAATGGGTCTGGAGGGTGGACTCTTACGTTCCGATGGTCGAGTGATCGCCTTTACCATGGGCGAAAAACTAAACTCGGATACCTATGACATCCATGTTGAAAAAGCCTTTGGTGAGATCCAGGGCGCTTATCAGATGATCAACCGTGAATTTGCAGCGTTTATTAAAAACAATTATCCGGAAGTGATTTACGTTAACCGTGAAGAGGACATGGGTTTCGAAGGGCTGAGAAAGGCTAAGTTATCCTATCACCCTGACAAAATGGAGGAAAAGTATAGAGCTCAATGGTGCTAGGGATTGGAGGTTAAAATGAACGAAATCAGACTGGCGCAAAAGGACGAGATCGTTCGGCAAAAGGAAATATGGAAACGTTGCTTCGGCGATGATGATTGCTATATCGATTTCTATTATGCCAACAAGTACAAAGAAAATGAAACGGTTGTTTTGCTTGAGGATGGAGAAATTGCAGCTATGCTGACCATGATTCCGACCCGGATAGTGACTTCTGATCAGCGAAGCTTTGCTGCAGCAATGTTCTATGCTATTGCAACCCACCCTAAATACCAGAATAAAGGTTTAGCTAAGCAATTAATGGATTTTTGTCATGCATATCTTGGGGCAACTCAAAAGGACTTCTCCCTGCTTGTCCCAGCCGGGAAATCGCTTTTCGATTTTTATCGCAAGCAGGGCTATCAGGAGGGATTTTATCTTCGAGAGGTTCTGCTTACTCGCGAGAGAATCGATGACCTAGCAACTTCCGAATGTCCGCCTATAATCTCATCGCTTACACCTACAGAGTATAATCAGAGGCGAGATAACCAGCTTAAAAGAGGGCTTCATATTGCCTATGCTGACGAAGAAATTGCCTACCAAAAAAAACTATCACAGCTATCAGGAGCGGACATCTATGCTCTTGACAATCAGGAGATTAAGGGTTGTGCAGTGATCGAAAGAATGACTTTGGAAAAGGTGCTTATTAAAGAGATCTTATTACCTGGGGAGCTTATTCAAAGCGCTCTTCGACAGATCGCCAAACTGTTGCCTGCAAAAGAATATGTTTTGCGCACACCTGCCGATCAAGGTGAGAATTGGGGTGGAAGCATTCGTCCTTTTGGCATGGTGCGCAAACAGAGCAAACCAGATATAAAGATCACATCGAAAGAACAAGGATATCTGGGTTTGGCTTTTGACTAAAACGTTTGGTTTAATTGAAAAGGTGGAAATCGATAGAAAGAAGAGGCAAAGACCATGAGCATGAAATTCGTTAAAAAAGTACCGACGCCTGAAGAGGTTTTAGAGCATATCCCTCTGCCGAATCACATCAAGGATATCAAGGAGAAAAGAGATCAGGAGATTAGAAGCGTTTTCAACAATCGAGATGATCGTTTTCTCCTGATAATTGGTCCATGTTCTGCGGATAATGAAGATTCGGTCTGCGAATACATTAGCAAGTTGGCGGAAGTTCAAGAAAAGGTAAAAAATGAGATTCTAATCATCCCCCGAATCTATACCAATAAACCGCGAACGACCGGAGAAGGGTATAAGGGGATGATGCACCAACCCGATCCCGAAAAAAGACCTGATTTATGTGAGGGGATCAAAGCGATTCGAAGATTGCACCTGAGAGCATTATCTGAAGCGCATATGCCGGCAGCCGATGAAATGCTCTACCCCGAAAACTATAGTTATCTAGCTGATGTTTTGGGATATATCGCTATTGGCGCTCGTTCCGTAGAAAATCAACAGCATCGGCTCACTGTCAGTGGAGTCGACACCCCTGTAGGGATGAAGAATCCGACAAGTGGAGACTTGTCGGTCATGTTAAACTCGGTATTTGCGGCTCAGCACGGTCACTCCTATATCTACAATGGCTGGGAAGTAGAATCTTCGGGTAATCCGTATACGCATGCCATTTTACGTGGTGCGGTCGATCGGAACGGAAGGAATATTCCGAATTACCATTACGAAAACCTGATTTATCTTGCTAATGAATATGAAAAACTAGAGCTTAACAATCCTGCCATTATTGTGGATGTCAATCATGCTAATTCGATGAAATGCTTTTATGAACAGCCTAGAATTGCCAGAGAAGTCATGAATAGCAGAAAGTATGATAGGAAGCTCCATCATATGGTCAAGGGTTTAATGATTGAGAGTTATCTGGTAGAGGGTAACCAAGGAATCGGCGAAAATATTTATGGAAAATCGATTACAGATGCCTGCCTGGGCTGGGAGGACACAGAAAAGCTAATCTATTATATTGCTGAAAATAAGTAAGAAAAATATAACACAGAGCAAGCTTAAAATGGCGTGCGTAATATTCACGTAATCATTTTTTCAATTATATGTACTTATATAGTATATCAGCCATTTTCTAAGAAAACTTTTAGAGAACTGAAAGGAATTTTATGAAAAGGCGAGAATATCGGGAGTTATTCTAAAAAGAAAGAGGATGTTAGACATGGCACAGGAAAAAAAAGAGTGTAAAATCAAGATTTTAAAGAATGGACCCTATATTGTTACTGGAAATGTTCCGTTAACTGAAAAAATAATTTCACCTCAGGGTAGAGGATATGAATATAAGGATGGCCGTCAATTCCCTCAGGAAGAGGAATACCACCTTTGCCGGTGCGGTAAATCCAAAAATCCGCCTTTTTGTGATGGCTCTCATGAAACAACCCATTTTGATGGAACAGAGACTGCATCACGAGAAAAGTATATAAATAGGGCTTATAAACTTGAAGGACCTGAGCTTGACCTACTGGATGACGAGCGGTGTGCTTTTGCTCGGTTCTGTCACAGAGAAGATGGGAATGCCTGGGAACTCACCGAGCAGTCCGATAATCCGAGATTTAGAGAAGAGGCCATTAAGGCCGCTTGTGATTGTCCTGCAGGCCGACTGGTGGCCGTTGATAAAGCGGGAAAAATGATTGAACCGGAATTGGAACCGTCTATCGAGATACTTCAGGATCCAGAAAGAGGAGTGAGCGGCCCGCTTTTTGTTAAAGGAAATATTCCGATTGAATCATCAGAGGGTTCTACCTACGAAGTGAGGAACCGATATGCGCTTTGCCGCTGCGGTAAATCAACGAATAAGCCTTTCTGTGATGCATCCCATGTTAGCGTGAGATTTAGAGATCACCAATAAGTTCTTCAAAAGCACCACCGAATTGGTGCTTTTGAGCTGTGTGCTCGCAAATCGAATTTGTAATTTCATGTAAATGAGGTATATGGAATGAAAAATAAGCCTCAATCCAGAGGCTTATTAAAGTATCTTTTAGAACAAGGAAATACAGGTTTTCTGCTGATAGGATTAGACAAGATAAAGTATTGCCTTGTGCAATTAGTGCTGATTAAGCCTGGGCTGAAGGTTTCTCATAGTGGCTGACCTTCGGTTTCTCTTCAACATAGAAGGGCCATTTATGAGCAAACCAGTCATTCCATAATACGGGGATAATCCACCAGAATAACCAGACCAAGGGCTTGTTATTAAGGTGCATGCCTTGATATTCAATGAGGTTATTTGCAAAAACGGAGGGCAACCCGAGGAGGGGTTCACACACGGCATAATAGATAAAGCCGATGATAGCGGCTACGATGAACACGCCGAATGTACGAATGAGCCAACCGGTAACCACTCCCCATTTCTGAGGCCAATTATCGAAATAATGATTCCAAATAAGGAAGGGAAAGAGTGTGAACCCAGCCATCGATGCCGTATGATAATAGCGATATTCTATATTCATGATGCCATCTTTAGCAGCAGGATCCACAGGACCGTAGATTAAGGTCATACCAGTCATGAGTAGTTTAACAGTAAAAAGTGACAAGGCAAAAATCGCAATGACTGTGACTATCCCGCGCCACGGCTGCTTTTTGATCAGATGAAACGGTTTACCTTCCCATACGTTGGCAGTCATGAATAGATATATAATCGACCATTCCTACCAACCGACGTTAAAATTAACCGTTGCACTTTTCCCGCCAATCATAGACGAGAGCCATCCCCACCAGATTGTATGTCCAAAAAACTCCTTACTGACGAGATAGGTCGCAAAGTGGGGGAAGATTAGGAGCCCAAAGAACAAAACTGTAAAAAAGGTCGTGATCCCCCACTCGGCTAGACCGAGCGCGGGCTGTTTCATTCCGGCGAAGGGCCATTTCTGGAAGGCGATTGTCCAAAACGCGTAGGTGAAAAATCCGATAAGGACAAACAGGGTTAATGCTGCACCCACATTATCCGCAAGTAGATGATGACTCAGCGAGGGCATAGATTCTTCGAGTGCACCTTGACTCCAAAAGGGTATGGAAAACGGGCCAATAAGTTGACCAAATATACCATAAATGATAAACCATACTGCTGCTAAATTAACTACAGTTTGAACCAATAATCTCTTTCCTGAGGGCAAATTTGCAAAAGGATAATTACCAAAGTGCATGCTTTGCCAGAGGCCAACGAGAATCATCCAGGCGAGAAAAGCCAAAAAAGGTTGTTCATACGTATGGAACAACCCACGGGGATCAGCAAATATCCACCACACGATTAAGGCAATAACGGTGAAGACAGTAAGCGCAATCAATCCAGTAAGTGGTTGTCCCCATCGCGGTTTAGGTTGATGGCTCTCCATAACTTATTCCCCTTTCATTTCATTTCATTGACAATATTGCTGAGTTGAACGTTTGCCACCTCCTTGTTTAAGTAATAAGTGAGAAACACCTACTTAATAATAATATGATTATTCGGAACATTGAAACTATTATGGGATGAACAGTTGCTTTTCAGGCGCTTTCGGTTTGAACATGAAGGTAAAGAGCAGTTCCTCACGACAAAGATCATGAAGAAGGGGACAGGTAGTCTTTCCGTTTTAGGAAGAATTACTTGTCCCCTTATCTTTTGGGATAGAGCGTTTACTTATTCAACTGCTCAATTAGCTTTACCATATTCCGCCCTAGCTGCTTGCAGGCAGTAACGGTTAATTCATCATCGGTCGCGCTGCGCCGCCAGATTACCTTGTCATCTTTGAAGTCTGCCATCAGTGAGCCTGTTACACCAGCGGACATGATCGTACCCTCTGGGTCACGAGTATCAGCAAGGTGCAGACCGTGGCCCTGAAGGAAATATTCCATAATTTTTAAAGTTGCTTCTTGCCCGCCATGACGCAACCCGGAGTTAGTTATTGCTGCTCCTACTTTGCCGGCTAGCAAGTTTTTAATCATGTGTAAATAACGGGTGCGATCCATGAAATTTTTCATTAATGCTGTAACGTTGCTCCAATATACAGGAGAACCCAGTACGATCCCATCTGCAGCCAGAAGTTTATTACCCACGGCAGCCATATCATCATCAGTAATCGAACACTGTGGTTTCCCTAGACATTTGTTACAAGAAATACAAAATTTGATATTAAAATCGGTTAGTTCTAACAACTCAGTCGTGGCGCCCAGTGTGGCGGCTTCTTCTAACACGTTATTAAGAAGTGCGGCCGTGTTTTTCCCCTTGCGATGGCTTCCATTGATCGCGATAATTTTCATCTCAATGCATTCCTCTCCTACAAATTTCTAACTTTTCAGAATTATTATTAAATTATATCATATCATAACAATACTCTATAGTGAACCTCCCCAACTTTTGCGATGCTACCCATGTTACCATGAGGTTTAAAGGCTCCTGCACCATGAGTTCAGGAAGTCTTTGATTTTTCGAGAAAATTATAAATAGTAGAAAACTATTGAAATTTAACCTTTTTAATGTTATTGTTTCTTTACACTAATGATGGGGAAGTAAAACCGAAGACCGACTTTAAAGAGAGCCGAGAGGGCTGGAAACTTGGCAGGCACGGATCGGATCAATGGACCCCTGAGGGCAAAGCGAAAAGGTCGAAGGACTTTAGTAGCTATTGACGCAAAGCCAGCGTTATTGGGCTGAGGGTGTGATGGCACTTTGCAAGAGAATGCATTTTCGTGCATTAATTAAGGTGGTACCGCAGGTTTACGCCTGTCCTTTTCATAAGGGCAGGCGTTTGTTGTTTTGGTACCTTGCAGAGAAGAACCCGTAAGAATATTATTATTTTGAAAAGGGAGGATTCTTCAATGAAAAAAAGATTACCTAAAATGCTTGCGGTTATGGTGTCCCTGCTTTTAATGCTTAGTTTAACAGCTTGTTCGAGTAATACGACTCAGAATTCATCGAATTCCCAACCCAAGAAAAAGGTGGGGATCCTGCAGATTGTTGAGCATCCCTCACTGAATGAAATTAGAGAAGCTATTGTCAAGGAGTTAAGCGATAAAGGATTTAAAGACGGTGAAAACATCACCATTGATTATCAGAATGCCCAGGGTGATCAATCCAACTTGAAAACGATGGCACAGAAGTTTGCTAATGGCAAGTATGATCTGATTATTGCTATTGCTACGCCTTCAGCCCAAGCGGTAGTTAGCGAAACCAAGGAAATTCCTATTTTGTTCTCGGCAGTCCTAGATCCGATTGGGGCTGGAGTGATCACTAATTTTGAAAAACCCGGTGGCAATGTAACTGGGACCTCAAATGCAGTGTCCGCTGAGAAAGTCATGGAATTGGCTGATCAAATTACGCCAAATATTCAAACCATCGGTACAATTTACAATCCAGGGGAATCCAATGCGGCATGGGTTATCCAGAGCTTAAAGGATTATGCCGCCCGAAATAATAAAAAGGTCATTGAGGCAACCGTTACGAACTCCTCCGAAGTTCAACAGGCTGCAAATTCACTTGTTGGGAAAGTGGATGCCATTCTTATTCCTAACGACAATACCGTCGCAACGGCGATGCCTATAGTTTCCCAAATCGGTATCAAGGCGAAGTTACCTGTTTACGTGACCGCGGATTCCTTAGTGCGAGATGGGGGCTTGGCCACCAATGGAATTAATTATACGACTCTTGGTAAAGAAACAGCAGATATGGCCGTTGAGATCTTAAACGGTAGAAAAGCTGGAGATATTCCCGCGCGGACTATGAGCAAGATGGATATTTACTTGAATAAAGATACTGCACAAGCATTAGGGATCACTTTTCCAGACAATATATTAAAGCAAGCGATCCAGGTTGTAGAGAAGAAATAAATTAGCTCAAATTAGGGACGGTTCTGTTGCTTCTGAAAATGAAGCAGGAGAACTGTCTTTTTTTTTAGTACCATCCTTGACGAGAAAATTGGCCTAAGCGCACTAACCACTTTGATTAGCATCTGTATTTAGGTAGTTACTTTTCTTAAGGAAAGTGTATTTTTTTATTGATGCACAAAGCTAGTAGACGTCTATCCTTTCAATAAGGGTAGGCGTTTTTTAATTCGAAGAAATATGAAAACAATAATGATATTGAGACGGATTTTATCAAGGCATTTAGTTTAGAATAAAGCATAGGGACGGTTCTTTTGCTTCCAAGGATGCAGCTTGGCTGGCGGCTTTAAAGACTAAGGAGGAATTTGTAATATAAAGTCGAATAATATTGTACATGTAATCACAAACATAAGTATTTATTTCGTGCGCTTAAAAAATATGCCAATTTTAAATAACTCATAGGAGTTGAGGTCAATGTACTTTAACTATAATGAATCTAATATGAAAAAAAATAGGGAAGTTTTTTTTGCTACGGGTTGTTTTGTTGAAGAAGAAGTAAGATCTGAAATTGCACAATCTTGGAAACGATGCCACGCAGAAGGATTAAAACATGAACTTTCTTCAATGGAGAATTCCTTAAGAAGTATTGTCGTAACGAAGGATATGTCTTATTTAAGAGATTCTGTTTTGCAGTCAATTGTAGCTTCCTTATATGAAACGTGTGATCGAAGTCGAGCAGCTTTATTTTATGCCTATGATGACGGTATCGTATTTTCTCAAAGAGGAAACGAAGATATGCTTCGCTATTTTAACGCTTTAAATATCGGAATTGGAACCTGTATAACAGAGGAAACGCTAGGAACCACTGGGGTAGCATTGATTAAAGAAGCGAATCAGGAAGCTTGGGTTGTGGGGGAAGAACATTATCTTGATATTTTATTACCTTTTGTAACCCATTGCTTTTATTCCGAGGATTTTAATGGTCGAACTTATACGCTTATAATTTTACCCAAAGACGAGTTCACAGATTTGTTTCATTTATATC
>Ga0255336_100579_pt1 | contig 50259 bp, 39 predicted proteins | sample MeOH1_35cm_T3_17_FD_189102 | JGI IMG/M metagenome (GOLD analysis project Ga0255336, IMG submission 189102) | Sandy soil microbial communities from University of British Columbia, Vancouver, Canada - MeOH1_35cm_T3_179 | ecosystem: Engineered > Artificial ecosystem > Sand microcosm > Unclassified ... | reverse complement strand
CGAAGACTATGGTTTTCTGCTGGCATCGTTCAACAAGTGGGTGATGACACCTGCGGCGGCGATGTCGATTCCGGGGACTGTGAGGCTCTTTAACAAGGCGAGAGCCGCGGGCGTGGAGGTTTTCTTTATCACCGGGCGTTGGGAGGAGCAACGCGAGTCGACCGTGAGAAATCTTGAGCTGGCCGGTTACAAAGGATGGAAGGGGCTAGCCTTGAAGGCTGGGCCGCAGAAGCAGATGTCGACGGTGGATTACAAGGGCCAGGAACGTCAAAAGATCGTAGATGCCGGGTATCGCATCGTATTGAATATGGGCGACCAGTGGAGTGATCTGAACGGACAGGCTCGGGGAGAGACAAGTGTGAAGCTACCCAATCCGTTCTATTATCTGCCCTGATCGCGGAGGTGAACGATGGCTTCAACGGAGGTCTCAGAGGCAGAGAAAGCTAAAACGCTGCTTCGTCAGGCCATATTTCAGAACAAACGGTATTTGAATCCTGTCCCCACGTCGGTGGGAGGGTGGGAGACGTTGCGCAAGGTCCTTCCTCAGTATCTGAGCAACAAAGAGGAGAAATCGCCACGCAAGCCCCCGGGGCCGTTTCGTACCGATGTCAGTGTGTACACCACGCCGCCGCAGAGCGGGTTGCGAATGACATGGATGGGGCACTCGTCGACGCTGGTGGAGATCGACGGAAGGAGAGTGTTGCTGGATCCGGTGTGGGACGAACGGGCTTCTCCTCTGCGGTGGGCAGGCCCAAAGCGATTCTTTTCCGCTCCTTTGAAGCTTCAGGAGATGCCGCAGTTGGATGTGGTGGTGGTCTCGCACGATCATTACGATCACCTGGGCGAATCGACGATCAGAACGCTGGCGCGTATGACTTCAATGCGCGAGACGGAATGGGTGACATCGCTTGGTGTAGGCGAGATTCTGGAAGAGTATGGCGTGAAATCCCGCCGGATTACCGAGCTGGATTGGACCCAGAGCATCGGCGATGCCTCGTTGGAGATTACGGCATTGCCGTCAAGGCACTTCTCCGGTCGCAGCATGTTCAATCGCTTTGGCACACTATGGTCGTCGTTTGTCCTTAAGGGGCCGAAGCACAACGTCTATTACGGCGCCGACTCGGGATGGTGGCCGGGTTTTGAAGAGATCGGGAGTGCCTACGGTCCATTCGATGTGACCATGCTGGAGATCGGTGCCTACAACGATCTCTGGAAGGAGATCCATCTCGGCCCGGAGGGAGCGGTGCGAGCCTTCGAGGAGTTAGGAGGCAAGGGGCTGCTGATGCCGATTCACTGGGGCCTGTTCGATCTGGCGCTGCACGGATGGCGTCAGCCGATCGAGCGTGTATGTGAGATCGCAAAAGAAAAAACTATAGCCCTTTGGGTTCCGGAACCGGGTCTGCCAACCGAGGTCGTGAGCGATACAGAGGTGCGGTCGGAGTGGTGGCGCTAACGATTGCGATATGATTCTGCCGTCGTAAAAAGGAGAGGGAATGCGCGTTGGAATGTTGACTGGTGGTGGGGATTGCCCGGGCCTGAACGCCGTGATTCGCGCGGCGGTGCGTAAAGGAATTCAGCATCATGGAGACGAGTTTGTCGGGTTCATGGAGGGTTGGCGCGGCGTTCTTGACGATGTGACGATGCCGCTCACCCTTGAGACGACCTCAGGCATCCTGCATAAAGGTGGGACGATCCTTCGCTCTTCAAGAACGAATGTGAAGAAGATCCCAGGCGGATTTGAAAAGTGTCTTGAGGTGATTCAGAAACACAAGCTGGATGCTCTGATCGCGTTGGGTGGCGACGATACTCAATCGATCTCCTTGGCGTTGAGCGAGCGCGGGGTCAATTGTGTAGGGGTTCCGAAGACGATTGATAACGATCTGAGCGGGACGGACGTGTGCTTCGGCTTCGATACTGCGGTGACTATTGCGACCGAAGCTGTCGACAGGCTTCACTCGACAGCTGAAGCGCACAACCGCGTGCTGGTGGTGGAAGTCATGGGGCGAGACGCGGGATGGATCGCGATTACAGCAGGCATTGCCGGTGGAGCGGACGCGATTCTGGTCCCCGAGGTTCCTATTGACATCGAAGAGGTCTGCCGGCTGGTGACCTATCGCCGTGAGCATGGCAAGAAGTTTTCAATCGTTGTGGCCGCGGAGGGAGCACAATTTCCCGAGAGCGGACAGGCGACCCATGGGACGTCGGTGGACTCGTTCGGCCACGTTCGTCTGAGCGGCATTGGTCAGGCGCTGGCAGAAGAGATCGAGAAGCGGACCAAATACGAGACTCGCAGTGTGAATCTCGGTCACACCCAGCGGGGTGGGACTCCAACGGCCTATGACCGTATGCTGGCGACTCGCTATGGCGTGGCGGCTATCGATCTGGTTCATGCGGGTAAGTTTGGCCGTCTGGTAGTGCTGAAGGGGACGCAGATCTCGGATATTCCCTTGGCTGATGCCATTGCGAAGACCCGTACGGTAGGGGAGGATCTGCTTGCAGTGCTGAAGAGTCTTCAGCCTCCGGCGGGAGCTGTTTAGTGATTGGTAATCAGTTATTTGCTGGTAAATAGCCAAAGAATTTGATTGAACGGGCGGAGAAATAGGGATACAAAGAGTGTGCCGGGTTTGAACCGGGCTCTTCCCGTTTTCGCCCGTTTCTTTCTGGAATTGAGGAGGTCGATTCGATGGCACAGACACAGACGGCACCGCGCGAGGTGATGGATATCCGGCAGGCGTCGGAGTACCTCGGCATCAGCGGGGATACGCTGTATCGCTACGCCTCGGAGGGCTTTATTCCTGCATTCAAGCTGGGAAATCGGTGGCGATTCAAAAAGACTTTGCTGGATGCGTGGATGGACGAGAAGAGTGGGGTAAAACCGCAGGTCCCGGTGGTGGTGGCGCCGAAGCAGAAGAAGCCTGCAGGCCGGGCTCGCTGAATTATTGAAAATCTTCCGACACCTTCATAGCTCCAGAGAATCCAATCCTCCCATGAGAGAGATTGTTCGTTGTAGCTGGGCGGAGAACGATCCGCTGATGCGCGTGTACCACGACGAGGAATGGGGAGTTCCCGAACACGACAGCCGTGCGCTCTGGGAAAAACTGATGCTCGATGGCTTTCAGGCGGGGCTGTCGTGGCTGACCATCCTGCGCAAGCGTGACGAATTTCGCAAGGTCTTCTATCACTTCGATCCAGAGAAGGTGGCGAAGATGAAAGAGGCTGACATCAAGAGGCTTCTGGACAATCCCGGAATTATCCGTTCACGGGCGAAGATCGAGGCGACTATCGGAGGGGCGAAGGCCTATCTGAAGATGCGCGATGAGGGAGAGGATTTCTCGGAGTTTGTCTGGGGAATGGCAGGAGGAAAGCCTATCCGCAACACGACGGGAACCATCCCGGCCAAGACAGAATTTTCAGAGGAGATGTCGAAGGCGCTGAAGAAGCGCGGCTTCAAGTTTGTTGGACCGGTCATCGTTTATGCCTGGCTGCAGGCCACGGGAGTCCTGGATGACCATGCTCCGACCTGTTTCCGCAGGAAGAAGAAGTGACACCTGCGGCCGATCCTAAAGCCAATAGCCAAATAATTGGTTAGACCAGATAAAGAAAACCCGCCTGAAAAGGCGGGTTTCTGGAGAACATAAACGAATCAATTATTGAATGATTCCCGGCCAAAGGGTGGCTCGGGCCAAACCTTCAGCGCAGGATTTATCGCTCGGGTATCTGCCAGCCAGCCAGTGTCTGGGCCAGAGTGATCTGGCTGGATCCGCCGTGGGTGGTGACCTGAGCCATCTCGGGAAATGCAGCGGCTATATCAGGAGACTGCGCCCACACGGGAATGTCCTGAAGCGTGTAGTGATAGTCGATGTGGCTCTCAGGGAAGCCACTCGGACCCTTCTGGGGCTGCGTGAAGTTGTCGATGGCCGTTACCTTTCGGTGGCCATAGCAGAAGCGTGGAGCAAATCGCGCTCCGGTCGTTGTTACCGTATAGCGCGTTGTCTTGACGGACGATTCGTAGCTTGCATCCAGCAGATGCGATTTAACCAGTGTGTTCATCTGCTTTGTCACCGTTGCATCCGAGGTGGCATAAGGGAAGCGGACATTCGAAAAGAGACACTCGGAGCGATCCAGAAAATAAGCGTTGATTGCCTGAGTAAAATTGTCCGGAGTGGGCTTCATCTTGGAGTTGCAGCCTGTAACAAGCCCCAGCGAGGCCAGCAGAATAGCCAAAAAATATCCATAGTGAGTTGTGCGTAATTTTTTTGTATATGCAGCAAAGCAGTTCATTCGAGCTCCTGAATCGATCTATCGTGACCAGTAAAATTGTGGCGACAGGCCATTGAGATGCCAATATCACTGAGTAAGATGCGCGAGCTGGCTCTCAAAGCACCGCAAGACAAGGAAATCGCCTCCATCATGGAAAGAAGAGGATGAGCGCCGCGGGCGGGAGATTTCGGCGAAGATACTTTCTGGCAGGTTTGTTCTTAGCTGCTTTGGGAGTAGTGCTGCTGCCGTATCTCCGGCGTTCCGGAGGTATGCTGCCATATCAGAAAAGGCCTGTCATGCCTCCTCTGACCGTGAAGCTGATCGATGGTGATTCATGGAATCTTGCAGATCATCGCGGTCAGGTCGTTGTGATGAATTATTGGGCGAGCTGGTGTGCTCCCTGCTGGCAGGAGACTCCTATGCTGGCGAAATTCCATCATGAGCTTGGTCCGAAGGGACTGGTTGTTCTGGGAATCGCCATGGACGAACATGCTTCGAATGAAGTTCCGTCTGGAGTGGATCGTTTTATAAAGACACTTCACGTGCCTTATGCGATTGCGCTGAGTGCTCCCATGTCGCAGATGGTTTATGGGATGGAGGGTCTACCAACGACCCTCCTGATCGATCGCAATGGCCGCAAGGCCCGTGTGTATGTTGGAGCTATCCGCGAAACGGAGTTTCGTGCGGACGTTGAAGCTCTTCTTCAGGAACCAGCACCCTGGAACAACGACTAGCGGGAGCCGAATCCTTCGCCAAAGTAGAAGTGCTCGACTGCCAGGCAGAAGATGTGCTCAAGAGCCAGGTGGCACTCCTGAATGTTCATCGTGACATCAGAGGGAATAATCACGTTGTGATCGCAGAGTTCGCGCATCTTGCCGCCACCGTTTCCGGAGAATCCGACGGTCGTAACGTTCATCTCTTTGGCTTGCTGAACGGCCTGAAGAATGTTTTTGGAATTTCCCGACGTTGAAATGCCGAGAAAGACATCGCCCGGCTGACCAAGAGCCTCGACCTGACGCGCAAAGATGCAGTCATAGGAGAAGTCGTTCCCCGCAGCGGTGATGATGGAAGTGTCGGTAGTTAAAGCAATGGCCCGCAATGCGGGACGATTTGATACAAGGCGAACTACGAACTCGGCCACAAGGTGCTGAGCATCGGCTGCCGAACCGCCATTACCTGCGACCATTAGTTTGCCGCCCGCCCGCATTGAGTTCGCTGTCAACTCCGCAATCGTGACGACGGTATCGGCGATATGCTGGTCTGCCAGTGTAGCCTGCATGGTTGCGATCGACTGCGCAAGTTGCTTTTGGACAAGATGTTTCATGAATTCTCCGGATATTCGGCTGCCCCATATCAAGGTAAGGGATTGTGATGAAAAAATCTATTGGGCTAAGTGAAACTATAGGTCAGGCATTTCAGAGAACTTGTTACAGTGAAGCAAATGTAGAGAGGAGTTTCGAGAGTGCGATCGACTGCAATGTGTCTTATGGTGCTGTATCTGTTGTCGCAGAACGCCCCGGCTCAGCAACCCGGACAAAGCAACACGAAGGCTGGGCCTGAGGTTCTCCTGTGGCCGGCTGGAGCACCCGGAGCGTTGGGCACTGAAGACTCCGATAAGCCCGAACTCACCGTTTTTCTTCCGGCCACGACAAATGCAACCCGAACTGGAGTAGTAGTGGCGCCGGGGGGTGGATATGGACATCTCGCCATAGATAAGGAAGGATTCGCTGTTGCGAAATGGCTGAACGACCATGGTGTCGCTGCCTTCGTTCTGCGTTATCGTCTGGGACCTCAGTATCACCATCCCGTGGAACTTGGGGATGCTCAACGTGCAATTCGCATGGTTCGCGCGCATGCGGCGGAGTACGGCATTGCAGAAGATCACATCGGGATATGGGGTTTCTCCGCTGGCGGACATCTCGCCGCAACCACAGGAACCCACTTCGATCTGGGCGACTCCGCTGCCTCCGATCCAATCCAGCAAAAGAGCAGCAGGCCGGACTTCCTCATCCTGTCTTATCCGGTCATCACGATGATGAGTCCATCGGTGCATAGCGGATCAAAGCGAAATCTGCTCGGAGAGAATCCAAATCCTTTGCTTGTGGATTCGTTGTCCGCAGAGCTGCAGGTCACAACACAGACGCCTCCAACTTTTCTGTTCTCTACTTCGGATGACCAAACCGTCCCAATTGCGAACAGCGTGATGTTTTATGAGGCTCTGGTGCGGGCAGGCATTCCGGTCGAGATGCATATCTTCCAGCACGGAGCTCACGGTGCGGGATTGGCCGCCGCTAATCCTCAATTGAGCGTTTGGCCCGATCTCCTCATTAAGTGGATGCGCGAGAGAGGGTACGCCGCCCCATCTCAATAGAGAAGAACCGCTGGAGAACACGAATGACCGTGGCAGAGTTCAAGGCGGCGAGCCCGGACGAGCTCAGTGGAGTGCTTCTGGCGCTGTGGTGGGACGCGCAGGGCAACTGGGGTCGCGCGCATGAGGTGGCTCAGGAGGTCGACGACGCTCTGGGGGCCTGGGTACATGCGTACCTCCACCGTAAGGAGGGTGACGACGGAAACGCTGGCTACTGGTACCGTCGGGCCGGTCGTGCCCCCGCAAAGGGAGATCTTCAGCGGGAGTGGACCCAGATTGTCGAGGAGATTCTCTCCCGGACCTGACGAAACACTACGCCGGGCTTCCGAAGCCCGGCATAGTCGCCTTGCCGGTGATTTCCTGCTTTGTGATGGGCTTCCGCTTGTGTAGATTAAGATGTAATAAGCAAATTACATAAGCCTTTGCTCCCATGTCGCAGCGAAGGTATAAGACTGCAGGTTTGCCGTTCTTCACCGAGCGTTTCAGTCTGTACGTCTCTCTTCCGAACGTAAAAAAATCTTTATCAGACGGGTGATCGATCCATGCGTGTTGCCGTAGTTAAGGTGTTTCTGGCTCTTCTGCTGATGCTGGGGGTGGGTGGTCCTGTATTAGCAGGACAAAAGGCTTTGGCCCAATCTCCCGTTGCGACTTCCTCTGCGCCGCAAGCAGATCGGCTGGCAACTCTCGAGAAGCAGACTGCGGACAATGCGACGGCCATTGCCGCCGCGCAGACCTCCGGCGACAACGCCTGGATGCTGGTTTCGGCAGCTCTTGTGCTGATGATGAGCGGCCCCGGACTGGCTCTGTTCTATGGCGGTCTCGTCCGCAAGAAGAATGTTCTCGGCACCATGATGCAGACCTTCGCCATGATGGCCATGGTAACGGTACTCTGGGCTCTCGTTACCTACTCGCTGGCCTTCGGTGAAGGGAATGCATTTATTGGGGGCTTCCAGAATGTATTTCTTCACGGTGTAGGTCTGGTCCCCGACCCCAAATATGCGGCGACAATTCCACTCCAGACTTTCATGGTCTATCAGCTCATGTTTGCGATCATCACGCCCGCTTTGATCACCGGCGCTTTCGCCGAGCGGATGAAGTTTTCCTCGATGCTCGTTTTCATGTTCTTGTGGACGATCTTCATCTATAGCCCAATGGCTCACATGGTCTGGGGCAAGGGCGGCCTTCTGAACGCGGCTCTGGGCGGTCGTATCCCGTGCCTCGACTTCGCTGGCGGAACCGTGGTGCACGTTACCTCCGGCGTCTCCGCCCTGGTGACGGCGATCTATCTGGGCAAGCGTATCGGATACCCGAAAGAGCCCATGCCGCCGCACTCCGTGGTTCTCAGCTTCATCGGAGCCTGCCTGCTCTGGGTGGGCTGGTTCGGATTCAACGCCGGTTCGGCGCTCTCGGCTGGAACGCTGGCCACCTCGGCCTTCGTCGCAACTCACTTCGGTGCGGCAGCGGCAGCGATTGGCTGGAGCGCAGCAGAGTGGATGCGGCAGGGTAAGGCTTCGGCTCTGGGAGCGATCTCGGGCGCAGTCGCAGGCCTCGTCGCCATCACCCCGGCAGCCGGATTCGTTACGCCGATGTCGGCTCTCTGGATCGGCCTGGTCGCAGGCGTCTTCTGCTACCTGATGGTCGTCAAGGTCAAGGCATGGTTCGGGTACGATGACTCTCTCGATGCCTTCGGTGTTCACGGTGCGGGAGGAACCCTTGGAGCTATCCTGACGGGAATCTTTGCCAACAGCGCCATCAATCCCATCCTCGGAGCAGGAAAGCCGACGGGGCTTCTCGAGGGGAACTGGCACCAGCTGCTCAACCAGTTTGCCGGTGTGGCTATCGCCTGGACTATTTCGATTGCGGGTACGCTCATCATTTTGTTCGTCGTGGACAAGACAATGGGGCTTAGGGTGAGTGAGGATGACGAGCGCGACGGTCTTGACCTCTCTCAGCATGGCGAAGAAGGTTACGACTGGGCGCACTAACGTTGAGGGCATTGGGCCTGAGAGGACGATAAGGATATGCAGAAGATTGAAGCAGTGATTCAACCGTCGAAGCTGGACTCGGTGAAGGACGCTCTGGTGGAGATCGGCGTCGATGGTATGACGATTCTGGAGGCTCGCGGACATGGCCGTCAGAAGGGCCATACCGAGGTCTATCGGGGCCGCGAGTACTCGGTAGATCTACTGCCTAAGGTAAAGCTGGAGATCGTTGTCACGGACGATATGGTCGATCGCGCTGTCAATGCGATCATTGCGGCGGCTCGAACCGGAACCATTGGGGATGGCAAAATCTTCATCTCGAAGATCGATGAGGCGATCCGTATTCGCAACGATGAGCGGGGGGAGATCGCGCTCTAAGTCTCTGTCTTGAAGCATCTGTATTTTGCGGAGGGGCGAAAGACGAGGCTCGGAAGAGAAGTATTCGGTGGGTGAACTATCCTGAAGGCTCGGGGAGAGGTGAATGCAGGCGAACGAGTCCACGGGCGGTGATCGGCGCAGTCTTTATCAGCGAAAGATGCTCGAGATTCGTGGTGCCTTTGAGGCTGGCGCCTCGGGCACGGCGACGATTGCAGCTCGAACGGCCGTCATGGACGAGCTCGTCACCGAGTTGTGGCGTCAGGCTGTGGAGCTCAATCCCAGGCTTTCGGCGGGGGTAGCCCTGCTGGCAATAGGGGGGTATGGACGTAAGGAGCTGTTCCCCTACTCTGACATTGACCTGCTGTTTCTTCTCGATGCGAAGATCAACGAGAAGGACGTCAAGGAGTCGCTTCGGCGCATCGGGCAGGAGATGTGGGACTGCGGCATTCGCGTCGCGCAGACCGTGCGAAAGCTTGCCGAATGCGAGCGATTCTCCGAAGACAACGCCGAATTCACCCTCGCGCTGATGGATCATCGCATTCTCGCCGGGGACGCCGATCTCTATGCCCGCCTCGCTGGAGATATCCTCCCGAAGCTGATGGAGCGTGACCGGAACGCAATCAGCGCCCGTCTGCTGGAGCTGACACGGGAGCGTCACGGAAAATACGGAAGCACCCTCTTTCATCTTGAGCCGAATATCAAGGACTGCCCCGGAGGTCTTCGCGACATTCACGTCTGCGGATGGCTCAGGATGCTGGATGGTGTTTCAGCGGGTGTCGCGACCGCGGATGAAAACGCAGAGTTCATCCAGGCAGTAGAGTTCCTGCGGCTGGTGCGCTGTTTCCTCCACTACCGCCACGAGCGTGACGACAATACGCTGGACTGGCAGGCACAGGATGCCGCCGCCGGAAGCGCAGTCGGCCTTAATGGCGACCGTGATCAGGCGGTCGATGCTGCCTACTGGATGCGAATCTACTTTCGTCATGCGCGCAGTATCGAACGCGCATTGAAGAGGGGAATCGATGCTGCTCCCTCGCAAAAGCGTCCCAGGAAGCTGGGGTCTTTCGGTCTGAAGCGCGAACGCCCGGCAGAGAGAGCGGAAGGATTCAGGATAGAGCGAGGGCAGGTGGTCCTCGATCCGGCGCCGGCGTCCGGCTCCAGTGTGGAGGATCCGGCCCATAGCCCGGAGGTTGTCCTGGAGATCTTCGTGACCATGGCGCGTACCGGCTGCACGCTTGGGCGCGTGGCCGAGGCCAGGCTCTCGGATGCCCTGGGAGTGATCTCGGCCAATCTCGAAGAAGGACCTGCTCTATGGAGCCGCCTGCAGGAGATTCTCATCGGTCCGTATGCAGGAGAAGCGCTCCGTGTCATGCATATTCTCGGTGTCCTCGAGCTTCTGGTCCCGGAGTTTCACGGCATCGACGCGCTTGTCATCCGCGACGCCTACCATCGCTATACCGTCGACGAACACACCTTTGTTCTGATCGATACCCTTCACGAGCTCGAAGCTGCGCCCGCCGCGTTCAAGCCGGAAGGGGGCTCACTCGCCGAATGGGCTTCACGCTTCGGATCGCTGCTGCGAGAGCTTCCTCATCCCGGCCTGCTCTACCTGATGGCCCTGCTGCACGACACCGGCAAGGGCCGCAGCACAGGCGACCACGCGGAGGAGAGTGCACGGATGGCTCGCGGCCTGCTCGCGCGGCTTGAGCTGGACACCTATGAGAGCGATCTGGTGCTCAGCCTGATCGCGAACCACCTCGAGATGTCCTCCGCTCTACGCAGAGACATCTTCGATGCGGAGACAGTACGTGCATTCGCAGGCAAGGTGCAGACTCCCGAGCTTCTTCGCATGCTCACTTTGTTCACCTATGCGGACATCAACGCTGTTCACCCCGACGCTCTGACGCCTTGGAAGGCTGAGAATCTCTGGCGGCTGTACATGGCAACGGCGAACTATCTCGACAGAAGCGTCGACGATGAGCGTGTCGGTGCACAGGAAGCTCAGGAGCTGGTAGCTCGTGTCTCGGCGCTGGTGCCGGATCAGAGAGCGGCTGTAGCTGAGTTTCTTGAGGGCTTCCCGGAGCGATACGTCCTGACCCGTTCTCCGGAGCAGATCCGCACGCACTTCCAGATGTCCGAGCAGCTTGGAGCCGACCGCGTTCAGCTGGATTTTCGTTATGCTCCCTCTGTCAGCGAGCTGACTGTTGTTACTCCCGACCGCGTTCTCCTGTTTGCCAACATGACCGGCGCTCTATCGGCCTGGGGAATGAACATCGTCACCGCCGATGCGTTCTCGAATCGCAACGGCATCGTCGTCGACAGCTTCCGCTTCACCGATACCTTTCGTACGCTTGAGATGAACGCCTCCGAACACGAGCGTTTTGTGAAGAGCATCTACGATGTGATGACAGGCATTGTGCCGCTGGAAAAGCTCCTGAGCGGCCGTCGGCGCGGTCGGCGGAAGGCTCCCAAGGTAGTGGTCGAGCCCCGGGTTGAGTTCAACGATGAAGTCTCATCCCACAGCACGCTCCTCGAGGTTGTCGCGCAGGACATTCCCGGTCTTCTGCGTGCCCTCAGCCTTACCATTGGCGCGCAGGGCTACAACATCGAGGTGGCCCTGGTCGATACCGAAGGTGAGACGGCCATCGACGTCTTCTATCTGACTCGTGATGGAGCCAAGCTCGAAAAGAAAGAGCAGAGGGCTCTCCGCACCGCGCTTCTCGAAGCCATGGAAGAGAATGCTTGAGGGTAAACTGTTCATCCTCAGGTGGATCCGGTTGTGCGGATATCGAAAGATTGTCGCCTCTGGACCGCAAAAGATGAGTCTGGACGAAGGTATCGGCCTTATTATTAAGGCATGAGCACAGGATCTGCAGAGAACACCAGCAGCGGACGCCCTACGGAGGTTCCACAAAAGGGCGACCGGTATCTCTTTGGCAATCTCGAAAGTTTTGCAAAGAACCAGGAGAAGCTGAAAGAGGTCAGTTGGGGTTACGATCAGCCGGAAGGTATCGTGTTGGCGTCGCTCGATGCGGCCATCAACTGGGTTCGAAAGAACTCCGTCTGGCCCATGACCTTCGGCCTCGCCTGCTGCGCCATCGAGATGATGTCGATGGGCGGATCTCGCTACGATATCGCGCGTTTTGGGGCGGAGGTCTTTCGGCCATCGCCTCGGCAAAGCGATCTGATGATCATTGCCGGCAGAGTGTCTCAGAAGATGGCGCCCGTTATTCGACGCCTCTATGAGCAGATGCCGGAGCCGAAGTGGGTGATCTCAATGGGAGCCTGCGCTACCTCAGGAGGCGTATTCAACAACTACGCTCTGCTGCAGGGGGTCAATCAGGTTATTCCCGTTGACATCTACGTTCCCGGTTGCCCTCCCAGGCCGGAACAGTTGCTGTACGCCATTACTTTATTGCAGGAGAAGATACAGAGTGAGCGTGGAACAGTGCGCAAGACACTGAATTTAGCCTGAACTTTTCAGTTATCTTAATAACTCGGAAGGTTCTCCCCACCCTCTTCCGATCTCCGAACGATGTAAAGTATTGAAAATATAGTTGCAGGAATGTATCTTTTACGGGTGCAGCTAGCAACCTGTAGCAAGCTTTACGGAATCGAAGCAGCATATCAACAAGATTGAGCCATGAAAAGGCTCTTTGACACTGGACGAATTTGAGCGGAGGAAGTCGAATGGTTTATAGCCCGTTACGTCGTTTTGGCCGGTTCGTACTGGCTGCATGTGCAGTCAGCCTTGGAGTCGCGAGTCTGGGTGCGCAGACTCCCAGCACAACCGCCCCCGTGGGCGTCAACCCCTCGCGCTTTGACCTCTTCACGGGGTATTCCTACTTTGGGGCACACGGTCAATTGAAGCCGGCAGGCATCAACTACAGCTCCATTGACGTTGGAGCGATCGCGAGCGGTGCCTACTATTTCAACAAGTATTTCGGTGGCGAGATCAACTTCGTTGCCCATCCGGACGGAAACAACGATGGACTGTATAGCTCGTCAGCTGGTCCTATCTTCCGCGCCCCCATGCAGAACTTCACGCTCTTCGCCCACGGTCTCGCTGGTGGAGCCAAGCTTGTCGGTCCGAACAGCTCTGTTCCTGGAAACTTCTACCACAACCCCTGGACCTGGGGACCGACCCTGACCGCAGGCGGCGGCATGGACTATGACCTTCCGTTCATGAACCACCGCTTCTCGTTCCGTCTCTTCGAGGCTGACTACCGCTACATCCACGCGAACTTTGGCCCCTACACCCCTCCGCCTTCAACGGCTCCCTACCTCGGTGGACGCGCCAATCTGAGCGGTGTTGATCTGAGCACGGGTCTCGTTACGCACTTCGGTCACATCATTCCTCCTCCTCCTGTCACCTTCACCTGCTCGGCTTCGCCCTCGACCGCATATCCGGGTGACCCGATCACTGTGACCGGAACGGCCGCGAACCTGAACCCGAAGAAGCCCGCGACCTACAACTGGACCTCTGATGGTGGAACCGTATCCGGCACCGACACGACTGCCAACGTTACGACCACGAACCTGAACCCCGGCAGCTACACCGTCAAGGGACATGTCTCCCAGGGCAACAAGCCCGGCGAGATGGCGGACTGCTCGGCTCCGTTCACCGTTCAGCAGTTCCAGCCGCCTACGGTTACCTGCTCCGCCAATCCGTCGACTGTTGCTCCTGGCGACTCTTCGACCATTACGGCCACTGGCACCAGCCCGCAGAATCGTCCTCTGACCTACAGCTACAGCTCGACGGCTGGATCGGTCACCGGAAACACCTCCACCGCGACCCTGAACACCACTGGCGCAGCTCCGGGAACGATTACCGTGACCGCGAACGTGGTTGACGATAAGGGCCAGTCCGCTTCCTGCACCGCGACGGTGACGGTAAACGCTCCTCCAGCGCCTCCGGCACCGACGACCTCCGCTCTGTGCTCGATCAACTTCGATCGTGACAAGCGTCGTCCGACCCGCGTTGACAACGAAGCCAAGGCTTGCCTCGACGACGTCGCTCTGACCCTGCAGCGCTCTTCGGATGCGAAGCTTGCAGTTGTCGGCAACGCTGCTGGCAGCGAGAAGGCAGGAGCCAAGGCTGCCGCCTCCCGCGCTGTCAACACGAAGGACTACCTGGTGAAGGAGAAGGGTATCGACGCCAGCCGTATCTCGGTCTACACCGGATCGCAGGACGGCAAGACGGTATCCTCGACCCTGATCCCGACCGGAGCAACGCTCGATCAGACCGGACTTACCACGGTCGACGAGAGCGCTGTAAAAATTGTGCCCCGCACTGCTCCCGCTCGGCACCACCGCAAAAAGTAACCCTAAACCGCACTAAACAAAAAGGCTGGCCGGATTCGATCCGGCCAGCTTTTTTAGTGTTTATGTTGTTTATTTAGTTAACACACAGGTGAATTTTGCTTCGCTAAACTGTTAACAGGATCATGCGACACAAACATAGATTGACCTCATCCTTTGTACTGTTCCTTACCTTGGTTATTTCTCCGCTCCATTCGCTGGCCAATTCGGTCGATTGGCTTCCATTTGGACCGAATGGTGGAGACGCACGCTCGCTTGCTGCGGATCCTCACGACAACCAGCACCTTTATTTGGGAACCGCGAATGGGTGGATCTACGAGTCCCGTAATGGCGGAGTCGAGTGGAAGCGTCTCGCTCGTATCGGAAAGCGAGACGACCTCGTTCTGGACAACATCGTCGTCGACCCGATCACTCCAGGACGGATTCTGGTGGGTGCATGGGTTCTGGGGAATGCCGATGGCGGACTTTATCTCACAAAAGATGGAGGCAAGACCTGGACTGCGGAGAGCGAGCTGAAGGGACAGTCGGTCCTGGCCCTGGTGGCCGCTCCCTCTGATCCGAAGGTCATCGTTGCTGGAACTCTCAAGGGAGTCTACAAAACCATCGACGGTGGAGCTCACTGGAAGCTTGTCAGCCCTGAAGGAAGTCAGGAGATTCACGAAGTCGAATCGATTGCTATCGATCCCAAGGACCCGAAGATTATTTATGCCGGAACCTGGCATCTCCCCTGGAAGACAACAGACGACGGAGAGCATTGGTCGAATATCAAGGAAGGCGTAATCGACGACTCCGACGTCTTCTCAATCATCATCGATCCGAAGGACCCGAACGTGGTCTACGCCAGCGCCTGCTCGGGAATCTATAAGAGTGAAACCTTCGGCTCGAAATTTCAGAAGATTCAGGGCATTCCCTCCACAGCCCGCAGAACCCGCGTCCTTATGCAGGATCCGCAGCACCAGAACATAGTCTTTGCGGGAACCACGGAGGGTCTCTACCGCACGACCGACTCCGGCAAGACGTGGATTCGCACGACCGGGCCGGAGCTGATCGTCAATGACGTCTATATCAACCCGGCGGACACGAACCGCATCATGCTGGCGACGGATCGTGGAGGAGTGCTGGTCTCCAATGATGGTGGTTCGAGTTTTCGCGCGACGAACGATGGATTCTCTTCTCGACAGATCACCTCTTACGTCGAAGATATGTTCCATCCGGGAACGATTTACGTTGGCATGGTCAACGATAAGGAGTGGGGCGGAGCCTTCGTCAGCACGAATGGCGGTTTGACCTGGGCGCAGAAGAACGCAGGGCTCGACAGACACGATGTCATCAGCCTCGGTCAGGCATCCGATGGGACCATTCTTGCCGGCACGAGGCATGGAATCTTTCGGCTGAGTGGAGATAGCTGGAGTAAGGTCGAGCGTGTCTCGCTTGCACTTCCTGTAACGGAAGTGCCTCAGGCCCCGAAACCTGTTACCACTCGTAAGGGAGCTGCGGCGAAGAGGACAGTGGCAAAGGCTATTCCCGCGAAGAAGAAGCCGGTTGAGATTCCATTTGACGGAACGGTCTTCGCTTTTACGCGCGATGGAGATCAGATCTTCGCGGCGACGGCTCAGGGCATCCTGAAGAGTCTGGATGCTGGACAGAGCTGGACGCTGGTCGCAGATCCTCAGGGGCATGTCTGGTATACGATCGCGTCTTCGAAGTCGACGGTTGTGGCCTCGTCTCTGACGAAGACCCTGATTACTACGGACGACGGTCGCACATGGTCCACGTTGAATTCGCCGCCGGAGCTGACGCAGATTACCGCGGTTGCCGTCGATGGCTTCGGTGGGCTCTGGGTTGGCGGACGCGAAGGAATTTACCTCTCCGAAGATAAGGGAAGAAGCTGGCAAGTCGTGAAAAACCTCTATGTTCGCGATGTGAACAGCATCTTTTACGACGAGAAGGGCGAACGCGTGCTGATTACGGCGAACAGTCCCACGACCATCGCCTTTTCAGCTCATCTTCCGGATAAGAAGGTCAGCTACTGGAATACCGGATGGAACCTGCGGCTGGTACGGCCGGTGGGGGGGCATCTGGTGGCGGCAACTCTCTTTGACGGCGTTGTGATTCAGCCGGAGATGGTGAATTCAGCGGAGATTGCTCGGCAATAAAGGCAGCTCCGCCCCTGGGCCAGAGGATTAGAATCGTTTTATGAGCTTCGATGCAACCACGGCTGGCTTTCAGGCGGCGTCTTCGCGTCCGCGGCATTCCTTTCAGACCGACGACCGCGCTTTGGGGCCGATCGCAGAGAAGGTCCTTGCGGGCGAACGTCTGAGCTTCGAAGATGGCGTCAGCCTGTATCGCAGCGGTGATATCCTCGCCGTCGGCTGGCTGGCGAACTTCGTTCGCGAGAAGCTGCATGGGAATGTTGCCTACTTCAATGTGAACCGGCACATCAACCCGACCAATGTGTGTGTCGCGTCGTGCAGGCTGTGTGCGTTCGGCCGCAAGAAGGGCGAGGCCGGGACCTATACGATGGCCCTCGAAGAGGCCTGGGAGACGGCAGGCGCGGGCTACACCGAGGCCGTGACGGAGTTCCACATCGTCGGCGGCCTGCATCCCGATCTTCCGTTCGAGTACTTCATGGACCTGGTGCGCGGCCTCAAGGAGAGGTTCCCCAAGGTTCACATCAAGGCGTTCACGATGGTCGAGGTGGCGTTTCTTGCCAAGCGTGGCAAGATGACGATCGCTGAGACGCTCGAGCGGATGAAGGCTGCCGGTGTCGACTCGATGCCCGGAGGAGGAGCGGAGATCTTCGCCGACCGGATTCGTCACATCATCTGCGACCACAAGATCGATGGATCGGAGTGGCTGGAGACGGCTCGTCTGGCGCATAAGATCGGTCTGCGGTCGAATGCGACGATGCTGTATGGTCACGTCGAGAACGACGAGGACCGCGTGGATCATCTGGTGCGGTTGCGCGAGGTTCAGGATGAGACGGGCGGATTCCAGACCTTTATTCCTCTGGCGTTCCATCCGGACAACACTGCCCTGGCTCATATTCCGCGGACGACGGGAATGCTGGACATCAAGCAGATCGCTATTGGCCGGTTGATGCTCGACAACTTTTCGCACATCAAGAGCTACTGGCAGATGGTCTCGCCGAAGATGGCTCAGATCTCGCTGCGCTTCGGCGCGGACGATATCGATGGAACCGTCATCGAAGAGAAGATCTATCACGATGCAGGGGCCACGACTCCTCAAGGGATGCGGCGGAAGGATCTGGTCAGGCTGATTACCGAGGCCGGGCGCGAGCCGTTCGAGCGGGATACGCTGTATCGCGCTGTAACCCGGACTGAAGATACCTTTACGGTTGCGGTCTAGGCTTGCGGGGGTATCCCCCCTGCAATGTATCGCAAAGTATTCAATCTTTTGTGGTTAGCTTGGTACTTCGGTTTTTCGGCATGAGGCTAAAAGAAAACCCGGGATGGGATTCCGGGGTTTTCTTTTAGCTGTATTCAGGCTAGCAGAACCGGAGTATTGGATCGGCAGATTCTATTTGCGATAAGTCTTTATTTTTGTTTGTGTTGAAGGACTAGCCCTCTTGACGGAGTTGGGATGGGAGCTTCTGGGTGGAAGCGGTGCCGGTTCGGGCAAAATACAGGGATTCTTCGGCTTCGCCTCAGAATGACGAGTAGGATTCAGTTTCGGCTCAGAATGATGAACACGATTCGTTCTGCGGCTCAGCCAGAATGACGAGCAGGGTTTGTTCTCGGCTCGGAATAATGGTGGGTTCTCTTACGGTTCAGAGTGGCGAGTTGGAGGGGAGAAGGCATTGGGGCGGAGTTTGCCGATGCGGCCCTTGGGGCCTGCGACGAAGGGGAGGGAGAGGGCGTTCCAGTTCTTGTCGGCGTCGGGCTGGTCATCTGAGCCAGGCTGCAGGGCGCTCCAGTTGAGGCCGTTGTCGCGGGAGATGTCGGTCCCGTTGGGGCCTACGGTGATCCATGTCTTGCTTGTTTCATCATAGGCGACGGCGCTGCGGTAGCCGTGGGGTGGGGTTTGGGCGAGATGGAACTCCGATCCTCCATCGCTCTGCGAGGTTCGGGCGAATGCGCTTGTCCACGCGTTATAGCTCTTGTCGTTTGGGTCTTCGTAGTTGCCGCCGACGGCCACGGTTATTCCGGTTCGATCTTCAGCGAGGGAGAAGCAGCCGCTCGAAGGGCGCTGTTTGTAACTCGTAAGGCGTTCTGCGAAGAGGCCGGAGTCCCACTTGAGCCGCCGCGGGGCGTGTTCTCCGGTATCGGAAGGGCCGAAGCCAAGGCGGATCACTCTTGGGCCACCAGAGCCGCCTGTGCAGAATCTTCGATAGCCCGGGTGCGAGATGAGAAGGGAGGAGTTACTCGCGGCGAAGACGCTCTCGCCGTTGATGTCCTCGGTGGCGTGGAGCGATTGAGGCTCCCATTTGTTGCCTCCATCGAAGGTCCGCATGACGACGAAGACGTTTTTTACGGGATCGCCCAGGAGAACTCCCAGGGAGCGGTCTTTGGAGAACTGAACTGCGTCCCAGAAGCCTTCCTTGTCGGGGTTGGTGAAGAGGAGCTTCCAGGTCTTGCAGCCATCGGTGGTCTTGTAGAGGCGGGAGAGGTCGCCTTTGCCTGAAGACATGACGATGGCGGTTTCGGCATCGAAGGCCTGAATGCCGCGGAAGTCGAGGTGTTCGGCGTTGGGAGGGACGGCGCAGATGTGCCAGTTTGCTCCATCGTCGGTGGTGCGGAGGACGGCTCCTTCGGTTCCGCTGGCCCAGGCGAGTCCGCCGCCGATGCTGTGGATGCCGCGCAGACTGGCGGTGGTGTGGGAGTTCTGGATCTCAAACTGTGCATTAGCGGGCGCGGCGGTTAGTAGAAGTGCGGCTGCGAGGGGCGGAAGACGCATGGGGGGAGAATAGCGCATTCGCTGAGGAGGTTGGGGGGTGACTTCGTAAATGTGAAAAAGATTGCCTTCGAAGGATATTTTTTTGCCCTGAAAAAGACGGATCTAAGCCGGAAACAAGAGGATTAGCCGAGAGAGAGCTGTTTTCTATGAGTGGCCGCTGGCTTGCAATAACAGGAGATGAACTACTAACTGAAGTGGTCCTGCCGGCACGAGATGGATGGCATGGCCAAAACTAAAGAGCTTCGCAGAAGCAAACCGGTTTCTGTGAAGGATGTGCTGGCTGGAGGTGCTGTCGGGATGCGAAACCCGGGAGGCCGGTCCACCGGCGGCCAGCACTTGAAGTCGATAAAGCTATTTATAAGCAAGGAGCAAGAATGAAGAAAATTGTTTGCCTGGCATCAGTTCTCTGTCTCGGGATTCTCTCTGGTTTGGCTAAAGCCGACACCTTAACGTTTGTGGGATCGTCGCAGAACAACGACATCGGCCCCTATCACCTGGAATTGAACGGCGACGATGTCAACCTGTTCTGCCTGGACGATTTCAGGACGATCACTCCCGGCGAATCGTGGCAGGTTGCCGTTTACTCCGGAGACCACTTCTATACGACGAACACTCACTCGACCAACTTCAAGTACGAAGAGGAAGCCTACATCTACAGCATGCTGGGTGAGTCGAATGGACACGGCCACACCTACACCAACACGGATGTACAGGAAGCTCTCTGGAGCATCTTCGACAATAATGCAGACACGAACCACTGGGCAGACGACCTGGTGAACAACGCTGAAGACTTCCACTATACGAAGTCTTTTCTGGACGATTATTCCTTCTACATTCCGACGGACTGGTCGTGGAGATACGGACAGCCGCAGGACATGATCGGCGATGCTCCGAGCACACCGGTTGCACCGACACCAGAGCCTTCGACGTTGCTGTTGCTGGGCTCGGGTCTTGTGGGAGCTGCGGGATCGATTCGCCGCAAGCTGGGGCGCGCTACGCAGAAGTAAAGGGTTGGTAAAGGTGGGCTTTCAGTGAGATGCCGAGAGCTCACCTTGATTCATCAGAGACTGTTTTACAAAAAGACAGCTCTGCAGGTTGTACGCACTTCTTTCTTCCATCTGTAGTTGCTGTCGTAACTGATGTTCATCCGCTTTGGGCCAGTCGATTTTTTTGGTACTAAAGACACAATTCAAAAAAAGACGAGAGGCTGGGTCTGCGGACCCGGCCTTTCTCATTGCCGCGAAGGGTTCTTTGTGAGTCACTGTGATGGGGTGCAGGCAATGAGTGAGAGATTTGTCTTTCGAAGCTACGAACGGCGAGACCTTGAGGCGATGGTTGAGCTGGACGCGGTTTGTTTTGCTCCGCCCTTCCGTTTCAGCAAGGTAGTGATGCAGCGATTTGCCGAGTCTGCGAACGCGTGGGTGAGGGTGATCGAAAGAGAGGGAGTGCTTGCGGGATTCTGCATCGTGCACCGGGAGAGGGCCGAACTGGGCAATATGGGCTATGTGGTGACGATCGATGTCGCAGAGCAATATCGCGGACAGGGGCTAGGCGAAAGGATGCTGTCGGAGGGGGAGACGTGGGTGCGTGGATGGAAGGGAGCAGGGATGCTGCTTCACGTCTTTACGAAGAACGATGGAGCGGTGCGGTTCTATGAACGGATGCAGTACAGGCGAGTCGGAGTGCAGATCGGGTTCTATGGGCCGGACTTAGACGCCGCGATGTACTGGAAGGAGTTTGCGGATACGCAACCGGATTAGTTACGTATCCGTCGAGGTTATTTTTTGCCGAAGACGTCGCCCATGCGGCGAATCTGGGCACCTACGCCGCGGAGCTTTTCTTCGAAGCGCTCGTAGCCACGGTCGAGGTGGTAGACGCGGTCGAGGATGGTTTCGCCATCGGCGACGAGTGCGGCGAGGACGAGGGATGCCGAGGCTCGCAGGTCGGAGCACATGACGGCGGCGGACTGTAGGGGAGATTTGCCGCGGACTGTGGCGGTGCGGCCCTGCACGGTGATGTTGGCTCCCATGCGATTGAGCTCGCCGACGTGCATGAAGCGGTTCTCGAAGATGTTTTCAGTGACGGTGGCGGTGCCTTCGGTCTGGGTGGCGAGGGCCATGTACTGGGCCTGCATGTCGGTGGGGAAGCCGGGATACTCCTCGGTGGAGATGTCGGCGGCTTTGAGGTCGCTGCCGGAGCGGACGCGGATGGACTCCTTGCCGACGTCGAGGCGGACGCCGCACTCTTCGAGCTTGGCGATGAGAGCGCCGAGGTGCGAGGGCTCGCAGGAGTCGACGTTGAGGTCACCGCCGGTGATGGCTCCGGCGACGAGGAAGGTGCCGGCTTCGATGCGGTCGGGATTGATGCGATGACGTGCTCCGTGCAGGCTGGTGACGCCTTGCACGCGGATGGTGGAGGTTCCGGCGCCTTCGATCTTCGCTCCCATGGCGGTGAGCAGGGCAGCGAGGTCGGTGACCTCGGGCTCGCGGGCGCAGTTTTCGAAGAGGGTCTCACCATCGGCGAGGACTGCGGCCATCAGGAGATCTTCGGTGCCGGTGACGGTGATCTTGTCGAAGACGATGTGTGCGCCCTTGAGGCGGTCAGCGCGGGCTTCGAGATAGCCGTGGTCGTAGGTGATGGTGGCTCCCATCGATTCGAGGCCCTTGATGTGGAGGTCGATGGGGCGGCCTCCGATGGCGCATCCGCCGGGCATGGCGACGCGGGCGATGCCGGTGCGCGCGATGAGCGGACCGAGCACGAGCGAGCTGGCGCGCATGGTCTTGACGATCTCGTATTTGGCGACGGGATCGGAGAGGATGCCGCACTTGATGCGCGTGCGATGCTGGGCACGGCCGTAGCCGAGCTCGACTTCGGCTCCCATGGAGGCGAGGAGCTTGCGCTCGGTCTCGATGTCGCGCACCTGGGGGATGTTTTCGAGGATGACCTCATCTTCGGTGAGGATGGCGGCGGCCATGCAGGGGAGGGCGGAGTTTTTGGCTCCGGAGACTTTGATGGTTCCAAGAAGAGGGTTTCCGCCGCGAACAACGAACTTATCCATCCCCACAGTTTACGGAAGAGTAACGAGGAAATGGGTGCTGATGTTGGTACGAAAAATGAAGAAACCGTCGTAAAGACGGCTTCTTTTGAGCGGAGCTTGCGGAATTGGCGAATGGTGTTTTGCCGATCCGATTTGCGAATCGGATATCGGTTTTATAGTTTGCCAAAGGTGACCTTCAGGCCGCCAAAGACAGTAATGGGAGCTCCGGGGGCGAAGAAGGTGCTGTTGCGGATCGGATACGAGGTTTCTCCGTCGAATTGGATGGGGGCGAAGGGGCGGGGGGTGAAGTTGCCGCTGTTGTCGTAGGGAGTGGAAGCGAGCTGGCCTGCTGTGTAGTAGTGCCGATTCAGCAGATTGTTGATCTGCCCGAAGAGCTCGTAGTGAGAGCTGATCTTGTAGCGGGCACCGAGGTTGACCACGCCATAGCCGGGACTCTGGCCAGGGCCGAGGTAGTACACACCGTCGGGCTGGTGCTGGTTGTTCTCGTTGCCGCGCACATAGGATGCGCCGATGAGGTTGAAGTCCGCATCGATGGAGAGCCTGCGCACGGGGTGGTAGTCGCCGTAGAGCTTCAGCATGTGCTGCGGCACCTGGGGGATGCGGTTGCCTGGGTTGATGGTGATGTCTCCACCATCGGCGATGCCTTTGCCTCCGTCGAGCGCGTTGGTGTTGGTGCTGTTGCCGGGGCTGCCCAGTATCTGTGAGCTCTCGTAAGTAGCGTGGAGGAAGGTGTATTCGGCACCTGCGTCGAGGTGGCGCAGATGCGCGGAGGCATTGGCTTCGACACCCAATCGGCGAGTCTTGCCGAAGTTCTGGAAGTAGCCGTAGCCGGTCTGTTGTGAGGCAACGAAGAGCAGGTCGTCGTAGTTGTTGGTGTGGAAGAAGCCTGCGCTCCAGCGGAGCCTGCCGTCCTGGTTGCCGCGTACACCGGTCTCATAGGTGCGGCTGACGACCTGCTTCAGCGGAGGGTCGCTGACGAGGGCGTTGGGAAGGCTGCAGGGGAAGTCGGGGTCGGAGCAGCCCAGCTCTGTCGAGGTTGGGGCGCGGCTGCTCTCGCTGTAGTCGAAGTAGAGATGAAGCAGAGGCGTTGCCTTGTAGACGACTCCGGCGGAGGGATTGAAGCGTTGAAAGACGTTAACTGCCGTGAGTGTGCCGCGATAATCGACGGGAGGCAGGCGATCGACGTTGTTGATGTTGGTGTGGTTGTAGCGGCCCGCAGCGGTCAGGACCCACTTGCCGAAGGAGAAGGTATCCGTCAGAAAGAAGCTGGGAGTGTTTGTGCTGCCATGGAGATTGACCCGGTTGTCCTGGGGCACATCGTCGGACTCAGTGGAGCCGTCGAGAAAGACCGGGATGCGGGTGACGGTGATGCCGTCGGGGTTCAGGTAGCCATACTGCGCGGTCTGCTGGAAGGTGAGCGAGCCGTGGTCCCACGCCGCGCCCACGGCGAGCTGGTTGTGCGTCGTGCGCCATGAGAGCACACCGGAGAGTCCATAGGCATGCTGCCGGTTCACTGTGTCGGTATCTACGCCGGTGCACTTCTCGCCGGGCTCGTCCATCAGCAGACCCTGCGCGATGCAGCGCAGATAGGGAAAGGGAGTGTTTTGGGGCGTGATGGTCGAAGGGAAGGGAATGCCCGCAGCGGTCAGTGCCTGCTTCTCCCCGTTGCTCAGCGTGTAGAGCGACTGGTCGAAGGAATTGTCGTTGATGTCGCCGTTGGTTGTATTGGTGCGGATGAAGCGAAAGTAGGCGTTGCCATTAAAGGTCAGGCTGCTGGAGAGGGCGTGTGTGGCGTTGAAGGTGAGGAAGGGCGAGTGCTGCATCGTCCTGTCGGGAATGCTGTAGACGCTGTTGTAGCCGTGGTTCAGTCCTGTGGTGCGTGCAATGGCGCGGAAGTCCTGCGTGCCGTTTCCGGTCAGATCGTTGATGGCGTAGCCGCCAGAGAGCGAGAGCACCGTCTCGCCCCGGTTGTAGCCGAGCTTCGCGAAGGACTGCCGCACGTCGGAGGGAGACAATACGCGCCATCCGTCTTCGTGAAAGGCCGTGCCTGCGGCGTACCAGTTGAGACCGGTGTGGTTGCTGCCTCCGTACTCCGCATCGACGGCGCGGCGGCCAAAGCTTCCGCCATATCCGCTGACGGAGAATCCTGAGTTCGAGATGCCGCTCTTCGTCTGCACGGCAATCGCTCCGCCCAGCGTGTTGAGGCCGTAGAGGGGATTCGATCCGGGGATCAGCTCCGTTGCGCTGATGGCAACCTTTGGAATGAGGTCCCAGGCAACGACGTCGCCGAAGGGCTGGTTCTGGCGCACACCGTCGAGATAGACCGACAGACCTGCAGGGGAACCGACGAGAGGCGAGGCGGTATAGCCGCGATAGTTCACATCGGGCTGGAACGGGTTGTTCTGATTCTCGTTGACGTAGACGCCGTTCAGCCGCTTCTTCAGTACATCGGTGAGGTCGATGGCGTTGGTGTCTTCGATGGTCTGCGCGGTGACCGACTGGACGGGTACGGGAACATCCGCCAGCGGCACATCGAGCGGGCCGATGGGAGTGGAGGCGATGACGTTGACTGTTGTCGAGACGTCACCCACCGTCAGAATCATCTCGCGATTAACCGTTGCCGTGGACTGTATCTGAAATGCGACGGCCTGCGCGGCAAAGCCGGAGCGGGTTATCTGTAAACGGTATCGGCCAAAGGGCAGGTCCGATAGAGTGAGCGAACCGTCAGGCGCTGTTTCAACGCTGCGGGTGCGACCACCGGTGGGGCCGTAGAGGGTTCCGCGTGCCTGCAGGGGATGGCCGCTGGGATCTTTTACCTGCAGACGGAACTCTCCCATGGAAGAGGGAACAGTGGCTCCCGGGTTTTGTGCGGATGCAACGCGTTCCAGGGGAAGCGCAAGAAGAAGTGAGAAAAGAACAAGACGAGGATAAAACAGCATGCGAGACATTTCCTTGCAGGGACGCAGAGCGAGTGGCCCACCGAAATTGATAAAGGTCTCCGAACTGCTATCGGACGCAGCCGGTTTTCAAAGGCTTCTGTGCGTATATTCCGAAGGTCCCGTATCTGTTCAATGTTTTTTTGTGGATTAGGGAGAACTACGGGAGAGGTCTCGACCGGTCGTGTTGAAGAAGGTGTTTATCGCAGGTTGGTTCGGGGCCGGGTGGGCAGCGTGAAGTGGAAGGTCGTTCCTTTACCGGGAGTGCTGGTGGCCCAGATGCGCCCGCCGTGCTGATTGACGATGCTGCGACAGATGGCCAGTCCCAGGCCTGTTCCTCCCAGGGCGCGCGAGTCCGAAGCGTCTCCCTGGCGGAAGCGATCGAAGATGTTCTCGAGCTTGTCTTCGGGGATTCCACGGCCGTAGTCGCGCACCTCGAAGAGCGCCTCCTGATCGTCCAGATCCCGTGCGGTGAGGTGAATCTCTCCGTCGGCCTCGGAGAACTTGATGGCGTTGGACAGGAGGTTGTGCAGGACCTGCAGGACACGGTCGGTATCCGCCCAGACACGGGTATCGTCGGCAGCGAAGAAGATTCTCGTGCTCAGTCCCGGAGTTCGTGCCTGCTGGGTGCTTACGGCCTCGCTTAGCAGCTTGTCGGCACGGACGATTGCCAGATGCAGCTCGTTCTTTCCGCTGGAGATTCGCTCGAGGTCGAGGATGTCGTTGACCAGCCGCACCAGACGATCGGTGTTGTTGATTGCAATCTCCAGCATCTGTTGCGATTTTTCGGGACGCGCCTCCAGTGCTCCTCCTGAGAGAAGGCCCAGAGCGCCGCGGAGAGACGTCAGAGGTGTGCGCAGCTCGTGCGAGACGGTGGAGATGAACTCATCCTTCATCCTGTCCAAAGCGCGTCGCTCGGTGGTGTCGGTAAAGGCGACGACGACGCCGCTGGCGCGGATCTCGCCGCTCTCGGTGGTGTGCGTCTCGATCAAGGGGCGGGCGATGTACTCGACGGGGAAGCATGAGCCGTCCTTGCGCCAGAAGATCTCATCCATGACTCTGGCGGTCCCGAAGTTCGAGAGGCTCTTTCGCACGGGAGACTCTTCCATCGCATAGGGCGTTCCGTCGGGTTTGGTGTGGTGGATCAGGGAGTGCATCACCTTACCCAGCATCTCTTCCTGCCGGTAGCCGAGCATCTGGGCGGCGGCGGTATTGACCACCGTTACCTTTCCTTCAAGGTCGATGCAGAAGATGCCGTCGCCGACGGATTCGAGGATCGAGTTCGACTGCCGGGTAAGCGTGTTGAGCTTTCTTTCAGTGCGTACCTGCTCGGTGATGTCGATACCGAAGCCGAGTACGTAGGGCGTGCGTTCGGGGACCTCGATGAGCTTGTTCCTGTAGGCGATGACACGGACCTCTCCATCGGAGTGGGCGAGATGCAGCAGCCCCTGTGCTTCGCCGTGGTGGAGGATCGTCTTCAAATAGTCGTGGATGGCACCGCGGCGCTTCGTGGGAATGAACTCGGTGAGAGAATGACCGACCATCTGTTCGACGGTGCGTCCTACGGTCTCGGCTCCGTGGGAGTTCAGCGACAGCAGATTTCCCTTGATGTCGTGAGTGAAGACCATGCCCAGCGAGCCTTCAACGAGCTGGCGGTACTTCGCCTCGCTCTCGCGCAGGGTCAGCTCCGCGGCCCGCTGCATCGTTACATCCGTTCCTGTTGCGATGATGAACGCGATCTCTCCGTCTGTGTCTCGCAGCGCGGTTGCGGACCAGGCGATGTGCTTCAGGTCGCCGAAGCGATTCAGCCAGCGATTTTCGAAGGTCGCGGGAAAGGCCCCGTTCCGCAGCTGCTCGAAGGTCGCGATTGCGTCGGGAATCTCATGCGGAGGGATCAGATGATCCCAGATGCACTTGCCTGCGAGGGAAGGGAAGTCATATCCCGAGACGGCCTCGCAGGCGCGGTTGAAGCGCACGATTCTTCCTTCAGTATCGAAGACCACGACCAGGGCCCCGATGGTGTCCAGCACAGCTGAGACGAAGTTTCCCTCGACGGTCAGGGCGGATTCGATTCTTTGCTGGGAGTGGGTCGCGAACTCCATCTGCCGGGCTCGTTCGTTCAGCTCGAGCTGAACCACCACCTGCCGGCTCAGAAGATTCAAGGCGTTTGATTGTGCCTCAGAGAGCTGACGCGGATGCCGATCAAGTACGACGAGGATTCCGAGGCTTATGCCGGCCGAAGTGATGAGGGGAGCGGCGGCGTAAAAGCAGTAGTGCCGTCCCTCGATGATGACTCCGGTGGGAGAGAACTCCGGATCCAGTCTCGTATCGGGGATCTGAAGGATCGAGCTCTCCTGCATCGCTATCTGGTAGGGCAGACTTCCGGGCGCAAGACGAGGCGTGTCCACACCCACGGTTGCCTTGACGCAGAGAGCGTCTGCATCGGCTATGCACACCATCGCCAGTGGGGTCTCGCATACCTGCGCCGCCATCTGTGTAAGGTCGTCGAGAACCGGATCCGTTGCGGGGTTCAGCAGATCGTATTGCTCAAGGGCCCGACTTCGTTGTGCTTCGTCTTTGACCAGAAGAGCGTTCATTGCCTGGAGCTTGATCCTAGGACACTGATCGGCTCAGGGGGTATCCAACTTTAGGGGTAGCGTGAAATTAAGGCTTTGGCAAGGCACAGCATTCCCCTGCCAGGGCAGGCTCGTTGGCGCTGGCGTCCATGGCGACCTTCCAGCTTCCGTCGGGCATCTTCTTCCAGATGGTCATATAACGGCCCGAGATGGCAACCGCCTGCCCGTTTTTGTCCTTTGAGTGCCCTTCATAGTGCCCCCAGGTAAAGCCCATATCGTTCGAGGGGCCCATCTGCGCTCCCTGAGGAGACCAGGTGAGCTGATACTCCTTCGGGCTCCACTGGGCCTGAGCGGCGATGGCTCCTCTCCCCATCGTGGCGGGCTGGCCGTTGTTGAGGACCACGGCATCGTCGGCAAACCACTGCGCGAAGGCTTTGCCGCCACCGGCAGCAACGGCCTGAGCGAAGCGGCCTTCGAGCTCCATCAGCAGGATTACGCCGGGGGACAGCGTCGGCTGGGTCAGCGGGCTTATGACCGGCCCTTTCTTTCCCAGTCCATCCATTCCGGGGGCGGTGGGCATCTGGGCCTTTACTTCGCAGGTGGCCAGTGCGAGCGACAGGGCCACGACTGCAGTACGGACATACTTATCTTGCTTCCACATAATTCGAACCTCGAATACAGCCTTCCCGGCGGCAGGGGCGTTCTCTTCACCCACCTTGCAGGCGGAATCCGCCTCTCCGGGGAGCTCTTTATACCAATAAATGATTCCGCGCTTCTTCGCGATGCGCTCGAAGCTCCCTTGCCTCTGCTGTTATTCTTCGCGGAGTGAGCACGCGCCCGATAGAACGATCCCTTCTTGTCGCATCGACGATTCTGCTGGCTGCCGGCATTGCGCTTGCCGCGGTTCAGGCGACGCCTGGGGTAGCCCTTGTCCTGCGGTGGCTTGGGATCATCCTGCTTGCAGGCTTCGCCATTCGCCGCCGAACGCTTACTCCCTGGATCTTCGTCGCCATGGTGGCCGGGGCCGAACTGGGGTTCGACGCTCCGCACTTCGCCGTCTCCCTTCGCGTCTTCAGCGATATCTTCCTGCGCCTTATCAAGGCGATCGTCGCTCCGCTGATCTTCGCCACTCTTGTGACCGGAATCGCCGGTCACGGTGACCTGAAGGGGATTGGCCGCATCGGCATCAAGAGCCTTGTTTACTTCGAGATTGTGACCACCCTGGCGCTTGTTGTGGGGCTTCTCGCCATCAACATCAGCCAGGCTGGACGGGGGCTTGCCATTCCGGTCTCCACTGCGGCCGTCGAGGTGACGCAGGCTGCTCCCCCCGCCACGCACTGGCAGGACTTTCTGCTTCATGTCTTTCCCGAGAACATCGCCAAATCGGTAGCCGAGGGGCAGATTCTGCAGGTGGCGGTCTTTGCCGTCTTCTTCGGAGTTGCTCTGGCCGGGCTCAGCGAGCAGCGGAGGGCATCGGTTCTCCATCTCTGCGAGGGGCTTAGCGAGGTGATGTTCCGGTTTACGAACATCGTCATGTACTTCGCTCCTATAGGCGTCGGCGCGGCGATGGCCTATACCGTCGGCCACATGGGGCTGGGCGTTCTGATCAACCTGGGCAAGCTTCTTCTTACGATCTATGGAGCTCTTGTCGCCTTCGGCTTGATGGTTCTGCTTCCGGCGGCACTCCTGTTCAAGGTTCCTGTTCGACGTTTCCTGGCTGCTGTGGCTGAGCCCGCTACGATTGCCTTTGCCACCTCCACCAGCGAGGCCGCGCTTCCTCGCGCCATGGAGGCGATGGAGGCGTTGGGAGTCCCCCGACGCATCGTTGCTTTCGTCATCCCTGCCGGTTACAGCTTTAATCTCGACGGTTCTACGCTTTACCTTGCAGCGGCGAGCATCTTTGTCGCCCAGGCAGCGGGAGTTCACCTCTCGATTGGCCAGCAGGTCATGATGATGCTGACCCTCATGCTCACCAGCAAAGGCGTCGCGGGCGTTCCTCGTGCCACATTGGTTGTGCTGCTGGCGACTGCCGCCACGTTCGGTTTACCTACGGAGCCGATCTTTGTCCTTCTGGGCATAGACGCTCTTGCCGATATGGCTCGCACGACTGTCAACGTGGTGGGAAATTGCCTGGCTTCGGTGGTCGTGGCGAAGTGGGAGGGCGAGTTTGGCTCGGAGGCGGTGAGCGAAACGGTTCTGGAAGGCGTGTCGGACTAGGCGGGGGATTCAGGTCTGTTTGAGTGCCATGGGTTAGACTGTCAGACCAGAAATAAACCAGGAGATTTTTTGTGCGTAGAAGAAGTTTTCTAAGAGCTGCACTTGCCACCTCTGCTGCTGCGCTGGCTCCGGCCGTTCAGGCACAGACGCCTGCGGTTGCCTCTCGCGAGTACTACCAGCTGCGGAAGTACACCCTTCGCAGCGGTCCCCAGGGCAAACTCGTCGATCAGTTCTTCTCGAGCGCTCTTATCCCTGCTCTCAATCGTCTTGGCTTCTCTCCTATCGGGGTCTTTCGCGTTACATTCGGCCCTCAGACACCGACGGTCTATGTGATGATTCCGGGCTCCAATCTCGAGACTCTGGTCAATGTCGACCTTCTTTTGAGCCAGGACAGCGAGTTTCTCAAGGCGGCAGGGCCGTTCTGGAACGCGCCGGCGAAGGAGCCTCCCTTCGAGCGCATCGAGAGCACGCTGCTGAAGGCTTTCGAGGGATGGCCGAAGCTGCAGGTTCCGGCCTCGACGGCGCAGAACGGCAAGCGGATCTTTCATCTGCGCACGTATGAGAGCCCGACCCCGGGCGACCATGCCCGCAAGGTCGAGATGTTCCACCAGGGCGAGTTCAAGATCTTTCAGCGATCCGGCTGCGGACAGGTCTTCTACGGCGACGCTCTCATCGGTCCTAACCTGCCGAAGCTGACGTACATGCTGACCTTCCCGGATATCGACGCTCTGAATGCAGGATGGGACCGCTTCTTTGCCGATCCTGACTGGAAGAAGCTCTCGGCCGATCAGCGATATAGCTTTGAGGCTATCGTCAGCAACGTCGACAGCCTGGTCCTGAGCCCGGCACCTTATTCGCAGATTTGATTTAGGTCACAGGCAATTCTTTCTCAGAATTGTCTGTAAGTGCCTATGAGTAAGCGGCTTAGAGAATGAGATTTGAAAGCTCGCGGCGAGGGCTTTCAAATCTCGGCTTTTCCTCTGGGCGAGATATAAGTTTTTATTTATGAGTAGTTTGTCGTAGATCTCTTTGGTGGAAGCGCTCTCTCCGAAGATGGAATTCCATCAAAAGCAACAAAACCTTTGGACTATCGTTATAGTTAAAGATTGTCCAAAAGAGGGGCCAGAGAGTCCCAAAGATGTTAGCGACGTCCAATGTAAAGGATGGAGTCGCAGAATTTAGGGAAACGCCAGATGGACGGGATTCTAAGCAAAATCAAGTCGCCAGCCGACGTAAAAAAGCTCTCGATGGCAGAGCTGGAACAACTTGCAGAAGAGATTCGCGAACGCCTTATCACTGTAGTTGCCAAGACCGGCGGACACATCGGTCCGAATCTTGGGGTCGTCGAGCTGACGATCGCTCTGCATTACGTCTTCGATACTCCGGCAGACAGCTTCGTCTTTGACGTCAGCCACCAGGCTTACGTGCACAAGCTGCTTACCGGCCGTGAGCACAGCTTCCACACCATTCGCCAGCCCGATGGCCTCAACGGCTTCATGCTGCGCACGGAGAGCGATCACGACAGCTATGGTGCAGGCCACGCCGGGACGGCGCTCTCGGCTGCGCTGGGAATGGCAGTCGCGCGTGACCTTGCGGGTGGAAGCGAGCATGTGGTCGCTCTCGCAGGCGATGCGGCGTTTACCAACGGAATCTCGTTCGAGGCTCTCAACAACATCGCGGTGCAGACGCGCCGCATGATCATCGTGCTGAACGACAACGCCTGGTCGATCGACAAGAACGTCGGGGCCATTGCGGAGTACTTCCACAAGATCACCGCCAATAACACCTTCAGCAACCTGCACGAAAAGGCTGCGGGACTGATTGAAAAGTTTGGCGGAAAGGCCGCGCGCCATGTCGTCCGCAAGGCCGAAGAGGCCGCCAAGGGACTCATCGGTCCGGGAATGCTCTTCGAAGAGTTTGGGCTGAGCTACTACGGCCCGATTGACGGCCATAATCTGCCGCTGCTGATCGAGACCTTCAAGTTTCTCAAGCAGCAGAACAAGCCCGTCGTCCTGCACGCGATTACCCAGAAAGGACGAGGCTTCCAGCCTGCGGTTGAGAAGCAGAAGAAGTTCCATGGCCTCGGTCCCTACGATCCCGAGTCGGGCGAGACCAAGTCGGCGGGGCAGAAGACCTACTCGGAGATCTTCGCGGAGAGCCTGACCAAGCTTGCCGGCATGAACGAGAAGGTGGTCGCCATCACCGCAGCGATGCCCAATGGGACCGCGCTCGATCTCTTCCGTCCGCACCATCCGAAGCGATACTTCGACGTGGGAATTGCGGAAGAGCACGCCGTTATCTTTGCGGCGGGAATGGCGACGAAGGGTTACAAGCCGTTCTGTGCCATCTACTCCACCTTCCTGCAGCGTGCCTTCGATCCCATCGTCCACGATGTGGCTCTTCAGAATCTTCCTGTGGTCTTCTGCATGGATCGGGGCGGTCTGAGTGGAGATGACGGACCGACGCACCACGGGCTCTTCGATATCAGCTATCTCCGCAGCATTCCGAACATCGTCCACATGGTTCCCAAGGACGAGGACGAATTGCAGGACATGATGTACACCGCGATGCTGCATGAAGGTCCTTCCGCGATTCGCTATCCTCGCGGGACCGGGCCGGGAGTTGCGGTGAAAGAGAAGCCGGTTGCGCTCGAGATCGGCAAGGCCGAAGTTGTCAGTGACCCGGGACGTGTCGATGTGACCATTCTGGGGTTGGGAGCGATGTTTCCAGAGGCGATGCGCCTGAAGGGAATGCTCGAGAATGAAGGCTTCTCCGCGGCGGTCATCAATCCCCGCTTCGCCAAACCTGTTGACCGTAGTTGTCTTGCGGACTTCGGTGCGCGCTCCGGTCTTGTGATTACGCTGGAAGACCACGTTCTCGCGGGTGGCTTCGGGTCGGCTGTGATGGAGACTTTGAACCATCTCGGTCTGAATGTCCCGGTCGTCCGCATCGGTTGGCCGGATGCCTTCATCGAACACGGCAAGGTCGAAGCTCTACGGATGAAATATGGTGTCACCGCCGAGGCTGCGTTAGCGAAGGCGAGACCCTATCTGAGCAGGTTGATGGAACAGGTGTTGGCGAAGCACTCCTAAAGCGTGTGAAGAGAGGCGTCTCTCTGGTGGCGTTGACAATTCGCTCGTAACCCCGTCAACTGAGAATCAGGATGGAGAGCGAGTTTACGACGGACCGCAGCTGGACGCAGTCGAAGGCAAAGGCACGCAAGATGGAGAACGAACGACGTCACCATGATCGCGGCCTGCTGATGATTGGCCTCTTCAAGCTGGGTAAGGCAGTGTTCTTCTTCCTGCTGGGATTCGGCGCGATTCATCTGCTCCATAAGGATCTGGGCGATGAGGTGATGCGGATTGCGACGAGCCTCAAGTTCGATCCGGAGAGCAAATTTGTCACTCTGCTGCTGGACAAGGTGGATCTGATCGATGCCCATCGGCTGAAACAGATCAGCCTGGCAACCTTCGCCTACTCCGCGCTCGCGCTCACCGAGGGAATCGGCCTGATGCTGGAGAAGGTGTGGGCGGAGTATCTCACCCTGGTGTTGACGGTCTCGTTCCTGCCCTGGGAGCTCTTTGAGCTTAGCCGCCATCCGAACTGGTTCCGTCTGAGCCTTCTTTTGATCAATCTGGCTGTACTCGGTTACCTGATCTGGCTTCTGAAGAAGAAGAGAAGCATGGAAAGCAGCGAAGCGGTTTAGAGCGGATCGGCTCTGGAAGCGTTGCTTTCGCCTTTATTTCGCCTATCAGATGACCCGACAGGTACGCAAGTAACGGACTAGATATGAACCGACTTCAGCAACACAATATCTAGTGGTTATCTACTTAGTTTACCCAACTTGCTGAGTTATCCACATCCCATTGTGGGAATCACATCTTTTTATGTAAATTCACCGCTTTACACCGCCCTTTGTCTGGGAGACTATGTGGACGGAAGTGGTAAAAAGTGGAGTTAAAGGGACTGGATCAAGCAAGATTTGAACAAAGTCTACCTCTACGGCCTCCCTCTTCCTAAGAAGTGAGTTGGAACAGGTATCGAGGTTGTCATGTTTCGGGGAAATCACCCAACCCGCGTGGACGAAAAAGGCCGATTGAAGCTTCCGGCGGAGTTCAAGCGCAAGGTGGATGAGCTGTACGGGCCTCAGTTCTACATCACCAGCAAGGACGGGAAGCGGGCGGAGATCTACCCGCTGAAGGAGTGGGAAAAGATCGAGGAGAAGCTGGCCGCGATCCCTTCCATGAACCCGGCAAGGAAGAAGTTTCTGGACGTGACGAACTACTACGGCCAGATGGCGGAGATGGACGCGCAGGGTCGGTTGCTGATGCCACAGCTCCTGAGGGAGTCGGCAAAGGTGACGGGGGACGTCGTGGTGCTTGGTTCGCAGACGTTTCTCGAGGTTGTAAACCACGATTCGTTCAAGGCTGAGCTGGAAGCCCAGCCGATGACTGAGGCCGATCAGATGGCGCTGTCAGAGTTTGGTTTGTAAGTTGTTGGCCCCCAGGGGCAGCACAGAGGCGGAGAAAGATGACGAAACCGCAGCATGTGCCGGTTCTTTTAGATGAAGTTTTGGAGTACCTCAATGTGCGGCCGGGCGGCGTCTATGCTGACGCGACGCTTGGGCTCGCTGGGCATTCCTCGGAGATTGCGAGGAGGCTGGGACCGCAGGGCAAGCTGATTGCCTTCGATCGCGATCCCGAGGCGATGGAGCTGGCAAAGGCCAGGCTCGAAGAGCTTCGTTCGGAGCTGGGAGAGGCGATGCCGGAGATTCGGCTGGTGCCGAAGGCCTTCTCCGAGGCGGCCAGCGAGATCGAGCCGGGAAGCCTGGACGGTCTGCTTGCGGACTTTGGAGTGAGCAGCCTGCAGCTGGATGAGGCGCACAGAGGATTCAGTTTTCGGACCGAAGGCCCCTTGGATATGCGAATGGATACGCGTACGGGGGAGACGGCCGAGCAAGTGGTAAATCAGGAAGACGAAAACGAGCTCGCCGACCTGATTTACGAATTCGGAGAGGAAAGGAGGTCGCGGAGAATCGCCAGAGCCATTGTGAGGGCCCGGCCGATTACGACGACGGCAGAACTGGCAAGAGTCGTATCGGCTGCGGCCCCTTCAATGAAGGGTGACAAGATTCATCCCGCGACGAGAACCTTTCAGGCGCTTCGAATTCGAGTGAATGATGAGCTGGGAGAGATCAGGACGCTGCTTGAGAGCGCGCCATCTCTGCTGAAGCGGGGAGGAAGGCTGGTGGTGATCAGCTTCCACTCGTTGGAGGACCGGTTGGTGAAGGATGCCTTCCGGGAGGCAGGTCGCAACAAGGTGTATGAGGTTTTGACGAAGAAGCCGGTGATAGCCGGTGAAGAAGAAGAGAGACGGAACCCGCGGTCGAGAAGCGCAAAGCTGCGGGCGGCAAGCAAGGTTTGAGTACGAATTTTGTTCCACGCAGTATTGCAGGGAATAGACAAGTGATCGGACCGGGGTTGTCCCACCGTGCTTTCAGGCGAAAGACAACCAAGTAACAAAAAGTCCCTTCCTCCAATAACGACCCCGGTCCGGTTTCGTTTTGAGGAGTGCGGCAAGAGAAACAAGAAGTGCGAGAGGTGCGCGATGGCAGCGTCGGCGATGGCAGGGCAGCAGATAGAGATGATGGGAGCGGCGGCAAAGCCGTATCGCCGTACCGAGTCGGTGGCAGAGCGGAACCGCGCGCTGATGGAGGCGCAGCGAAAGGCTCGTCGTGGGCCGACGCCTGAGGTCTTCTTCGCCAAGCACATCGACAACACCCGCCTGGTGAAGGCGGACGACCCTGAGCGCCGCCGCGAGATGCGTCAGTTTGCAGGGGTCATGAGCATGCTGTTTGTGCTGGTGATGGTCTACGTGTGGCAGCACTTCATGGCCATCGAGATCGGCTATCGCGTGGAGGCACAGAAGCAGCAGGTCGAGCAGCTGCGGGAGCAGAATCGCCAGCTGCGACTGAACGAAGCACAGCTGACAGATCCCGAGAGGATCGACAAGATGGCGAAGCAGCTTGGCCTCGATGCTCCGGCCCCCGGTCAGGTCGTGCGGCCCGATGGAAGCAAGTCGGGTACGGTATGGGCCGAGGCGGATGCGCCGAAGATTGTTGCTGTTCGATAAGGTTTTTGTCGGTCAGCAGGAGATAGATCAGTAAAAAAAGCAGATTGGAAACTGAAGATGAATACAGCGCCACGGCAGACGTTGACCGCTCCCATACGGAGAATCCGGTTTGTCTACGTGGCGCTTGTCTTTGTCCTCTGGACATCCGCCATCGGCTTGAGACTTGTCTGGCTGCAGGTGGTGCGCCATGGCGACTTCGTTGAAAGGGCGGCCAGGCAGCAGCAGCGTACGTTTGAGGTAGCTCCAAGGCGCGGTGTGCTCTACGACCGCAACTTGAAGGAACTGGCGATGACGGTCCTCGTCGACAGTGTCTATGCGGTCCCGAGCGAGCTGGGGGAGAACAGAGCCTCCACCGCTGACATTCTGGCAAAGATCGTCCATGCCGATCAGCGCGACAACTTCACCTCCGAGCCGCAGATGCTGGCCCGTTTCAACGCTTCGCGTAACTTCGCATGGGTGGCGAGGCGTGTAGATGCGGAGACGGCAACGCGCGTTCGCGAGCTCAACCTGAAGGGCGTCTACTTTCAGAAGGAGTTCAAGCGTTTCTATCCAAACAACGATCTGGCCGCGCAGGTGCTTGGTTATGTAGGCACCGACGATAGCGGTCTGGGTGGTCTTGAGCGTCAGTTCGACGATGAGATGCACGGCACGCCCGGACATGTGATGACGGCTGTCGATGCGAAGCGCCATGTCCTCGGTAGTGAAGAGAGCCAGCCGATGCCGGGTGAGAATCTTGTGCTCTCCATCGATGCGAATATCCAGTACATCGCCGAGCGCGCGCTCGATGCCCAGATGGAGAAGATGAAGGCGGCGCATGGCACGGTGGTCGTTCAGGATCCGCACACGGGGCAGATTCTGGCGCTGGCGATCGCTCCACGGTTCAATCCCAACGACCAGCGCCACATGGACGCGAGCGTGTTGCAGAACCTCGCGGTGAGCGATGTCTATGAGCCCGGCTCGACCTTCAAGCTGGCGACGTATGCGGCAGCGATTGACGCGGCAGGTGTGGAACCAACCGATATCGTTGACTGCCAGAACGGCGCGATGACCATGTATGGCCGCACGTTGCACGACGACAAGAGCGATCACTTCGGTCGAGTTACAGTGCAGTACGCTCTTGAGCATTCGAGCGATGTGGGTGCCGCGAAGATGGCGCTGAAGCTGGGGAATCAGAAGTTCTATGACTACCTGCGCTCCTTCGGCTTCGGAGACCGTTCGGGCATCGAGCTTCCCAGCGAGACGCGCGGCCTTCTGCGTAATCCGCACAAGTGGGATGCGACCAGCATTCTGTCGCTCGCTATCGGGCAGGAGATTGGTGTGACTCCGGTGCAGCTTGTAACGATGGTGAGCTCCATTGCGAATGGCGGAGTCTACATGCCGCCACACATTTTGCTTGCCTCGACAGACCAGATGAAGGGAGATCCTCGATTAAAGCCGATCTCCTTCCGGCCTTCGAATCAACTTCCATCGCAGCTGCCGGACGGAGCACACCGAGTCATCAAGGAGATGACCTCGGCGAAGATGCGGATGATGATGGCTGGCATCGTAACGGAGGGAACGGGCAAGCTGGCTGCTCTCAATGGCTATAGCTCGGCAGGAAAGACCGGTACGGCGCAGAAGATCGATCCTGCAACGCACACCTACTCCCACACGAAACTCGTAGCAAGCTTCGCTGGATTCGCACCAGTCAGCAATCCTGCAATCTCCATCGCTGTTGTGATTGACACGCCTACGGTGGGTACACGTTATGGAGGCACGACCAGCGCTCCCGTGTTTGCCGAGGTCGCGCAACAGGTGCTCGAGTATCTCGGCGTGCCGCACGATCAATCTCTGAAGTCGAAGCAGCAGATGGTCCTCACGGCAAAGGATGTTGCCGAGGACGCGCCGGCAGAAAACGTTGCCGATCTCAATCAGATGTTTTCGGATATCAATAATCTGCCTGCGGACGACCCGCTTCGTGCGGTTGCGAATAATAGCGCACCGGCGCCGGTCGAGGCGGATGACAAGTCAGCGACAGTCGCCAGGGTTGAAGCTCCTGCAAAGCCAAAGGATTCTCCCGCTGCGAATACGAGCAAAGGATCAAAGCTTGCTGATCTGTTGCCCGCAAAGACGTTGGCCGCATTTCGATCCGGAGCAGGAGATGACTCGTTGCAGCAGAACGCATCTGAGACGACGCCTAAGATCACTCCCGCAGTGCAGGTTCGTGGGGACGGAGGAGTGGTGGTGGACGCCACTCACCGTGTCGCTGTGCCGTCCTTCGAGGGAAGTTCATTGCGCACGGTGGTCGAGAAGGCGGATCAGGCGGGGCTTCGCATACAGCCGGTGGGAAGAGGTCTCGCCAGAGATCAGGCTCCTGCGCCGGGAACCATGGTTCCTGCGGGGACCGAAGTTGTCGTGAGATTTGCCCGATAGCGCCGAAGGTGCCTCTGTTCTGAGACGCATAGAATCGTTGAATATGAACTGGAACGATGTGCTTCGCGAGATCGATACGGTTAGTTCCGCCGAGGCAGACGTGGATGTCCGTGGCGTGCAGTATGATTCGCGGCGCGTTCAGCGAGGCGATCTTTTTGTTGCGATGCGCGGAGGAAGTGCCGATGGAAATCGCTTCATCGATGCAGCGATTGCGCAGGGCGCGAGTGCGGTAATTACTGATTCGCAAGAAGCTTATGAAAAGCTGCGTCGCGAACAGAAAGAGGTCGGTGCGGCGTTAGTGGAACATGGACGACGTGCGCTTGCCGAGGCGAGTTCGGCGGTCTTCGGTCATCCACAGCAGCATCTTGCCTTGAGCGGAGTGACCGGAACCAACGGAAAGACGACGACCGCGTTTCTGCTCGAAGCCATGCTGAAAAGCGTGGGCCGAAGCTGTGTACTGATAGGCACGATTGAGACGCATATCGCCGGTGAGGTGCGCGAGTCTCCCCATACGACTCCGGAGTCACGCGACGTGCTGGAGTTGTTTGCCGAGGGCGTGAAGGCGGGTGCTACCGAGGCTGTGATGGAGATGTCCAGTCATGCTCTCGAGCAGGAGCGCGTATGGGGCCTGCCGGTCGATGTTGCGATCTTCACCAACCTGACGCAGGACCACCTGGACTTTCACGGCACGATGGATCGCTACTTTGCCGCGAAGGCGCGCTTGTTTGAGGGAGTGGGTGCGCCTCCGCCGAGAGTTGCGGTGGTGAACATAGATGATCCTTATGGCAGGCAGCTCGCCGAGAGGATCGATCGGTCGCAGCTAGTGCGATACGGGTTTGATGCCGCAGCGGACTTTCGCGCGGAAGATGTTCAGATGCGTGCTGGAGAGACGCGATTTCGCATGAGGACACCTCATGGAAAGGTCGCGATGCGATCTCCTCTGACAGGGCGCGTGAACGTGTACAACCTGCTGGCCGCAGCGACAGCGGCATGGGCGAGGGGGCTGACTCTGGATGAGATTGCTCATGCAGCGAATGCGGGAGCACAGGTCCCGGGACGGTTCGAAGTAGTGCCGTCGGACAATGGTGTCACGGTCGTCGTCGATTATGCGCATACTGACGATGCCTTGCGGAATCTGATTACGCTCGGGCGTGAGTTGGTGCGTGAGCAGGGCGGTCGTGTGATTACGCTGTTTGGCTGCGGTGGGGATCGTGATCGCACCAAGCGTCCTCGTATGGGGCGAGCGGCAGGTGAGGGAAGCGATCTGGTGGTGTTGACGAGTGATAATCCTCGTAGCGAAGAGCCTGCGGCGATCATCGCGGAGGCACTCGTGGGCGTCAGGGAGACCGGGACAGAGTGCATCGTAGAGGAGGATCGAGCGGCCGCAATCGGGATTGCGATCCGTTCCGCTCGTAAGGGGGACATTGTTCTGCTTGCAGGCAAAGGGCACGAGAAGGTGCAGGTCCTCAAGGATGGTGCGGTGCCGTTTGACGATGTGGCCGTGGCTGAGCATGTGATAAGAGGAGAGGGATGAAGCTGACGCTGGGACAGGTTGCGGATTGGATTCACGCGGAAGGTATCTTCGATACCACTGCCGAGGCGTTGGGATACTCGATCGACTCGCGGACAATCGGCGCAGGCGATCTCTTCTTTGCAGTGAAGGGGGAGAGGTTTGACGGCCACGACTTCGTTGCTGCCGCGCTTGCGGATGGTGCTGTCGCGGCAGTGGTAAGCAATCGATGGATTGTGCCTGCGGAGGTCGATGAGGTGAAGCTGTTGCGTGTCGCCGAATGTGATGACTGCGTGCTGGACGCGCTCCAGCATCTGGCTCATGCTGTTCGTCGCGACTGGGGTGGCAGGGTTATAGGCGTTACGGGCTCTGCCGGAAAGACGACCACGAAAGAGGCGGTTGCTCAGGTTCTGAGCGCTCGCTTTCGCGTGCTGAAGTCGGCTGGAAATTTGAACAACGCCTTTGGATTGCCGTTGCAGCTGCTGAAGCTGGAGCGCGAGCATGAGGTAGCGGTGATCGAGATGGGGATGAACCATGCCGGGGAGATCGCGGCGTTAGCGAAGATTGCCGAGCCGGATTGGGCTGTCGTCTCGAACGTGGCGCCTGTACACATTGAGTTCTTTCCTGATGGATTGGCTGGAATCGCTCGCGCCAAGTATGAACTGGTCGAATCTCTGCCTGAGAGTGGTGTGGCTATCCTGAACGCGGACGATCCCTACGTGAAAGAGTTCGGTCGCGGTATGGGAGATCGTGCGGTCTTGTATGGCCTGAGCCGCGACGCACAGGTCCGTGCGGAAGATATCGAAGAGATTGGCGTCGAGGGAATCCGGTTCACTGTTGTAGCTGCGGAGGGGAGGGCTCCGGTCCACCTTAAGCTTCTGGGGCGACACAATGTCCTGAATGCACTGGCTGCGATTGCAGCGGGGCTGAAGAGCGGAATCTCTCTGGGAGATTGTGCCGCGGCCATAGCGGAGCTTCACGCCGCCGATAAGCGCGGTGAGGTGCTGTCCTGGCAGGGAGCGACGCTGATCAATGACTCCTATAACTCGAATCCCCGGGCTCTGGATGCCATGGTCGATGCTCTGATGGCGATGCCGGGGGAGCGCCATATCGCTATCGCTGGGGAGATGCTGGAGCTTGGGCCCGAGGCCGCATCGTTGCACGAGGCCTGTGGACGAAGGATGGCGGAGCGCGGTGTCTCGGTGGTGATCGGGGTCAGGGGGCATGCGGCGGCACTGGTGGAGGGAGTGCGAGCTGCCGGGGGGACAGCGATCTTTGTTACAACCCCCGAAGAGGCCGGGGAGTGGATACGCACGCGCGTAGGCCCCGGCGATGTGGTTCTGCTCAAAGCGTCTCGAGGAGTTCGCCTGGAGAAGGCCCTTACCTTGTTAATGGCTCAATAAGAATGGGAATGAAGTTTGGTTCGCAGGTGAAAATCCTGAGGAAACGGGCACAGGCAGCCTGTTAAGATACGTCTAGCCGCGATCTGTCGTACTGGCGGCGTCGTGTAGCTATCCTGCAGATTCCACTCGAAGGCGGACGTTTTGCTCTATTGGCTGCTGTACCAGAAGCTCTTTCCTTACTTTCGCCTGTTTCGTATCTTTCGCTATCTGACGTTTCGCACTGTCTTCGCAAGCCTGACGGCGTTGTTGATCGGCCTGCTGATCGGTCCCTACGTGATCGAGAGGCTTCGCGAGTTCCAGATCGGCCAATACATCCGCGAAGAGGGACCGCAGTCGCACCAGAAGAAGAGTGGAACGCCGACGATGGGCGGTGTGCTGATCTGCATCTCGATCCTTGTGCCGACGCTGCTCTGGTCCGATCTGTCGAACCCATTTGTGTGGCTGGTGATGCTTTCGACGCTGGCCTTCGGCGCCATCGGCTTTGCTGACGACTACATCAAGGTCGTGCATCGCCGTAATCTCGGTCTCACTGCGCGGGCGAAGCTTGGCCTGCAACTACTGGCGAGCGGTGGAGTGGCTATTGCTCTGTTGCAGCTGCAGGCACATGGGAACTACTCGACCAGGTTGATGTTTCCGTTCCTCAAGCGCTTCCGGCCTGATCTCGTGTGGCAGTCGCTGGGACATATTCCTCACCTTCACTGGCTGGCCTTCGTGCCGTTCGTGGTCTTCGTGATGCTTGTGATTGCGGGCGCGAGTAATGCCGTCAATCTCACGGATGGACTCGATGGCTTGGCCATCGGCTGCACGATCATCGCTGCGGGAGCCCTGACGGTGCTTACTTATGTGAGCGGGCACGTGGTCTTTTCCGACTACCTTGAGCTGCAGCGCATGCCTCTTGTCAGCGAGCTGACGATCTTTTGCGGAGCGATGGTGGGCGCGAGTATTGGCTTCCTTTGGTACAACGCGCATCCCGCCGAGATCTTCATGGGCGATGTGGGAAGCCTTGCGCTGGGCGGCGCTATCGGGACGGTTGCGGTGGCCATCAAGCAGGAGCTTCTGCTGCCGTTCATCGGCGGAGTGTTCATCCTTGAGGCTCTGAGCGTGATGCTGCAGGTGGGAAGCTATAAGCTGCGCAATGGAAAGCGTATCTTCAAGATGGCTCCGCTGCACCATCACTTCGAGCTTCTCGGATGGTCCGAGTCGAAGGTGATTGCAAGGTTCTGGATTCTGGCGCTGATCTTCGCTCTGCTGGCGCTGACGACGTTGAAGTTACGGTAAGGGGTGGTCATGGAACTGAAGAACAAACGGGTGTTGGTGGTGGGGCTCGGCAAATCCGGTATCGCAGCGGCGATGTTCCTGCGGCAGCAGGGCGCGCGCGTGACGGTGAGCGATGCACGCAGCGCGGTGGCGCTGGCAAAGGAGATTCCCGCGCTGCTCGACGCCGGAATTATGGTCGAGAGCGGAGGACATGGCCTGCTGACCTTTCGCAGGCAGGACCTGATCGTCATCTCTCCCGGCGTGCCGCTCGATACGCCTGAAGTGAAACAGGTGATCGGCTATGGAATGCCGGTGATCGGCGAGCTTGAGCTTGCCAGCCGTTTCCTCAAGGGACGCATCCTGGCGATTACGGGATCGAACGGAAAGACCACGACAACTACGTTGGTTGGAAAGATCCTTGCCGAGGGTGGAGTCTCGACGCTGGTGGGCGGAAACATCGGAACTCCGGTAATCGATCTGGTTTCGAAGAGTACAGATGAGACCGTCAGCGTGCTCGAGGTGTCGAGCTTCCAGCTTGAGACCATTGAAGAGTTTCATCCGTGGATCGCAGTTGTGTTGAATATCACGCCCGATCATCTGGATCGTCACGGAAGCTTCGAGAACTACGCGGCGATGAAGACTCGCATCACCGAACAGCAACAGGCAGATGACTTCCTGATACTGAATGCGGAAGATAAACCGACGCAGATGGTAGCGGCGAAGACGAAGGCGCAGATCTTCTGGTTCTCCTCGCGGAGGCCGATCAAGCAGGGAGCCTTTGTCCACGGCGAGAGCATCGCCTTCATTCCACGAGAGGGCGCGACGGCAGAGCCGATCATGCCGGTCGCGGAGATTCCACTCAAAGGCTCGCATAACGTGGAGAACGTGCTGGCCGCCGTCTGTGCGGCTCGGCTTGCGGGCGTTCCGGCGGAGAAGATTCGCAGTTCGGTTGCCAGCTTCAAGGCGGTTGAGCACAGGTTGGAGTTCGTTCGCACGGTTCAGGGCGTCGAGTACTTCAACGACTCGAAGGCGACCAATGTGGACGCGGCGATGAAGGCGGTTGCGGCGTTTCCCGGCGGTATCCACCTGATTCTCGGGGGCAAGGATAAGGATTCGGACTACACGCTTCTGGGGCCGCTTCTTCGCGAACGGGTCAAAGCTGTTTATACGATTGGTTCAGCCGCGGAAAAGATTGAGCGAGAGCTTCACGGAGTCGTGAAGATGGTGGGAGCTGGAACGATCGATGTGGCCGTGCGCGAAGCAAGTCTGGCCGCGGTTCCTGGCGATGTTGTGCTGCTGGCTCCGGCCTGCTCGAGCTTCGACCAGTTCGAGAACTACGAGCATCGCGGCAGGACCTTCCGGCAGATCGTCCATGAGCTGAGCTAGCAGCGGGAAGTGAAGAGAGATGGCGAAGAGAGTTGGAGTAGACAAGTGGCTCTTCGGAGTGGTGCTGCTGCTGGTGCTGTTTGGACTGGTGATGGTCTTCTCGGCATCGGCCGTGATGGCGAAGGCGCAGTCAGGCTCGCCTTATCCGTACATGCTCAAACAGGCGGTCTGGGCTGTGCTGGGGATGATTGCGCTCGCCCTGCTGATGCAGGTGGACTATCGCCGCTACAACAATCCTAAGTTCGTCTTTACGGCGGTTGCGGTCACGATGGTGCTGTTGATCGGCGTCTTTGCGATGCCGGGATCGCACGCGACGCATCGCTGGTTTCGCTTTGGAGGGTTCTTTACCTTTCAGCCCTCGGAACTGGCGAAGCCTACGCTGGTACTGTTTCTCGCTTATTTTTTGCAGACGCGCATTCACAAGATGGACGACTGGCGCGGAACGGTTCTGCGCGCTGCGCTTCCTCCACTAGTGTTTATTGGCCTGATCCTGATGGAGCCCGATCTTGGGACGGCGATCGTCTGCACTGCTGTGACTGCGTTGATGCTCTACCTCGCGGGAATGCAGGTGAAGTATCTCTGGATGGGAGCGCTTGCCGCTTCCCCGGTGCTCTATTACCTGCTGTTCCGTGTGCCGTGGCGCAGAGCGAGAATGCTGGCGTTTGTGAATCCGGAGGCCGATCCGCGTGGCACCGGCTTCCACATTCTTCAGTCGCTGATCGCGGTGGGAACAGGCGGTTTGCGCGGGCTTGGACTGATGGAAGGGCGGCAGAAGCTCTTTTACCTTCCGGAGCCGCATACGGACTTCATCTTCGCGAATGTCTGCGAGGAGCTTGGGCTGATCGGCGCGGTGCTGGTGATCGCTCTATTTGTCGCTCTGGGGTATCGCGGTCTGCGTGCAGCTTATCTTTCAACGGATCCGTTCGCCCGGTTCCTGGCGTTCGGCATCACTGCAACGGTCTTGATCCAGGCGTTCTTCAACATGAGCGTTGTTGTGGCTCTGCTGCCGACCAAGGGAATCACGCTGCCGTTCATCTCCTTCGGTGGAACCTCGCTGTTTGTGATGCTGGCTAGTATGGGTGTTCTGCTGAACGTAACTCGTGAGATCGACTGAGGTGAGTGGGACTCTTCGAGTTCTGATTGCAGGTGGTGGAACTGGCGGTCATGTTATTCCAGCGCTGGCGATTGCGCGGGAGCTTCGTGATGCGCGTGGCGCGGAGGTGCGGTTTGTCGGGACGGCTCGCGGGCTCGAGACGCGGCTGGTTCCGGAGGCTGGATTTCAGCTTGAACTGATTAAAGTCGGTCAGCTCAAAAATGTGAGTCTTGCGACTCGTCTCCGGACTCTGTTCGATCTTCCTCTAGGTGTTTTGCGATGCGTCGAGCTGCTGCGCAGCTTTCGGCCTCAGGTGGTGATCGGTGTTGGAGGCTATGCCTCGGGACCGGCGATGATGGCGGCGATTCTATTGCGCGTGCCTACGCTGGCGTTTGAGCCGAATGCTGTCCCCGGGCTGGCGAATCGGCTGGTCGGCAAGCGGGTGAACGCTGCTGCGGTGAATCTTGCTGAGACAACGAAGTACTTTCGCAATGCGCGCGTGACTGGAACTCCGGTTCGTCCGGAGTTCTTTGCGATTGTGCCGAAGGAGGTGGCTCCGGCAAAGCGGCTGCTGGTCTTTGGTGCGAGTCAGGGTGCCCGGGTGCTCAACGAGACGATGCCGAAGATTATGGCTCGATTGCTTCTTGAGTTTCCTGAGCTTACCGTCGTTCACCAAACCGGGGCGCGTCATGGAGAGACGACGGTTGCTTCGTACGAGAGAGCGGACGTCGGCTTCGAGCGCGTGCTTGTGACCCCCTACCTCAACGATATGGCGGCTCAGTTTGCGGCGGCGGACCTGATCCTTTGCCGGAGTGGAGCCAGTTCTGTTGCCGAGGTCGCGGCTGCGGGGCGGGCGGCGGTTCTGATTCCGTTTCCTCAGGCGGCGGACGATCATCAGCGGAAGAATGCCGAAGCCTTCGTTGCTGCCGGGGCGGCGGAGCTGATTATCGAGGCTGAACTTACGCCGGAGCGGCTGCTGCAGGTGCTTCGTGATCTACTGGCCGACGATCTCCGGCGAATCGAGATGGGACAGCGGGCGAGGGCGCTGGCTCATCCTGATGCAGTGCGGGAGATTGCCGGAATGGCCGTGGGGCTGGCGCGGTAGGGGTATCTCCCCCCTTGTAAATTTGGGGCAAAGTATTCATTTCTTTTGGCTTAGGTGGTAACTACTTAAGAGTTAACATCTGTAAGTTATTGGAATGGAATGATTTGCCGGGTTATCCCTTGTAAAGTATTCGGTTTGTTTGGTTTAGTGTGGGAGATCTTGCGGGTTCTGATTTCCCCTGATTTAAGAATAATGGGTGGGGAGGGGTGAATCGGCAAGGCGGATGTCTTGTGTTTTGTTTGGCCTATGTCGATTTGAGGCTTGACAGGTTTCTGGCGGGATGCGGAAGACTTCATCCCACCCTTCGCTGTGTGCGAAGGATGGGATACCCGGGCGTTGGTGGCGGGGCGGGCAAAATACAGGGATTCTTCGCTTTGCTCAGAATGACGGGTGTGGAGGTTTGGGAGGGGACGACCTCAGGGGCTGAAGCCCCTTTTGTTTGCAGATGTTACGGCACGGCTGAGGCCGTGCCCTTAACGATGCCCTTCGAGCTTCACTTGAATGGCACAGGCGCGCGATCTTTCCCTAGATTTTTTGCCGCTCGGGGACGCTGGAGCGCAGGGCCTCGAGTCTTTGGCTGAGTTGAGTTTGCAGGGTGGCGTATTCGGGTTTGCCGTAGAGGTTATTGCGCTCGGCGGGATCGGCCCTGAGGTCGTAGAGCTCGCCTTCGCTGGGGTCCATGACGTACTGGATGAGCTTGTACTGCTCGGTGCGAATGCCGCGATGGGGAGCGACCTTCTCCGGGTTGGGCCATTCGTAGTACTCGTAGTACCACTCCCTGCGGAAGCCAGGGTCGGGGTTTGAGGCGAGGGGGAGGATGCTCTTGCCCTGCATGTGTGCGGGAGCGGGAACTCCGGCGATATCGAGAAGCGTGGGGGCGACGTCGATGTCGAGGACCATCTCGTCGCGAACCGTGCCGGGCTTGATGCGTTTGGGATAGCGGATCATGAGCGGGACGCGGAGGGAGGGCTCGTGCATGAGTCGCTTGTCGAAGAGACGCCACTCGCCGAGGAAGTATCCGTGGTCGGAGGTGTGAAGGATGGCGGTGTCGTCGAGGATGCGCTTCTTTTCGAGGTGGTCGATGACGCGGCCGATGTTTTCGTCGACGGCGACGAGACCGGCGTAGTAGTCCTTGGCGATGCCTTCGAGCGAGCCGCAGGCGACGTGGGATGGGGTGGTTCCGATCTTGTTTTCGGCGTCGATGAAGCTCTTGGGTTTGCCAGGGTAACCCTTGAGGTCGTCGTCAAAGGTTAGGGGCTTAGGGATGGGGACTCCGTTGTAGAGATCGAGGTGGCGGCGAGGACGGAAGAAGGGCTCGTGCGGGGCTACGAACCAGATGAGGATGCAGAAGGGCTTGTCTCCGCGGTCCTGATCGATCCAGGTGAGGGCCTTATCGGTGGTGAGGTCGTCGGGGTAGATGTCGTGGTACTGCATCTGGGGGCCGACGGTGCCGTTACGGCCTTCTTTGAAGAGGGGATTGGCGTAGTTGTTGCCGGGATCGTTGTGGCCGAAGTAGTAGTCCCAGTGGCGGTCTTCGACACCGTTGTGCATGTGGACCTTGCCGAGGATAGCGATCTCGTAGCCGGCCTCGCGGAGGAGGTCGGTGAAGAGGGGGATGTCGGAGGGCAGCGGTTGTTTGAGGTGCTCGTTGGAGAGGGCTCCGGTGGAGCGGGAGTACATTCCTGTAAGCGCGGCGGCGCGGGCGGGAGCGCAGAGGGCGTTGGTGCAGAAGGCGTTGTTGAAGAGCATGCCCTCGGTGCCGATGCGGTCGTGATTGGGTGTCCTGAGAATGGGATGTCCGGCAAGGGAGAGGGCGTCGGCTCGCTGGCCTTCGCCGAGGAAGTAGACGAGATTGGGGCGCTTCGGCTTGGTCTGCGCTGCGGCTGGAGTTGTGGAGATGCCGGTTGTGGCCATGGTTCCGGCTACGGCGAGTGCTCCCTGCAGGAAGTCGCGCCGGGTTGCCTGTTGCGCAGTGGAGCGCTCATCGATGTGCGACATGAGTTTCCCTTCGTAGAAGACGAGATGAAAGTGTAAGCGACTCCTCAGTGTAGAGGCTTTGGCAGGACGCTCGAAATGGAAGGGAAAAAGAAAACGGGCTGAGATTTTGTCTCAGCCCGTTGAGGATTACAGCTAAAGGATCCGGAGATTAGCGATGTCCGCCGCCGCCGCCGTGGAATCCGCCACCTCCGCCGCCGCCGTGAAAGCCTCCGCCTCCACCACCGTGGAATCCGCCACCTCCACCGAAGCCGCCACGGGAGCCACCGAAGTTGCCACCTCCGCCACTGCGGAAGCCGCCGGAGTTACCACCGAAGCTGGGGCGGGGTTGCGAGCTGGCGAATCCGCCACGGTTGCCGAAGTTCTGACCGCCAGCGAAGTTATGCGGCGTGTTGTTGGCCCCGTTGAAGCCCTGGCGGCTGGTGGAACCGAATCCGCCGAAGTTCGAGCGTCCAGCCGAGACGGGAGTTGCGCCGCCACGCTGTCCGTTGAAGCCCGCCGAGGAGAAGCCGTTGCGGTTGCCCTGCGCAAAGTTGTTTCCGCGGTTGTTGTAGTACGAGCCGCGGTTTCCGGCGAAGTTGTTTCCACGGTTCGCCCAGCCCGATCCGCCGGGGCGTCCGTCGAAGTGACCGGCGTAAGGACGGTTATAGACGTAACCGCCACGGAAGCCGGGGCCGAAGTGATTGTAGCCGCGGTTGTACCAGAAGTGTCCACCACCCCAGTAGCCGCCGCAGAAGCCGAGGCCGAAGTAGCCGAAGCCATAGTTAATGCCGCCGTAGTAGCCGACGGTCGGACCCCAGTATCCGGCGTTCCAGAAGTAGCCGCCGGTGCCGTAGCCCCAGTAGCCGGGCGTCCAGAGAGCGCCGGTGTAAGGTGGGAGAACCCAGGCACCGTCAACCCACTCATAGCCTTCACCGGTCCAGGCCCAGTAGCCGGGAGTCCAGATGTAGCCGTCGCCGGGCATTACAGGCTGAGCGTAGACGGGGATTGCAGGAGGAGCGATGGCAACAGAGACGAACACTCTGGCCTGCGCTGGGGTGGGAGCGAGGAATGCTGCGCCGGTGAAGACCGCTGTTCCCAGAACGGCAGCGCCGAGAGCGTTTCGAAGACTAAGGGAGAGGTTCATTGCCTACCTTCGCCGAGGATCCTTCGTTTTGCCCTGACGCGCTGGGCTTCGAGGAGAGCCGGCTGAGGTTCCTGCCCGCTTTGCCATTGCGGATCAGGCACTCAGTTCATTAGACCCGGATTGTAAAGTTTCGTTGCGAAAAGGTGAATGGAGATTCAGAGGATAATTTTTATCTTTCGAGCCAGGTGCTTATTCTATTGGGTTTATACCGATGAACCCTGTCCTGCTAGAGTGAGGGGATGCCTGTTTCTGTTACACCTTCTGCACACCTTTTCTTCGCTCCCACGCTTCGGATTCACTTTATCGGGATAGGCGGAATAGGGATGAGCGGGATCGCGGAGATCCTGCTGACGATGGGATATTCGGTCTCGGGGAGCGATCTGAGGCGCTCGGCGGTGACAGACCGGTTGGTCGGTATGGGGGCACGGGTCTTTGAGGGGCACGCGGCGGCGAACGCGGCCGGAAGCGATGTGGTGGTGACGAGCTCGGCGGTGAGCCCGACGAACCCGGAGGTGGTCGAGGCGAGGGCGAGGAAGATTCCGGTGATTCAACGGGCCGAGATGCTGGCGGAGCTGATGCGGTTGAAGTACGGAATCGCCGTGGCCGGGATGCACGGAAAGACGACCACGACGAGTATGGCGGCCTCGGTGCTGGCGGCGGGTGGTCTGGACCCGACGGTGGTCGTGGGCGGGCGAGTGAATGCGTTGGGATCGAATGCCCGTCTGGGAAATTCGCAGTACCTCGTTGCGGAGGCCGATGAGAGCGACCGTTCGTTTTTGAAGCTGTCGCCGGTGCTTGGCGTGGTGACCAATCTGGATCGCGA
>Ga0255336_100578_pt1 | contig 50474 bp, 49 predicted proteins | sample MeOH1_35cm_T3_17_FD_189102 | JGI IMG/M metagenome (GOLD analysis project Ga0255336, IMG submission 189102) | Sandy soil microbial communities from University of British Columbia, Vancouver, Canada - MeOH1_35cm_T3_179 | ecosystem: Engineered > Artificial ecosystem > Sand microcosm > Unclassified ... | reverse complement strand
GTTTTTCAATAGTTAATCCGTCAATACACTTAGGTGTGTCGAAGAGGGAGAGGAGGATAAGCGCAAACGTGGATACAGACTCCTTTGATCAGATTTATGAAAACCTTTTACCCTTAGTTTACCGTTTCGTACGCTTACGCGTCCCAACTCATGACGTTGAAGATGTTACCGCTGAAATTTTGACCAAAGTCTGGTGTGCCTTACCCGGCTTCAAAGGAAATGCTTCACTTAAATCCTGGGCTTTGCGCATCGCTTACCATCAAATTGCTGATTATTATCGGATGAACCGAGGAAAAGGGCTGCCCGTAATTTCCCTGAGTCACGATCTCATGAACAGCCCAGTCGCAGAAGATCAAAGCGAACTACTAACAACCCTGCTCAGTATCAGTGAAACCCTAGCAAAAATGTCTGAACCTCAGGTTGCTGTCATTCAGCTGCGTCTCATCGAAGGATTCAGTGCCGCTGAAGTATCACAAACACTCGGTATTACGCAGCAAGCCGTTGACAGCCTCCTGTATCGAGCCAAAAAGAGTTTTTGCAAACATTACCGAATGGATCATGCAGGGGGTAAACGCTAATGAAGAAAATAGATGTAATTGCTCTCTGGGGTGAGGAGGGTGACTCAGAACGAATGAAGCTCTTCTTCCAAAAAATCAATCCTAGTCTTGACCAAAAAGAACGAATTAAACAACTCACGTTAAACCGAATTCAAGAGCAGGGAGAGAAATCGCCTAACGAGCCTTTTGCCGATACTGAACTTTCCTTTTCAAAAAGGGCGAGGGATAGCTCTCTACTCGAAGACAGCCGATTTTTTAAATTACTTTGGAAGCAGCGGGCTTGGCAAATTGCATTGCCCTTAGTGGTTGTAATCCTACTGGTATGGATTGGCAAAGGAGGTCTTCCTTCTTTCTTCGGAACTTTACCACAACAAAAGAATGCCACTGAAACTATGACTCAATCAGCTCCAGTACAATCGTCAGGGCAGAGGGAATTAGCTAAATCTAATGAATCGCTTAGCTCAACAGCTGATGCAGCTTATAACCACGCAGCGGGGGCCCCAGAGCAGAATATCTCTTCACCTCCAGAACCTTCAGTGGCAAATCCTGATTTAGCACATAAAATCACGTATGACATCAATATTTCCTTACAAGTTGAAGATGTAAATGAAGTAATGGCTAGCATAACTCAAGACATCAAGAAAATGGGGGGATATGTCGCCGAGTCTCAGTTGGATAGTTCAACCGCTAATGATAGCGCTCATATCGCGCTCAAAGTCCCCGCGAACCAACTAGAAGGATTTCAGACCTTACTTCCGGGACTAGGAAAAATCCTCAACCAACAAACAACTGCCAACGATATCACTTCTCAATATTATGATGCCGAAACTCGCTTACGGAATTGGGAAGCTCAAGAGCAGCGCTACCTTGAGCTCTTCAAGGATGCGAAGAATTTAGACGATATCTTGAAAGTTGAAAACGCCTTAGGCAACATTCGAGCCCAGATCGAGCAACTCAAAGGACAGCTTAAACTTTGGGATCATGAAGTGATCTATTCCACGGTTCAGCTGAATCTCCAAACCAACTCTCTTGCTGTGAATAGCGAGGATCCCTGGCAACTGATATCCTGGGCAAAGACCTGGCAGGCTGCCAAAGATGCGACACTAAAAACGATCAGTTTTCTTTGGAATACTTTAAATTATCTTGTTGTAGGTTTCGCTTATGCACTTCCTTTCCTTGCACTTGGGTCTATTCTATATGGGATATACCGTTTTCTTCGCGCAAGACGTGGTATGTAGTATTCACAAAGTGAAAGGAAGAAAAAGTATCTGTTTCCTCAGCTTCTGAGCAGAAACAGGTACTTTTTCACGTTCTCATCTATCAGTACAAAGATTGTAAATATTCCCCCTCACGCCTATAATAGATAAAACAGCAACAGAGTACTTATTTCCATCGTGGAAAGTTAAATAAGGGCAAACAAAATTCGAAGGATTAGGGGGAGAACTATGAAAATATGGCGTAGTCTGAAATATGGCGGAAATTTTCTAGGGATTGCTCTCGGTGGAATCCTTTCAGCTTATAGTGTTCAAGGGTTTATCGTCCATGCCGGCTTGGGGGGAGGAGGATTGGGCGGAATTGCTTTGCTTTTATTCTATACCCTTGGCCTACCCATCGGCTTAATAACACTTCTCCTCAATATTCCTCTTTTTTTTCTGGGCTGGAGGGAAGTGAGCCGCGAGTTTGTGCTAAAAACAATCATCGGTTTAGTCATTTATTCTTTAGCTCTTGATCTTTTCAAAGGGACTCGTCCCTTGCCCTTTGATGATATTTTTTTAGGTGCTCTCTACGGTGGCGTATTAGGAGGTATCGGCTCAGGTCTTGTTTTCCGTCTTGGTGGTAGCCTGGGAGGACTTGATATTATCGCTAAGGTAATTCAACGCCGTTTAGGTTGGGCTATGGGGACGACGATGCTTTTAATCAATGCCTTTATTATATTAATTTCTTGGGCTATTCTTGGCCCTAAAATCGCATTATACACTTTGGTTTCAATATTTACCTTCAGCCGCACGGTCGATGTCATTCAAGGCGGAATTCCTGCTAAAGCAGTCACGATTATTTCGAACCATTCAGATACGTTAGTCAACCGTATTCACAATGAAGTCGGTAGAGGGGCAACTTTTCTAAAAGGTCGCGGCAGTTTTTCTGAACAAGAAAAAAACGTCATTATTTGTGTTGTCAGTATGTCGGAAATCGGTCATTTAAAACGCATTATCCGGGAGGAAGATTCGCATGCTTTTTTGATCATTCAAAACGCTAGTGAAGTGATTGGGCAAAGATGGGCTAATGAATAAACGCTTTAGTTTTTATTATTTTATGTAGAATCTTATGACATTCTTGTCTAATTTTGTAACTCTATAGCAGGAATCTCAACATTAATAGCGAATAATAACTTAATTATAGCTAAATTAATGATATGTTTTTTCGTAAAGTGAAGGTGAATCCCGAATGGAAGATAGAAATCAAAAGATACATAGGTATAGCCAATTCTTCCTTTTGATTTTTATGGGAATATCTCTGCTTTCGGTTGTTTTTCTGAAGAGTATTGACATTTCTTTTGTCTCACCCGTTCTCTTCCTTCTTGTTGTCCTAGTGGCAATTCACTCTTCATGGTGGCTTACCCTCCTAATCGTTATACTTGCCTCTCTTTTTTCCTTAGCTATTGAAATTTGGACTTCCTCGATTAATCCGTTCTGGACTTGGGGAATTCATCCCTTCGCTTTTATCATCGCTGGTCTAGCGATTAATTATGAAGCGGCTAGGATGCGCAAAATTCAACATCTTTGCGAAGAACGTAGTGCAATCTCAAATGTTTCCTACTCCTTAACAAATACTTTGGACTTGCGCGAACTCTTGGATCGAGTCGTCAATCATATTATTGAACTTTTCTCAGCAGCTGGCTGTACAGTCTATCTTCTCAATGAAGAAACCAAAGAACTTCATCCTATGGCCTGTCGCGAATTTGATAATAACCCGGAAGTCATTCAACAACTGATGAAGAACAAGGTTAGAGTGGGCTTCGGCCTAGTGGGGTGGGTTGCTGCGGCTGGAGAATCCGTTCTTTCTGGCGATGCCGAACATGATCCCAGAGCAATGCATATTCAAGGGACTCCTAATGAGGACCAATCCGTAATTGGAATTCCCTTGCAACGAGATAATCAAGTCTTTGGCGTACTTTTTATTTATAAACTGAAATTGAATGCCTTCACAGATGAAGATTTGCAGCTTGCCAATATCTTCGCCAACCAAGTCAGCATTGCCCTTACGAATGCTCAACTCTATGAAAATGTTCGCCGTCTCTCCGAAACGGACAGTTTAACCGGGCTTCTTAATTCTCGTTCTCTCTCCCAAATCGCCGAACACGTAATTGCCCAAGCTGCTTCGACAGGAACCTCAGCTTCACTTTTGTTTATTGATTGCGATAATTTTAAAGGAATAAACGATCAGTTTGGTCATCCAATGGGGGATAAATTCTTGCGTTTCTTAGCTCAAGTACTTAGGAATGTTGTTCGAGAAGAGGACGTGATCATTCGTTATGCCGGAGATGAATTCGTTATTCTTCTCCCCAATACTGATTTACCTGAAGCAGAAAAAGTTGCGCAACGTTTAATGGAGGATATCCGCAACCAACATATGGGTAATATTTCTACTTTAAATACAACGGTCAGTGTCGGCCTTGCGGTCTATCCCGATCATGCTCATTCGGCAGAAGAACTGATCAAGCTCGCCGATGATGCTCTTTATGAAGTTAAACGGAATGGCAAAGATCAGCTTGCAATTTCGGGTAAAGGGGTAGTATCAGCAAACTAAGAACTTTCAATAACGCTTATATCTAGTAAGTTTCATTTAGCGTACAGATAGATTTAATCTCGATTTGATTTTAAGGGCCCTTTGGGGCTTTTTCTGTTTTTTGGTATTTATTCAATGGTATAATATAAAAAGTTGGAACTTTGATTTGAAAAAGGTTTTAATCGAAAGGAAGCAACGATGAACGACAGTATTAAACTAAACGTTGAAAATATATCACTTATTCTTCAGGAAAGAGGACGGTTCTTGACACTCTTAGACCATGTGAGTCTAAAAATTCGGCAAGGCCGTATCCATGCCTTATTAGGACCGTCGGGAAGTGGAAAAAGCACCTTACTTTATACTCTTAACCGTTTACGCCAAATTAGTGAAGGCGAGATTTATCTAGATAACACCGAAACACGTTCACTCAACATTCTTGATCTACGCCGACGCGTGGGTTTAGTCATGCAAAAAGCAATCTTTTTCTCGGGGACGGTTAGCGATAATATTCTCTATGGTCCTCGTATCCAAGATAAAGAACTTCCAGACCCGTTCCATTATCTTGAGTTAGTCGGCCTAAATCCTGATTTTACGAACCGCGACCCGAATACCTTATCTGGGGGTCAACAACAGCGGGTTTCCATTGCGCGCGCGCTGGCCAACGACCCAGAAGTTCTTTTGCTTGATGAACCCACTTCTGCCCTTGATGCCCAAGCCAGTGAACACTTGGAAGAAGTGGTAATGCAACTCTGTCAAGAGTGCCAATTAACCGTAGTTTGGGTCACTCACGACCTCCACCAGGCTCGGCGAGTGGCCCAAGATGTCACCCTTCTCTATCGTGGCCAGATGCTTGAACAAGGGGAGGCCGCCGACTTTTTTGCTCAGCCCATAACCGTCGAAGGCCGGGCGTACTTGGATGGACGATTGGGGGGAGTGGAATGAGTTATTTATCGTTAGGTCTGGCTTTAGGCTTTGTAGGATTAGCCGCAATTGTCTCTCGCTATCAGGAATTAGGGTTAGAAAAGGATCTGGCTATCGGCGTCATTCGTGCTTTTATTCAACTGACGATCGTCGGCTATATCCTCTCGTATGTTTTTGCTTCTCATAACCAGATATTTATCGTTTTAATGATTTCACTAATGATCGGAGTCGCAGCTCATAACGCTGCTAAGCGTGGCAAGGGAGTCCCCCAGGCTCAATCGATTGTCCTGATCGGAATTGCCTTTAGTGAAGGAATTACGCTTCTTCTTCTTCTGGCTTTGAGAATTATTCCAGCTACAGCGCAATATATCATTCCTCTCAGTGGTATGATCGTCGGGAATAGTATGATAGCAGCAGGTGTAACGATGAACCGCTTAACCTCAGAGTTCAAGTTGCGCAGGGGAGAAGTTGAATTAGCACTTTCCTTAGGAGCACCACCGAAAAAGGCCGCCTTGCCTGTTATTCAATCTGCTGTTAAAGCGGGCATGATCCCCACGGTTGACTCGATGAAAACGGTGGGTCTGGTTCAACTTCCTGGAATGATGACAGGCCAGATTTTAGCGGGTGCAGACCCTATCCAAGCTGTACGCTACCAGATCATGGTCATGTTTATGATTTCCGGGGCATCAGCCCTCACGAGTTTAATCGTCGTGTTATTAGGTTATACCCGTTATTTCACCCCACACGCGCAACTTGTGGTTCATGACTCGTGATGATTGCGGCTACCTCTTATTCGATAGAGGAATTGACTATATAATGAAACCAAGAGGGAAGGAGAGCGCCTTGTGAGTATACGATTTATTTTTGGCCGGGCAGGTACCGGCAAAAGTACCTACTGCTTGGAGCAAATCGTCCAGGAGATTAAAAAGGATCCGTTAGGGACCCCGCTCATTCTTCTTGTGCCAGAACAAGCGACCCATCAGATGGAAATGCGCTTGGCTCGAACTCCTGAATTGGGAGGAATTCTGCGTGCTCAAGTTTTGAGTTTTCACCGCTTAGGTTGGCGCGTTTTTTCGGAAACAGGTGGTGGACAAAAAGCGGTCCTCGGTGAAATGGGTAAGCGCATGCTTTTAAGGCGCTTGCTTTTACAGTTTAAACCTCAATTGCAAATCTTTGCCCGTTCAGCGACTCGACCAGGAATGGCCGATTTACTCGCCCAAATTATCGGCGAATTTAAGATCTACCGTATTACACCCGAAATTCTGCGCAGTATTCAGGATTCGGATTCAATTCTTACGCAAAAATTACAGGAACTCGCTTTTCTTTATGATGAATTTAACCAGGCCTTAGGCCACAATATCCTTGACCCCGATGATGAATTAGGGATTGTCGCTGAAAGAATTCCTTTTTCATCCAGCCTTCAGAATTCAACCGTATGGATTGACGGATTCAAAGGTTTTACACCGCAAGAACTCTATGTTATCGAATTTATTCTGCGAACAGCACAAGAAGTCATTTTGACTTTACCGCTCGATCCCGAGTTTATTCGCCGTCAAGCTTCCTTTTCTGCCCTTTCTCCAAGTGAGCATAAAGAAGAGTTTTTCCGGCCTGGTGAGGAACTCTTCGCTGGACCGTGGCGGACTTACCAAAGCCTTATTCGCAGTGCACGAGAGACAGGGACACCAATTTTACCCCCCATTCTTCTCGAGGAAGCCCGCCGTTTCCGGAATTCTGAGCTGGGTTATCTTGAAAAATATTTCGCTACTTATCCAACGCAACCTTACCCCGAGGGAGGAGAAAGGCAGGTAGTTAAGGATCTCCAGGGAATTCGCTTATTCTCAGCAGTGAACAGACGGGCAGAAGTACACGGCGTTGCTCGTGAATTGCGTCGTCTCGCCCGTGAAGAAGGGCTTCGTTGGTCAGACATGGCCGTCGTAACCCGAGATCTCCCGGCTTATCAGGAAACCATTCAGCACGTTTTTAGTGCTTATGATTTGCCTTTTTTTCTGGATAACAAACGTCCCATTCTTCATCACCCACTTCTTGAACTTCTTATGTCTGTGCTCGAAGTCGCTCAGCAAGATTGGTCCTATGAACCCCTCTTTCGGGCCCTTAAAACGGGTTTTTTCCCGTTGTCTCAAGATTCCCTGGATCGTCTGGAAAACTATTGTTTAGCTCATGGAATCAGGGGAGGGGCCTGGACCACCGGTAAGGAATGGCATTATCAGTTCCGTTGGCTAGCCGGGGATCAAGAAGCTCAATTACAGGTAGATAAAGAGCAAGAAGCACGTATTAACCAAGCCCGGCAAACGGTGTTATCTTCTCTCCAGCCCTTTGTGACAGCGATTACTTCTTTCGAAGAGCCGCAAGATACTACCGCTAACTCGGTTCCTCCAACTACGCTTCCTTCCAATAATCCCCGACTGATCAAAGTTCGAACAGTAACTGAGGCCCTTTATAATCTTCTCCTTAGCCTTAATGTTCCAGATTCGCTTGAGCACTGGGCCACTTCGGCCCGCGACTCTGGTGACCTCGTTGAAGCACGCCTGCAGGAACAAATTTGGGATGCTGTTCTTGAAGTTCTCGACGAAATGATCACAGGTCTGGGCGAAGAATCACTGGAACTTCAGGACTACGCCTTAATTCTAGCCTCAGGTCTGGAAAATCTAAAACTTGGTTTAATCCCCCCTGGACTGGACCAGATTTTGGTTGGCTCCTTAGATCGCTCCCGTAATCCCGAGCTTCGGATTCTTTTTCTCTTAGGTGCGAACGAGGGGACTCTTCCGGCTCGCCCTGCCCCAGATGGAGTTCTCGACAGGGAAGAACGAGAACAACTTGAACATTTAGGGCTGACCCTTGCACCTAAAGGGAAGGCTCAACTCTATGAAGAGCAATTTTTCATTTATACAGGCTTAACTCAGGCCAGAGACCGCCTATATATAACTTATCCCTTAACCGATGAAGAAGGAAAAGGGCTTACCATTTCACCCGTTATCACCCGTTTAAAGGCTCTATTTCCTGAACTCCATGAACAGTACCTCGACAATTCAGACGATGATTTGCAACAGATCAGCCATCCTCAGCCTTTATTGCCTTCTTATGCCAGTCAACTCATGCAGTTGCGCCAACATAAAGAGCTTTCCCCGATGTGGCAGGCTGTTCAATCCTGGTACCAAAATACGCCTGAACGCCGCTGGCAGGTTAAACTTCTGGAAGATGGCGTTTTAGCTGAGAACCGTGAGGAAAAGATCCCTAAACACTTAGCGCGCAGGCTTTACGGCAAGCGTCTCATGGCTAGTGTTTCGCGACTGGAAGAGTTTGCCCGTTGCCCGTTTGCCCATTATTCGAAATATGGCTTGAAACTTAAAGAGCGCCCGATCTATCAACTGGCCAGCCCAGACATGGGGCAATTTTTTCATGCTGTTCTCCGCGACTTTGCTAAAAAGGTTCGTCAAGAAAATTTAGACTGGGGAAATATGTCGAAGGAGGACTCCTGGGAGATAGTTAGCGAACTTGCTGAAATTATTGCTCCAAGACTACAAAATGAAATTCTCCTCAGTAACGCGCGCTATCGTTATCTGAAGAACAAGCTCAAACGAACAGTACATCATGCCGTCCGTGTCTTAGGAGAACACGCCCGGAAGGGAATCTTTATCCCCATCCAGCTCGAAGTCCCCTTTGGACCGGGTAAACCTCTTCCGGGTATTGAGATCCCCCTTCAGGAAGGGAATTCTCTTCTACTGCGGGGGCAGATTGACCGCATCGACGCCGCAGTTTTAGAAGGACAAGTCTACTTACGAATTTTGGATTATAAATCCCGTCAACAGCACGTGAGCTTGAATCATATCTACTATGGGTTAGACTTACAGCTTCTAGCGTATCTTGATGCGGCCTTACAAGGAGCCGAAGTCTTACTCGAAACGATTGACTCCGAACAAGCTGACTCTTTCCAGCTTCAAGCTTCCGGACCCTTACCGATTTGGCCTGCTGGTTTTCTTTACTTTCCTGTCGTTGAGCCTCAGCTCGAATCGAAAACACTCCTAAGCGCGGAAGAGCTCGAAGCAAAACGAATCACAGCGGTCAAAGTTAAAGGATTTCTCTTAGCTAACCGCCAGGTTTTAGAGGCCATGGACCAGACTCTAAGTACTGGGCAGTCAGATTTACTCGGAATTAAACTGACCAAAACGATGGAATTTCGTAAGAATACGAATGTCTTAACTGATAGCCAATTTTCCCTTCTTCGCGAACATTTGCATACTTACCTCCAGAGTTCTGGGGAGGGCATCCTGGCAGGCAATATCTCCATTTCACCTTATCGCCAAGGACAAGAGAATGCCTGCCAGTATTGTGAGTTTAAAACAGTTTGTCAATTCGATCCTATTTTACCCGAAAATCGATTTCGCGATTTATCCCCCCTCAAAGACTCCGAAGTCTGGGATCTAATCGGCTCGAATTCAGATCCAGATCCAGACCTCTCTGCACCATCCCACTCCTCAGATATGATCTGGTTGGGTGACGATGTCGACGCAAAGGAAGGTGAGAAACATGAATGAACCTAAATGGACGGTTGAACAGCAGGCCGCCATTGAGCTCCAGGGACAACTCCTTGTTGCCGCAGCTGCTGGTTCCGGAAAAACAGCAGTCCTCGTGGAACGTCTCATTCGACGCATCACGGATCATGGAGTCCGGGTGGATGTAGACCGGTTTCTCGTCCTTACATTTACCAAAGCGTCCGCCAATGAGATGCGTGAAAGGATCGGCAAGGCTTTAGATGATGCTCTATTCAAGGAGACCGATTCGGCTGAAGTTGAACATCTTCTCCATCAGCGGGCACTCCTCAACCAAGCCAGTATTACAACCATCCATTCCTTTTGCATGGAACTCATTCGCCAGAACTTTTATCGGCTTGAACTCGATCCAGCCTTCAGAGTCGCCGATCAAGCGGAAGCTGATCTCTTGCGTCAAGATATCGTTGAAGACCTTTTTGATGCATTTTATGAACAAGAGAATGCGTCCTTTGAAGCTTTGGTTGAAGCCTTCGGCTCAGATCGCGACGATCAACCCTTAATGGAAAATGTCTTAAGGCTCTATGAATTTGCCACCAGTCAAGTCGATCCTGAAAACTGGTTAGAGAACCTGGACAACGCTTATAATTGGCAAAATACGGAGGAGCTAGCCCAAAGCCCCTGGGGAGAGTCTGTCCGCCAAGGCGTTAAAGACAAAGCCGAAGAAAGTATAGGGTTATTAGAACGAGCATATCAACTCAGTATGCAACCTAGGGGACCGAAGCACTATTCGAGCTGCCTTCAGGAAGACATTGTTCGTTTACAACATCTCAGCAAAATCCTGCAGGAAGGAAGCTGGGGAGAGGTAGAAGCACAATTCCAGGAGGCGTCGAAATTTTCTAAGCTTCCCTCAGGTCCTCGCAAAGGGAAGGCCGGCTCAGCCCGCAAAAATGCTGAAGAAACTTCCATTGTATCTGAAGAGCTCCAGTTCCCGGAAGAGCTCCAAAAAGCTATCCGCGAAGAATCTAAAAAAGCACGTGATGAGGCGAAGAAGAAACTTGAAAAGCTCAGTAAGGATCTTTTTCAGTTTCCCCTTGGGGAACAACTCCCCAGACTTCAACAGATGGGAGAGCTCGTCAAAACCCTAGCAACAGTTGTTCAGGAATTCTCTCAAGAATATTCCCGTGCAAAACGGCAACGGAATATCGTTGATTTTTCTGATTTGGAGCATTTTGCGCTAAGGTTATTAGTGGAGGATAGGGAGGGAAACCCAACTCCAGTTGCTCAAACGCTCCAAGAACGGTTTGCTGAGGTCATGGTCGATGAGTACCAGGATATCAATCCTGTCCAAGAAAAAATTCTCCAGTCCGTCTCCCGTCACGACGGACCAGCTCCCAATCTATTTATGGTGGGGGATGTCAAGCAGAGCATTTATCGCTTCCGCATGGCCGATCCCAGCTTATTTCTCACCAAATATATAAATTTACCGCATTGGGACCCTGCGCAGACCCCTTCCTCGTCTCAAAAACTTGTCATCGACCTAAATCGTAATTTTCGCAGCCGCAAGGAAGTGATCGAGGGAGTCAACTTTTTGTTTCGCCAAATAATGACGGCAGGAGCAGGGGAGATTTCTTATGATGATCAAGCTGCCTTACGCTATGGTGCCAGCTTCGTCAGCGGACAGCCTGAGCTTAAAACTGCTGAAGGTCCGATTGAAGTTCATTTGTTTGATCCCAAAGTTCTCAAATCTTCTCCCACTTCCACAGTTGAGCCTGCGAATCAGAACAGGGATGCCAGCTCGCCCCCAGAGCTGAACGAAGACATAATCCAGAGAGAGTGTGGAGTGGATGAGGCAAGTGGAAGTACAGCTGAAGAGGGGATTCTGCAGGAAGAATTGACGCTGGAAGATCTTGAAACAGCGCGTCTCGAAGCTCGCTTAGTTGCTAACCGGATTCAACACCTTGTTCAAGGTCAGGAATTTCAGGTTTACGACAAACATCTTCAAGATTTTCGAGCCACCCAATATTCTGATATTGTCATTCTGATGCGTTCCTTCTCCTCAATTGCCCCACTCTATGTTGAAGAATTCCAATCTTTGGGAATTCCGGTTTATGCCGAAACGAGCAGCGGCTACTTCGGTGCAAGTGAAGTTGAAACGATGCTTTCACTCCTCAAAGTTATCGATAATCCCCGCTTAGATATTCCTTTGGCTGCTGTGCTTCGTTCCCCCTTTGTAGGCTTGAATGGTACGGAACTGGGGAAGATGCGTTCCTTATTGCCCCAGGGTGATTTTTATGAGGCCCTTGTGCTGGTCTATTGGGCTGCTCTGGAGCTCGAACTGCAGGAGCCCGAACGATCAGAAAAACCCAGTCTTCCCGAGATCTCTGACGTACTTGAAGTGTATACAAAGTCTTGGCCACAACTCTTGGCTAAGGCCTGTGAGACTCTTAAAGAGACACCTTCCCTTAAGAAAAAAGTGCTTTACTTTTATCCCAAACTCCAAGCCTGGCGTCAGCTTGCCCGCCAGACTTCCCTAGCAGACTTATTATGGAATCTTTATGAGGAAACAGGATATCTGGCATATGTCGGGACCTTACCCAGTGGCCCCCAACGTCAGGCGAATCTCCGAGTACTTTATGACCGGGCTTGCCGCTTTGAAGCAACCAATTACCGTGGCCTCTTTCGTTTTTTGCGCTTCCTTGACCGCTTTCAAGGGCAGGGGAAAGACTTAGGAAATGCCCGGGCACTTGGGGAAAACGAAGATGTGGTGCGCCTTATTACGGTTCACGCCAGTAAAGGCCTGGAGTTTCCTGTCGTTTTCGTCGTGGGACTCGGGAAAAAGTTCAATACCCATAGTCTAAGGGGTAATCTCTTGCTTCATTCCAGTCTTGGTGTAGGAGTTCCCTTGATCGATATTGAAAATCGAGTTCGTTATCCTTCTTTTATTCAAACGGGCGTTAAAGAACGGCTTTGGCAAGAATCTTTGGCCGAAGAGCTGCGAATTCTCTATGTCGCGCTGACCCGAGCGAAAGAGAGGTTGTTCCTTTATGGAGCCCTCCCTAAATTACACGATGTTATTAAGCAATGGCAAAGTTTAGCCACCTATATCGAACCTGCTTTCCCTGATGGGCAACTACGCAGCGCTCGAACCTTTCTTGATTGGATAGGCCCTGCTCTCGCTCGACATCCTCAAGCCCTATTTAGTGATTCCCTTAATGCTTTAGTTAGTGAGCCTGATCTTGCTCAGGAGCCAAATAAGCCTGTACTTGCTGACAACACTTCCTCTCAGTGGTTGGTTCTAATCCATGATACGCTTGAGACCTTCTCAGCCAATAAGGAGGAGGGGGAGGAAGAGGAAGCCTGTCCCTCCGAAGGCGAAGCTAAACTCTCACCGGAAAGTTCACTTGACGAATGGTATCAGACAATTGACGAACGCTTGAGTTGGGCCTACCCCTACCCTGAAGATGTTCATCAAGTAGCCAAAACCAGTGTGAGCGAACTTAAACGTCGGTTTGCCTGGCATCAAGAGGAGTTGACAGCTACACCAGTCAAACCCCTCCAAGCCAAAGAATATACGCGGCCAAAATTCCTTCAAGCGAACCAGAAACTAACCCCGGCAGAACGAGGGATAGCCTTCCATGCTGTCATGGAACACTTGCCCTTGCAGGACTGGGCTGAAACTTGGTCTGATCTTTCAAGCGAACAGCAAGAATTCCAAGTTGAATCACTTTTTCAATCTCTGGTTCACCAGGAAATTATTACTTCTGCGCAAGCAGCAACGCTTTCAGCGAAACAGATCGTTAACTTTCTCAATTCTCCGTTGGGCACCCGACTTCTTAAGGCCAAGGAAGTACGGCGTGAATTACCGTTTACCTTGACCCTCTATCCAAATGGACTGGTGAAAGATTTTCAAGAAGAAGGGGAGGGGGAAAGGGAAAGAAGTAGTCGTGAAGGAATACTGGTTCAAGGGGTCATTGACGTACTCATTCTTTCCCCCGATCGAAAGAGCGCCGAAATCTTAGATTATAAAACCGATCAGGTCAAATTTATGGGAACACCTGAAAGAACACTGATTGAACGCTATAGCTTACAGCTTTCCCTATATTCCTTGGCTGTGGAAAAACTTCTTCATGTACAAGTCGAACAAGCTACTCTCTACTCGGTCGATCTAAGCTGTGAAATACCGATACCCGCAGAGGAGCTCCGAGCAAAACAAGCAAAGCTTAACCCCTAGTCATCTAAAAAGGAAACAAAGAAAGCGACTAAGTACACTTTCATCGTAGGATATAAAAAAGCCCCCATAGGTTTATCACAATAAACCCGTGGGGGAGGTGTGAGTAAATTAAAAAGTACTCGCTAAAATCATTCGGTCATTATTCATATGCACGCCACTCGCTTTTTCAAACATCTCCAGTAAGCGGTTCATGCTCATATTATTACGGTCTGTGCCCTTAAGATCGAGGATAATCCTGCCATCGTGCATCATAAGTGTACGATTACCCACTGCTAAGGCCTGTTCTAGATTATGCGTAATCATTAGGGTGGTTAAATGTGACTTTTCCGTAACTGAGCATGTTAAATTCAACACTTTTTCAGCAGTTTTTGGATCGAGAGCAGCTGTGTGTTCATCCAGAAGCAAAAGCCGAGGTTTTTTGAGTGTTGCCATTAACAAGGTCAGGGCCTGACGTTGACCACCTGAAAGAAGACGAACTTTCGTAGTTAACCGTCCTTCCAAGCCCAAACCGAGCTTCGTTAGTTCCTCCCGAAAAGACTCTCGTTCTTTGCCCTTAAGCGCCCATCGTAAACGGCGGGGCTCGCCGCGTTTCAAAGCCATAATCAGGTTTTCCTCGATGGTCATGGAAGCAGCTGTTCCAGACATGGGATCCTGAAAGACACGGCTGATGAGTTCAGCCCTTTTAAACGACGGCAATTTTGTAATGTCTTTACCATCCAGAATAATATGGCCCTGATCGGGAAGAAAGGTGCCGGCAATGGCATTCATCAGCGTTGACTTACCCGCTCCATTGGAACCAATCACAGTAACAAAATCTCCGGGATCCAAGTGCAATTGTACACGGTCCAACGCTATTTTCTCATTAATTGTCCCTTGGTTAAACACTTTGGTAAGATTATTTACTGTTAGCATAATTGGTCTCCTTTCCACGTGCAGCACTGCTCAAGGCCGAAACCTTAAATTTCATATTGGGTGCGGCTAAAGCAATAATGACGATAAAAGCCGTGATCATCTTTAAGTCGGTCGGTCCAAGCCCCATTTGCAAGGCAATTGCAATGATGATCCGATAGATTATACCACCGCAAATCACAGCAATCAGCGTGCGTCCGAGGTTAGAAGTACCTATAAGAACTTCTCCGATAATCAAGGAGGCTAATCCAGCCACGATCATCCCGATACCCATCCCGGCATCAGCGAATTGCTGATTTTGTGCCACAAAACTTCCAGAGAGGGCAACAAGACCATTCGATAAGGCCAATCCCAACAATTTCATACCATTTGTATTAACCCCTAAGCTCCGAATCATCAACTCATTATCCCCGGTTGCTCGCATAGCCAAACCTAACTCCGTCTTTAAGAATAAATAGAGAAGAACGCCGAGCACGAAGATCGTAAGGAAGGCTAAGACAAGCACTCCATAAGTGTGCATACCGGGAAGGTTCTTGAAGTCGGTAAAAATCGTCCGTGCTTTAAGCAGGGAGACGTTCGCCCGACCCATAACCCGCAGATTAACAGAATAGAGCGCAGTCATCGTCAAAATCCCAGAAAGTAAAGGAGAAATCTTAAACCGGGTATGGAGAAAACCGGTAAAAGTTCCGCCTAAACACCCAGCAGCAAAAGCGATCGCAGTTGCCAACCACGGGTTTGTGCCATTGTATATTAAAATTGCCGCAGTCGCTCCACCAAGAGTAAAGCTACCTTCAACAGTAAGATCAGCATAATCGAGAATTCGAAACGTTAGATAAACTCCCAGAACCATGATGGCGTACATCAAACCTTGTTCGAGTGTACCAACAGCAATTTGGGGAAACATCTTTACACACCTCAATTTCTTCTTTTGGAAGAAGTCTCGATATTCGTGTATGGGTTAACACAAATATTTTTTTCGTATCTTTTTTGATACGTTTATCTTCTATATCTCTTTATCTTTTCCACTTGAAGTTTCTTACGTTTTTTACAATAATTCTGTTAGGTTTATTTTAAAATTGCTTTTTGTTGTAAATCGGCTGGTAGCTTAATTCCCAAAAGTTCTAAGGTTGCTTTATTAAAGACAGTATCAAACTCTTTTTGGCTCTCAATCGGCATATCCTGAGGTTTTTGGCCTTTTAATATCTTAAGAGCCATATCACCCGTTTGTGCCCCTAATTTTTTATAATTGATACCAATTGTTCCCAAACCGCCCTTATCGACGATACTACTTTCCCCAGGGATCAAGGGGATCTTATTCTTATTGGTAACTTGAATCACGGAATCCGAGGCTGATACCACGGTATTATCTGTGGGAACATAGATCGCATCCACTTTTCCAACAAGAGATTGAGCAGCTTGTAAGACATCAGCAGTAGTAGCTACGGTTACTTTAACAAGTTCTAGCCCTGCTTGATTGGCAATAGTTTCTGCCATTGCAACTTGAACTTGGGAGTTATCTTCACCCGCATTATAAATAACTCCAACCTTCTTGGCGTTTGGAACAACTGTTTTGAGAAGATCAAACTGTTCCCTCAAAGGATTCATATCTGTGGTCCCGGTTACGTTCTTGCCGGGTTTCTCCAGGCTATCCGCTAAGCCTGCCTTAACTGGATCGGTAACGGCTGTGATAAGAATGGGAGTATCCTGGCTTGCACGAGCCATGGATTGAGCGGCGGGAGTTGCAATCGCAAGAATAAGGTCAAGCTTTTCCGAGGCAAACTTTTGCGTAATTGATTGAAGTATAGACTGATCATTTTGCGCACTTTGATATTCGACGGTTAAATTTTTTCCTTCTTCATACCCATTGGCCTTTAAGGTTTCTAAAAATCCTTCTCTAGCTGCATCCAAGGCCGGATGCTCCACAATCTGCACAATACCAACCTTAATTGCCTTTGGTCCTGTCGTATTTCCGGCTTGCGTGTTTTGATTTGTCGGGGATGTACCACATCCTGCTAAGCTCAACGCCATCATGAGCGAGAGTCCTAATGCTACAATCTTCTTCATCCTACAAATGCCTCCTCATATTTGGCAATACTTGAAAAAGGGTATAAAAAATACACCTCCGCAGGAAGTGCACCTCTCCAGTCCCATTCCTACTGTACTACCATACTACAATCATTTAGTTTATTTTATGTTATAGTTTTGGGAAACGATTGTCAATAACCTTTGCTTAAATATTTTTTCTTATTTATGCTTGGTACATACTCATATTTCCTTCATATCCATATATTGTTATCAAACAGCCCCTCTAATCAATATTTCATTGAAGCTTTGAGAACCTTAAGATAACAGGACGTAAAGGAGGAAATATTATGAATTACCCAATGCAACCAATGGCTGGTCCTGCAGGTATGATGGGAACCCAAGGAATGGGAATGGCGCCTGGTACTATGGGAGCCGCTCCTGGAATGTATAACCCTGCTTTTCCCCACGCTGGCCTCGTCAATCTTGACCCTGATTGCGCTCCAGGTGCTGTAACTCTTGATGTAGGTAATCCCTGCTGCTATCCACAGTATGGTATGGGTATGGGTATGGAAATGCATCATCGTACACCTGAACCGCTGCCGACTCCTGCACCCGAAGTCTATGTTGTCAAAAAGGGAGATAGTGTCTACAAAATTGCTAAGCGCTATGGCACGACCATGAGAGCGATCATCCTCGCAAATAATCTCAGAAATCCTGAGCTTATTTATCCCGGCCAGCTCTTATATATCCCCGGTGTCTAATTCTAACGCTTTGATTCTTCCCCGGGGGAGCATCAAATAAAGAACGAACGGCTGAACCCTTGGGTTCGGCCGTTCGTTCTTTATTTCAGCCCAAAAACCGCATCGATGAGGCGATTTTTGGGCTTTACAAAAAATGCATATTGGGTTAGTATGTATATATTGTATATGGACAGTATCGACATTATATATGGTTAATTTGTCTTTTGCTCTTTTAACTTCAGTTAACATTATAAACCAACTCTTTAATAGGAAGGAGGATAAGGAATTGAAAATCGTCATTTCCAATTCTTCATCTGACCCCATTTATCAGCAAATTTTCAATCAAATTCAGGAAGCCATTTTTCAAGGTGAATTAAAAGAAGGCGAAGCTCTACCCTCAATTCGCAACCTTGCTAAAGATCTGCAGATCAGCGTAATTACGACAAAACGAGCTTACGATGACTTGGAACATGAGCGATATATTGAAACCGTTCCCGGCAAAGGCTCTTTTATCGCCGTTCAGAACAAGGAACTTATGCGTGAAAAACATCTTCGGATTCTCGAGGATCAACTCACCGAAGGAATTCATACTGCTAAACTTCTGCGGCTAAATCTTGACGAACTCCAGAACATGCTGACCCTGCTTTACGAGGAGGATTAAAAATGGAAAACATTTTAGAAGTTAATAACCTAACAAAACATTTCTCAGGCTTTTCCTTAAATAAGATCAGCTTTTCACTGCCCAAAGGCTATATTATGGGCTTCATCGGGCCAAACGGAGCAGGGAAAAGCACCACGCTTAAACTCCTTCTTAATTTGCTCAAAAAGGATGGAGGAGAGATCAAAATCTTTGGGCTGGATTCTGTCCGAGACCAACTGGCTATTAAAAATAGAATCGGCTTTGTTTTCGATGAAAGCTTTTATTATGAAAATTTGAGCATTGACGAAATCATTCGAGTGATCAGTCCCCATTACCAAAGGTGGGATGCCCAGGCCTTTAAACGCTGGATGAAAACGTTCCAGATTCACACGCGTCAAAAAATCAATGAAATGTCCAAAGGGATGAAGCTGAAGCTTTCCCTAGCCATCGCCCTATCCCATCACGCCGAATTGCTGATCATGGATGAACCCACTGCAGGACTTGACCCCATCGTGCGCAGAGACCTGTTAGACATCTTAACAGGTCTTCTTCAAGATGAAAATATGGGCATTTTCTTTTCCACACACATTGTCTCCGACCTCGAAAAAATCGCCGATTATATTACCTTGATTAATCAAGGTAATATAATCTTCAGTGAAAACAAAGATCAGGTTCTCGAAGAATTCAAGCTGGTTAAAGGCGAGAAGGAGTTACTCACCTCAGCTGTACGTGCATTCTTTATCGGCATCCGCGAAAATCACTTTGGTTTCGAAGGGTTACTTCGCAATCCTGGCTTACTCCCCCCGGAGTTAAAAGAACACATTCTCGTCGAGAGACCCACCCTCGAAGAAATTATGCTCTACACAGTAAAGGGGGAAGACCATGCTTAATCTCATCCTGAAAGATCTGATTCTCAATAAGAAGTACCTTGGATATGTGCTTGTTTATGGAATTTTCTTGTTAATCGCCTTTCAAGCTTTACCAGGAGGACAATTTATTGCTATCACTGTAGGCATCGGCTATATATTAATGATTAACGCTACAGCTTATGATGATAAGAACAATTTCGAAATTATCTTAAACAGTCTCCCCATTTCTCGATCCAAAATAGTCTATGCGAAATATTTAAGTATTTTGCTCTACACAGCTTTGGCGATTGTATCCTATCTACTGGCTGCTTTCATCATTCAAATCTTCCATTTAGCGATTTATGTATCACCTTTAACGCCGCTGGGCGTGATCAACGCGCTTTTTACCCTCGGCCTGATGTCTGGAGTATATTATCCTCTCTATTTTAAAATAGGCTATCTGAAATCCAATCTTATTAGGACTTTAGTTTTTATGCTGTTCTTCTTTGCACCCCTGTTTTTGAGCGGGTATCTACAAAGCAAGCCCAAAAATCCCTTGCTTCGAAGCCTGTTGGAAACTATCAATAGCCTTTCCTCAACTCAACTCAGCCTCATCTTTCTCTTTCTGACGATGATCTTCATAGGTATATCTCTTGTCCTTTCTCTTCGCTTTTATGAGAGGCGCGAGTTCTGAGCATGTCTGGAACTGAAGTTTGTTGTGTCTTTTAGAAAAATTTGAATAATGTGTACTTATAAACTAAAGGCAGCTTCGTCTAAGAAACTGCCTTTGCTACTATTACTCGGTTATTGAACTTCTTTTACCCTTTTATTTTACGGCCGGCTCACCTTTGAGAGATTTGATCAGGTCTAAAGCGTCTTTTATAGTCGCTTCCTCACCCTCCAGCACAAGGGTTATAGCACCTTCAGACCCATTGACTCCGCCTGCAGCAATGCACTTGGCCTGAACAGGGAAGAGGGTCTCTAAGGCTGTTATTTCCGTAACCACGGTCGCGCCAAGCATGGGCACTAGTCCCACCTTATCGCCAATAGCTTCGTCAGGACGATGTCCCGCCATAAACTCGACAGCTTCACGGACATCCGGAACGAGCTTTTCTAAGCCTATCGGTACGATTAGCTCAATTCCGCGAACATTGAGTGGACCCGCTGCAGCACCTATTGTTCCACCCGTGAGATTAGAAGCTGCGACAGCTGCCAAGCCTGTATGATCCACAGCATTTCCACCTTTGACGAAAACATCTCCCGGTTCTAATTTGGCGAGATAATCTTTCCAATGAACTTCTGCTCCAAGAGCTTTACCTTTGGTAATGATAAAAGGATGAATGCGGGTATTCTCTACGCTAACCCCAGTTTTTCCTTCGGTAATAATACCTACCGTATAAGCACTTTTAACCTCGATTGTAATCCCTAGGATTTCCTCCGCCAGAAAGGCATTAGTCGTTCCTCCGGCTAGGACAATTGTATGTTCTGCTAATGCCTTTTGCATAACAGGTAGAGCTTTAACCCCCTTTGCGATTAAACGTTTAGATTCACTCGAAGTAAGTGTAATTTGTGCTCTCATCAAAATTCCTCCATTATCTTTAATATTTTATTACCTTTAAGATCTCAGCTGATCCAGCTTAATTTATCTGACTCATCAAACCATCTCATGCTTATTCATATTTTAGAACGATCTGTTCCAAACGTCAAAAAGGTTCTGGAAAAAGTCGAAAATCGAATTTGGTAGCAATAAACCATTACAGGAATTTTTTAGTAACAATTAATCCCTCTTTAACATAATTTAAACTAGGTAAAACCCCATACTAAGAATTAAATCACGGGAGGGAAATATTATGGCACTTGGTGGAGCAGTTGTTGACGGATGTGGACCAAACTTCTTACCAGGAATTGCAGTAGTTGTTGTGATTATCCTTTTGCTCATCGCAATGGGAATCGTCTTCTAATTTCGCATAGGTTTGCTAAAAAACGGAGGGAGGATCATTATGTACGGATATGGATGTGGCGCACCGCTTGGAGGATTTGTAGGAGTTGGGATTATTGCCATAGCGATTCTCATCCTGATTGCCCTCGGCGTAATCTTCTAAAAAAGTTGAGCTTAAATTAAACAAGAGGGCGTCCTGATTTACGGGGCGCTCTCTTTTAATCTTAATTTCTATGTTGCGGTCTTACAAAAGACCGTTTATGTTCAATATTGAAAAAGAAGGAAGTTAGACTATTGTTTTTGAGTTACACCTATCAGGCGAAAATACGTCTTATTTTCGTTCTTAATCTCAATATTCGAATGTTATCTCCATTATACATCTCCATTCCCGTATTTTCACATTTCAGCTCTCTAATCCATTTCTTTTTTCCCTTTATACCTAGTCCTTCGTAGGGCTTGACTAGAGCTTAAGTCCCTTGCAATCAAGGACTTCATCACGAAATATTTAGGTCTTCTTCTACTTCCAAACGTGACCTATGCTTCATGTTTAAAAAAGTTGAAAGATATATAATTAAATCAGAAGAAGACTTAATTGAGATTAATTTATACATAATAAATCAAAAATGAAGGGATTGGTGTTTTCTATGAAAAATAAATTGATGGGGCTTTTGAAAGACGATGCAGGTCAAGCCATGACTGAATATGGGTTAATTATCGCGTTGGTTGCTGTGGTAGTGATTGCTGCAGTTGCACTTATTGGTACCAACCTTAACGGCATATTTGGTAAAGTTTCCGAAAAACTTCAGTAGAGTTGCTTTAAAACTCCATTTAAATTTGTCATTGAAAAATCTAGTCTTTCCAATGTTACTCAAATTTACTTTATTGGTTTATACACCCAGATTATTCATCCCGCCAGGTCCAAAGGAGCATTGACCCAAGAGGTAGTCCTTTTCCACATTTTTACTCGATTTGTTATTACTGGTGTTTGACTTTTTTCCTAATACTTTTATGCAACGCTACTGGCTAAACTTACTACTACTCCCTAAAGCTTAACTTTTAAATTTTCTTTGCTACATGAGTATATTCACTAAATACCTTGAACGACCCTACTGTCCTACAGTAGGGTCGTTTCCCTCAAGGAGGACAATGTGATGGGCCCTACTGAAGTTGCCTTAGGTTTCACTCTAAGTATCGCTGCTTTCACAGACTGGCGGGAACGCCGAATTTATAATAAGCTTCTCGGACCTTCCTTCCTGGTGGCTCTATTCCTGCAAACCTATTTTAAGGGCTGGGCAGGATTGAGAGAAAGTCTGATTGGAGCCCTAATTGGGTTTGCCATCTTGCTGATTCCCTATTTTCTAGGGGGGATGGGAGCGGGGGATGTTAAGTTACTTGCCGTCATCGGTGCCTTCGGCGGAGCCCGCTTTGTCATCATCAGCTTTCTTTACGGAGCGATTATTGGTGGTTTCATTTCGACAATCCTGCTCGTTCACCGTGGGGCACTTTGGGTAACCCTCAAACGTTTCCTCCTCTTACTTCCTTTCCTAACTAAACCGGAAAACTTAAGTGAGGATATGCGGAATGCTCAGAAGGAAAATTTTCCGTATGGAATCGCCATAGCTTTGGGTACCGTTCTTGCTATGTTCGTACCTTTTCAAGGAGGATTTTGAAATGAAACTTCATCAAGAGGAACGAGGACAGGCCATGGTCGAAATGGCCCTGATCCTTCCTCTCTTTTTACTTCTCCTCTTTGGGATGATTGAAATGGGGCGGGTAGGCTACGCCTATGTTACGGTCAGTAATGCCGCTCGTTCCGGGGTTCGAGTCGCTACCACCGGAGGAATGGATCAGGACATTCAAAACGCTGTAATCTTAGGCGCCCCCACCTTAAATCAGGCTGAACTAACAATTATAATTACCCCGACTCAGATTGACCGACAATCGGGGCAAAGTGTCCAAGTTCAAGTCACATATCCTGTACACCTCATTGTCCCCTTGATTAGCAACATTCTTCCTAATCCTTTCGTGGTTAGTTCGATTCTAAGCATGCGTGTTGAATAGAACGGAGGAGAAACGCATGGCTATATGGACAAGAATAAAGTTTTTTGATCTGAAATTTATCAAGAGGGCAAAGACGTTACTTAAAACTCCGGGATCGCAAACTCCAGAGCGTAAGATCAACCCATCTGAGCGAGGAAGTATTGCAGTTATATTCGCTTTAGCGATGGTCGTCTTATTAGGAAGCTGTGCTATAGTGGTCGACATTGGGTTGCTCTATGTTCAAAAAGCCAAACTCCAAAATACGGTTGATTCTGCTGCTTTAGCTGGGGTTCAGGAACTCCCGGGTGACACAAGTAAAGCTACTGATGTCGCCAAAGCCTATGCCTTGCAAAACGGTACTGAAAATATAACAACTCGCTTCGAAGCCAATAATTTTAAAATAATTATTTCAGCTCAAAAGACTGTACCTACTTATTTCGCTAAAATCTGGGGAATCAACTCCGAGCAAATATCCGCTACCGCCCGAGCAATGATGCTACCCCCGACCTCAATGTCTGGGGCTGTTCCCTTGAGCGTTCAGGAGCAGAACTTTGAGTACGGGGCTCTCTATACCTTAAAGTCTGGATCAAGTGACCAACCCGGTCCGTACAGCGGTTGGTTCGGAGCATTAAGGCTCAGTGGTAGTGGCGCCAAAACGTACGAAACTGATCTGGCTTATGGTTATCAGGGAACCTTGAGCTTCGGCCAGATTGTCGATGTAGAACCTGGTAATATGAGCGGGCCAACTCAGAAGGGCATTGAAACACGATTTGCTCAGGATCAAAGAGTCCCCCGGAATACGTTTGCTGACTATGGCCGTAATGCTCCAGAGATCATCTATGTTCCGATTGTCCACCTTCTTGATGCCAACAAGCAAGTGCAAATCGTTGGATTTGCAGCCTTTTTCCTGGAAGGAATTCCGGGTAACGGCAATGATTCTATTATTACAGGCCGCTTTATCAAAACTCTAATTCCCGGCAACAAAACAGAGTGGAGTCTAACGGATCTTTTAAAAAAAGAAAATGATATAAGCGCTGGGATATCAACTGATGCTTTCGGTCTCTATACCCCTAAGCTCGTCGCACAATGAGTAAGCCTCTACGGGCAATCGAAACTGGTTTGGAGTGAATAATTGATGCAAAGAAAAGGCTTCTTGATTCTCGCCTTAATTTGTGGCCTGATCGCAGCTGGCTCAACTTATATTTTCTTAAGCGGTACGCAACGCAGCCCTCAGATAAGCCTAAAGCCGCTGGTCATCGCCAAAGGCAATATTCCAGCACGTTCGGTCATAAAAGCAGAACAACTCACGACCAAAGATATTCCAAATGAAGCTTATCCCGTTGGTGGTGCTTCTTCCATCCAAAGTGTGGTTGGCTCTGTTGCCTTGGTCAATTTAACGTCAGGTGATTCCATCGTTAATTCTGTCATTGAGCACCCCACAAGTAATGATAATAATTCCGCCGCTTCCAGTGCGCTCACAGTACCTGACGGAAAGCGTGCGGTAGCCATCCCCATTGGGCTTGTCAGCGGGGTAGGGTTTATGGTTAAACCCGGAGACCATGTGGATATTCTCGTGACGATGGAGGTTAAAGACTCCTCTGGGAACTCCCAAACCGTTACCACTTTAGCCGCCCAAGATGCTCTGGTCTTGAGCAACGGTGAGAGCTCAGTTTCTGATAAAACGAAGGTTGAAGCGAAATCCTATACTCTTGCCCTCACTGTACCTCAAGCGATGGTCATAACCTTAGGGAGCGAAAAGGGAAGTCTCCGTTTATTATTAAGAAATCCAGCCAATACCGATCAGCAAGTGGATGCGCCATTTACAGCGAGCCAGTTTCTGGATCCCAATTACTTCAATCGTTATAAATAAAGGAGGACTAGGAAATGAAACGCATAAGCGTTCTCATCGTCGATGATATCAACGAAACCCGTGAAAGCGTCAGACGCCTCCTGGAATTTGAAACTGATATCGAAGTAATCGGAGAAGCAGGTACCGGCTCTGAGGCCTTGCGTCTCTCGGAAAGCTTACATCCCGATATCGTACTCATGGATATCAATATGCCAGATATGAATGGAATTCGGGCAACTGAACTTCTCGCTCTTCGGGTTCCGAACTGTTCGGTCATCATGATGTCGGTTCAAGGGGAACAAGACTATCTCCGAAGTGCTATGATGGCGGGAGCCCGAGAATATATCGTCAAACCTTTCACTGGGAGTGAATTGACAAGCACTATTGCCAGAGTCTATGAGATTGAAAGCCGTAAACGCGAGGCCTTAGGGGAGCAACCTGAACTACCGGCAGCCACTGACAAAACCCGAATGGGTCAGATTATTTCCTTCTTCAGCACGAAGGGTGGAGTAGGCAAAACCAGCTTAGCCACAAATTTAGCCGTAGAGTTAGCTCGTTCTGGAAAGTATCGAGTGCTCCTGATCGATTTGAACTTACAATTTGGCGATGTGTGCGTCTTTTTAAATCTAGCACCTAAACGCAGTATTGCCGATTTAGCCCAATCTGGCTCTCTTCAGTACAGTGACATCAAGTCCTTTCTCTTAACCCACTCTTCAGGCCTCCAAGTGCTTGCTGCACCCACTCGCCCTGAATATGCTGATTTAGTCAGCGTCGAACAAATAGAACAAATTCTTAAAGAAGTTCAACCATATTTTGATTTTATTATCTGTGATACCGTGAGCCGGTTTGAAGAAATTAGCCTGCTTAGCCTCGACTTAGCAGAAAAAATCTTTCTGATTGCCGGTATGGATGTCCCAGCCCTTAAAAATACGAAGCTCAGCTTGGAGACCATGGAAGGTCTCAATTATCTCGATAAAATAAGCCTCATTTTAAATCGGTCAGGCAAAGAAATGGGACTCGAACGTCAGGATGTGGAGAAAGCGCTGAATATCAAAGTTGACTTTGATATACCGAGCGATGGTAATACCCTGCTTCCTGCGCTTAACCAAGGTATTCCTTTTGTTATTTATCATCCGCAAAGCAAAGCAAGTGAGGGCATCCACATTATCGCCCAAACCTTAACCAAGCAATCCGTTCAACCGAAGGAAGCGCCCTCCGCTCACGATACTGGTCGTAAGAGTTTTCACCGATTTCGCCAGTTGTTTGGCTTGTAGGAGGATTAGACATGTCCTTACTTAAACGTTTAGAAAAGGAAAAAAATATTTCGGAAGAACCTGTTCAGGAATTGCGTACCAATCGACCTATACAGCTTCTTGATCCCTGGAAAGATTTCAAAAATCAAGTTCATCATGAAGTTATTCAAACCTTGGATACTTCAGAAACGGAGAATCTAGAGGTTGAAACCCTTCGTCCAAAGGTTGAAGAAATCTTTGAAAAGAAAATAGAAGTTCAGGGAATTACAATCCCTCGGACTGACCGCCAACGACTCATTCAGCAGATTTTGGACGAAATTCTCGGATTTGGACCGATTACTCCACTATTGAATGATCCGGATATCAATGAAATTATGGTCAACGGTCCGCACCAGATCTATGTTGAGCGTAAAGGAAAATTAGAATTGGTGCCAATCACTTTTTATGATGATCAACACGTTTTGCATATTATCGAAAAAATCGTAGCGCCACTCGGACGAAGAATTGATGAAAGCCAACCAATGGTTGATGCTCGTCTTCCTGATGGTTCACGGGTTAATGCAATTATTCCACCACTCGCTCTGAATGGCCCGACGCTAACGATCCGTAAATTTGCCAAAGACCCCTTTAAGGTAGAAGACCTGATCCGTTTCGGCACCTTAACTGCGGAAATGGCTCTATTTCTCGAAGTCTGTGTTAATTCACGTCTTAATATTATCGTCTCAGGAGGAACCGGCTCCGGTAAAACGACCACCCTCGGTGTGCTCTCTAGTTATATTCCCGAAGATGAACGGATTATTACCATCGAAGATGCTGCTGAATTGCAGCTCCGCCAAGCCCATGTCGTCACCTTGGAAACTCGTCCGCCCAATATTGAAGGCAAAGGGGCCATAACCATTCGTGACCTTGTCCGCAATTCCTTGCGGATGAGACCAGAGCGGATCATCGTTGGCGAGGTAAGAAGCGGGGAAGCTCTAGATATGCTTCAGGCCATGAATACGGGGCATGATGGCTCACTCACCACTGGACATGCTAATACCCCTCGGGACATGCTTTCTCGTCTTGAAACGATGGTCCTGATGGCAGGTATGGACCTTCCCGTGCGCGCAATCAGGGAACAGATATCCAGTGCCCTTGACGTTATCGTCCAGCAAAGCCGTCTGCGTGATGGCACCCGCCGTGTGACCCATATTACCGAGGTTCTGGGAATGGAGGGAGATGTCATCGTTCTCCAGGACATTTTCCGTTTTGAACAGACCGGTATCGACAAACAAGGGAAGGTTCTTGGGTATTTCCGAGCAACGGGCATTCGCCCACATTTCATGGAAAAATTATTATCAGCTGGACAGTCTCTACCGGAAAATCTTTTTAGTAATGAAGGATAAGCCTTGAGGAGGGAGCTCCATGATTACTTTTTTGTTTAATGTATCCCTCTGGATCGTAGTAATTTCAGTCTTTTTAACGACTTACCTTGGCATCTTAGCTTTTACCCGCCGTAACGAAACGCTCGATGAACGGCTAAAACGTTTCACCGCTTTACGCCCGACTAACCCTTCAGTTCCAGAGCAAAAGACGTTCAAAAATATACTTTCCCATCTAGGGCAATTTACCCCCCAGCGCTGGCGAGCAAAACTTGACCACGAACTCATGCAAGGGGATATTCCTCTTCGCGGTGGGGAATTCCTTGTTCTCCAGGACTTCATCGCCTTCCTATTTTTTCTAGTCGGACTGTTACTGACCCGTTCGCTGGGTTTAAGCCTTCTCTTTCTAGGCATTGGCGGATTTATTCCTCGTTTATTTTTAAAGCGCGCGCAAAAGAAAAAAAGAAAACAATTTAATAATCAGCTTGCCGATTCTTTACTTATCCTGGCCAACTCCCTGCGTGCTGGATTTAGCTTACTTCAGTCCATGGAAATGGTCAGTCAGGAAATGCCCAATCCGATAGCCGGTGAATTCAAGATCACACTTCGCGAAATGACCTACGGTACTTCAACCGAAACAGCACTGTCGAATCTTGCCGAACGGGTTGGGAGTGAAGACTTGGATCTTCTGGTGACTGCTATCCTGATTCAACGACAGGTTGGTGGAAATCTTGCTGAGGTTCTTACCAATATTCACTCAACTATCGAGGACCGGATCCGCATCCAGCAAGAAATTAAAACCCTAACTGCCCAGGGGAGAATGTCTGGATATATTATCGGTGCCCTACCCTTTGGCATTGCAGGGATACTCAGTGTGTTGAATCCGAGCTATTTGAAGCTCCTTTTTACGACTCCTCTGGGTTTAATCCTTCTAGGTGTGGGAGTTTTCTCCCAAATCATTGGTTTTCTCATTATCCGTAAGATTATCGCCGTCGAGGTGTAAACGTCTGCCCCAAACACTTGAATCAAAGGGAGTGAGCGCCATGTTTGAGCCTTTCATCATCCTCGGGACCTTTGGTTTTGTTGTTTTTACAATGCTCGCAATTTTTGCCGGAAAGAGAGTGAAAAAACCTCAAGAACGAATTATGCGAGCACTTGGCCGAGGAGAAGTTATCAACGAAGATCTACCGCCCCTAAAAGAACGGCTTCTCCGTCCAGGGCTTCAGAAGCTGGCCTCGGTCTTTGCTCATCTTCGTCTAAAAAAACGAGCAAATCGGGATTTAACCAGTGGCGGCTTACCTGAGAAGGAAGATAGGGAAGGAGAAGTAAAGGGAGTGCAACTGGGCTTGGGCCTTTTGTTAGGCTTAGTCCTCTTAACGCTGGCTATTCTCCTTCAGACCGCTTCAAGTCTGCGTCTAGGGGCTTTAGTTTTTGGTTTCTTGATTGGCTATTTATTTCCCCAGAGTTGGTTAAAAGCTCAAACTAAAAAAAGGCAGACCGAGATTGAAAAGACTTTACCCGATGTTTTAGATCTTTTAACTGTTAGTGTGGAAGCTGGGCTAGGCTTTGATGCTGCCTTATTAAAGGTAGTCGAAAAGCAAAAAGGGGCCTTAGCTGAAGAATTTCTTAAAGTTCTCCAGGAAATAAAAATGGGACGTCCACGCCGGGACGCCCTTCGAGATTTAGGTCAACGCAACTCAATTGAAGATTTGAGGAGTGTAGTAGCATCCCTGGTTCAAGCCGATCAGCTCGGAATACCTATAGCTGGGGTTCTCCGTAATCAGTCCAAACAGATTCGCCAGAAACAGCGGCAAAGAGCCGAGGAAAAAGCCCAAAAAGCTCCCGTTAAAATGATGATTCCTCTCGTTTTCTTCGTTTTTCCAAGTATTTTCATCATCATCCTTGGACCAGCTGTAATTCAAATTATCGATATGTTTGCAAAACAACAATAATCCGTTAACGAAAAACTAAGTTGAACAGAGAAGAGGCGAATACTCGAAAGGAAAGAAGGAGAGGTAAGCTTATGACATCGATTAGTCTCTTAAATTACCGTACAGGTGAGAGAATCGCCACTTCGGTTATCCTTGCCAATTCTTTCTGGCTCCGCCTGCGGGGATTGCTGGGTCGTCCACCCCTAAAGCCCTATGAAGGATTATGGCTGATACCCTGTCAGCAAGTGCACATGCTGGGGATGTACTATTCTTTATCTGTCTGGTTCATTAACCCCCAAGGAGAAGTCTGTCAGATTATCGATCAGTTGGACCCGGGTAAGATTTCTCCTCGGATCCAGGAATCTTCCTCAATTATCGAATTACCAGCTGGATGGGCAGAGAAAACGGGGACGCAAATTGGAGATACTCTTCTGCGTTCTGTTAATCCATGAAAAATTGTTTGAATACCTTACTCATAGCCAAGTGATCCTTGACTCCACCTAGTTCTCGAATTGAATGCATGCCCAAAAGCGAATTTCCGACATCAACCGAACGAATATCTAGGTGGGTCGTCGAAATTGGTCCGATTGTTGAGCCTCCTCGTTCGTCCGAGCGATTAACAAAGATTTGCACAGGAACCTGGGCTTCTTCACAGATTCCTCGAAAAATGGCAGTACTCTCAGCATCTGAGGTATAGCTCTGATTCGCACTCAGTTTAATCACTGGGCCTCCGTTTAACACTGGCTTATTCACCGGGTCATGCTTTTCCACTGCATTCGGATGGAGAGCATGGGCCATATCTGCGGAAATCATAAAAGACTGGGCCAGGGCCTGATAGTATTCTTCACGATTTTTACCCAAGGCCAGCATTATTCGTTCTAAGACAGAGGCCAGCAAAGGAGATGCAGCTCCTTGTTTCGAGGTGCTACCGACTTCTTCATTATCAAAACAGGCAAGTATTGATGTCACTTGATTACTCTCCGTTTGCGCAAGTGCCCAGGTTCCGGCCTGAACCATGGCTAAATCGTCAAGGCGACTACTCGAAATAAAATCCTGGTTCAGACCGATTATACTTCCGTTCTCATATTCAAAAAGAACCATATCAAAATCGATAATTTCCTCGGGAGCAACCTGCAGTAGCTCTGAGAAGTGATTGACTAAAACGTTCTCCTTCTCCAAGCCTTCTCCTAGCATACCCAAAAGCGGAAGAAGGTCTTTCTGTTTATTAAGCTCAAATCCCTCATTCACTTTATGATTTAAATGAATAGCAAGATTAGGAATGGTGAGCAGGGGACTAGGACTTTGGAAAAGAACGCTTTGCGGATGATAAGGAGATCTTCCTTTAAGAACGACACGCCCAGCCAAAGCGAGGGGACGATCGAGCCAGGTATTTAAGATCGGACCTCCGTAAGTCTCAACATTTAGCTTTACGTATTTTCCTTCAACCGGAATAATCGGAGAAGGCTTCAAACGAAACGTGGGGCTGTCTGTATGGGTACCGAGGATATGAAACCCTGCCTTTTCTGGTGAAGACTCACCAAGCACGATGGCAATTAATGCTGACCCATTCCGGCTGACAATATATTTTCCCTTTGGAAGAATTGCCCACTTATCTTCGAATTTTAATTCCTTGAAACCCAAAGGTCCTAGATGCTCTTTAACACTTTGAACAGCATGGAAAGGAGAAGGGCTAGTCTTGATAAACTGCAAAAGGTCTTCAGCATGTTTAATTTCCTCTTGTGAAGCTTGAAATGATGAGTTAAGCATTAACATTGCACTCCTTTTTAATCTCTAACGCTCCACGATTCATCATAATTCTCTTTTGGCTTAGAGTCAAAATTCCTACCTTCTGAGCAGGAAAAACTGCTACCGAAGGCGAAGAAAATATATTAGGTTGAAATGAAATCTTTAAGGGGAATCCTAAGATGGTTGAGCTAACTACCCTTGAAGGCACTAACTCCTCGCTTTTGACGGAAGCTTGGAATCGATGCTGGCAAGGTTATTTTTACGAAATGTTTTTTACCGAGGAGAATCTGCGAATTTGGATTGGTCACGGAGAGATAGAGTTAAAACATTCTATCGCCCTGAAAGAGCAAGGTAAAATTGTAGGGTTCACCTTTCTCAGTCAAACTGGATCAGATGGCTGGATTGCTGGAACTGCTATAGATCCGCATTATCGTGGGCGAAAACTTTTTGCTCCTATGCTTCAAGCACAAATTAAGTTGGCTCATACTCTGGGATTGAAACGAATTTATCTAGAGGTGCTCTCCGATAATTATGCCCAACGCACTTATCAAGCCCTAGGGTTTAGATATGTTCGTGATCTCCACCTTTTTCGTTTAACTCCTGGAGTTTTGAACTTAGATCGTGCCCGCAGTCCATTCACTGATTTTCACCGTGAAGACCTATCTATTTATTTTCTAGCCCGGAAAAAGGCAAATTTCGTTCCCTCCTGGCAAAGACGCGCCCACTACCTTAAACGCTATACCTCAATTAACGCCTGGCTTAACTCGCAAGAAACCGCTGGTATGCTTTACGCTGGGGCGGAGGGAAGAATCCTTCTTGATGCCTGGGCTGCCTATGATGATTCAGCCCAAGAACTGCTCTCCTCGCTTAACGAGCGTGATTCGGGGAAATTCTCTCTAACGAATCAGCCCCAGGATCCTATAACGCGTATCTTGACTTTCGCGGGAATTCGTCCCAGTGCCATTTTATGTGAGATGGTCTGCGAAATTAATGATTAGAAGATGAAAATGAAACAGAATTATAATAATAATATAAGACAAAAAGAATATAAGGGTATTGATTTATGCGTAATAAAATGCTATACTATTTTTTAGTCTACAAGAAGACAATTATTTACATTTTGAGAGGAGGCATTACATGAGCGAAAATGAAAAGGTTATGATTGAAGCAATTCTTGCTTCGGTTGGTCTTGAGCCATTAAGAGTTCACGAATCAGGAAAAGCCACCAAAAAAATCTCCTAGAAAGGATCTGGTAAAGTGCCATTAACCCAGGCCAATCCAATTAAACGATTCTTCAGAGAGTAAAACGAGTTCCTAACTATGAGTTATGGAGCTCGTTTTTATTTATATATATTTCCAGGTCGCCTGCCCAGGCGAGGTGTATTTTTATCCACAGCGGGTACTCATTGGAGTACGTCATAAAGATCTTGAATTATGTAACGATTAGATCCAAATTAAAGGGGAAATATTACCGTAGAAGTATATATATGATATACTACGCTTAGTTATTTTTCTTCGTACGAAAGGGATGACGTGATGTTCAGTCAAGATAATAAGCCAGCCCCAAGAAATAAGATTGCCATAGTCACGGATAGCACCTGTGATCTTGAACCTGAGATTATCAGTCAATATGGAATACATGTCTTACCTTTGCATATTATTTATAAAGACCGAGAATATCGCGATCGTGTAGATATCACTCCACAAGAAGTTTATGATCACTTAGAAGAGGAAATCCCCAAAACTTCCTTACCTTCTCCAGCGGAGATTTATGAACTTTTTAACCGCTTGCACGACCAAGAATTTACGCATGTCTTAGCCATCCACATTTCCAGTGGACTCAGTGGAACCTACCAAACGGTAGCGACGATTGCTCAAGAATTTAAAGATATGGTGATTGAAGTTGTCGACTCTAAAACCCTTTCTTTCGGTCTTGGCTTTTCAGTTCTCGAAGCTGTCCGAGAGTATCAGCGCTCCTTTAACTTTGAAAAGGTTGTGGGTACTGCCAAAGAAGTCGTTGAGCATATTAAAGCCTACTATGTCGTTTCAACCTTAGAATACTTGAAAAAGGGAGGACGTATTGGTTATGTTGCCGGTACGCTTGGCGAATTACTTCATATTAAGCCCATAATCTCGATCAATCAGGAAGGTAAATATATTACCGTTACCAAAGTCCGAGGGCGAGAACAGTCCCTCCACAAGTTAGCTGGTATACTCAAAGAGCATGTCCGTGACACCCTTTCGAATGTAGCCATTGTTCATGGCGGTGCGGAACAAGAAGCGAGAAATCTCGAAAAGTTAGCACATGAACTTCCCAATATTAAAGAAGTTTTCTTTGGTCAGATCAGTCCGGCAATGGGAGTACACACTGGACCTGGTTTAGTAGGATTATTGGTATATCCAGTTCGCCAGCGCTAGATTCATCATGAAGGAGTCGTCAACAGTATGATTCAGGAACTCTATAAACTTTGGTCTGAGCATCCCTATTTTGATCTCGAAACGCGTCAAGAGTTGAAAACTTTAACGGATCCTTCAGAAATTGAAGACCGTTTCTATATGGATCTCGAGTTTGGGACAGGCGGCTTACGCGGGATTCTCGCTGCGGGTACGAATCGGATGAATATTTATGTCATTCGCAAAGCAACTCAGGGTCTTGCTGATACAATTCGCGAATATGGCAAGACAGGGATGGCCAAGGGAGTCGTCATTGCCTATGATTCTAGGCGTTTTTCCTTACGCTTTGCCCAAGAAGCTGCCTTAATTCTCGCTAAAAATGGTATAAGAGTCTATCTCTTTGATAACTTACGGCCGACCCCGGAGTTATCTTTTGCCGTTCGCTATCTGAAAGCTCAAGCGGGAATTGTGATTACGGCCAGCCACAATCCCAAAGAATATAACGGTTACAAGGTCTACTGGGAGGATGGAGGACAGGTTCCCCCAACTCAAGCGGACCGAATCTCGGAGCATATTTTAGCTCATGCAAGCTTTGTTGGTTTAGAACCTTTAACAGAACAAGAAGCGCGATCCCGAGGTTTGTTAATTTCGATCGGGGAAGAGATCGATCAAGCCTATCTATCTCAGGTTAAGAATTTAGCACTTTACCCTAATCTTGCTCGTAATGAAGGTTCTACACTCAAAATTGTCTACTCACCCTTACATGGAGCCGGTAATTTACTCGTTCGCAGAGTTTTGCAGGAACTCGGCTATACCTCAGTTTTCGTAGTTCCCGAGCAGGAAAAACCGGACCCGAACTTTTCCACAGTACCCTATCCTAACCCAGAGATCCCGTCAACCTTCGATCTAGCACGACGCTACGGTGAACTGAAACAGGCTGATCTACTTCTGGCAACTGACCCCGATTCAGATCGATTAGGAGTCGTTATTCGCAATCAAGAGGGGCAGTATGTTCAATTAACCGGTAACCAAGTCGGTGTTATTTTAGCCTATTATCTCATTTCCCAGAAGAAAGCTTTAGGAATTCTCCCACCTCAAGCAACCCTTATAAAAACGATCGCCTCAACCGACTTGGCGGATGCCTTAGCTTTGGATCTTGGCGTCCAAGTAGAGAATGTTCTAACCGGCTTCAAATTCATTGCCGAAAAGGAAAAAGAACTGGAAGAAGAAGGACGAGGCGATTTTCAATTTGGTTTTGAGGAAAGCTACGGCTATTTAGCCGGGCATTTCGTCCGCGATAAGGATGGGGTCATCGCAGCCATGCTGGTTGCCGAAGCTGCTCTTTACTATAAGCAAAAGGAACAACAAACTTTGCTCCAAGTTCTCGATAAAATTTATCAGGAGTACGGCTATTATGTTGAAGACCAAACTTCCATTACCCTAAAAGGTAAAGAAGGCAAGGCCGAAATGGAACAAATTATGGCAGGCTTACGGCACTCCGAGATCCGATCCTTTGCTGGAGTTCCCCTTGTACGGATCGATGATTATGAACTACGTATCGGTAAACACCTGAGTGGGGACGTGACAGACGATACCTATCCCTTAACTTTACCTCAGTCTGAAGTTCTCCGCTATGCCTTTAGTGGTGGTGGCTTTGTAATGGTTCGTCCCTCTGGAACTGAACCCAAAATTAAATTCTACTTTTCGATCCGCGGAACTCAACCTGAAACAGTTCGGATAACCCTTAATGAAGTCAAGGACGATTTATTAACAAAGGTAAGTCAGATTCTGGGGAAACCTCTCAATTAACCCAATTAAAATACCTAGTTTCAGCAACTCATCATTTAAAGCTCCCTTAAGGGAGCTTTTTTGCCTATCCTTGAAAAGAGAATAAAAATGCTTTTATATTCTTAACCTAAATCAAATGTCAGATAACTATCTGACCATCATTGACCTTTATATTTTAAAATACTATAATTAACTTAACGAATAGAATTTTACGAATGAAGGAGGGATGACTTATGGATTTTAAAGATTATTATTCTATTCTCGGTGTCTCGAAAGATGCTGATGATACTTCCATAAAAAAAGTCTATCAAAAGCTGGCTAAAAAATACCATCCAGATGTCAACCCTGGTAATAAAGAAGCAGAAGAAAAATTCAAGGAAGTTACGGAAGCTTACCAAGCAATTAGCGACCCGGAAAAACGTCGTAAATATGAAGAAGTACGACAAAACTATGAAGCTTGGCAAAAGCATGGTGGACAAGGGGATTATGACTGGAGTCGTTGGCAAGCACAGCCCGGTGAAGGAAGCCATACTCGGACAATGACTCCCGAAGAATTTGCCGCAATGTTTGGCGACTCAGGATGGGAGGGAAGCTTTTCCGGTTCAGGCGGAGGTTTCTCAGATTTTTTTTCAACCCTCTTTGGGATGGGAGATATAGAGCAAGGCCCACATCATCGTGGCCATCAAGCAGCACGTACTCAAACGAGGCAAGATCGTGAACTTAAAGTCAATATTTCGCTTGAAGAAGCATATCACGGAACAACCCGTGTAATTGATACCGGTGAAAAACGCCTTCAGGCTAAGATTCCGAAAGGAGTACGTTCAGGGTCAAAAGTGCGCCTTGCTGGACAAGGAATTTTCCTCCTCATTACCCTCGAACCCCACGCTGTGTATACAAGGGAAGGGGATGATCTAACAACTGATATTTCCGTGAATTTTTACAAGGCTGTTCTCGGCGGCGAAATAAAGGTTAGCACATTGGGCGGAGAAATCACGTTTAAGATCCCTCCACATACCCAGGGAAATACCAAATTCCGCCTCAAGGGCAAAGGAATGCCTCACCTCGAGAGCCCCAATCAGTTTGGTGACCTTTATGTCCATATTCAGCTCACCTTACCTTCTAACCTCGGAGGTGAAGAACGCTCAGCTCTCCAAGATTTAGCGACAAAATATCAACATCTATAAATCCCCACTTAGCAATTAGTACCTACGTTACTCTCCCATTATTTACATGAAAGGTTGTGAAATATTTATGGCTTTTGATACCAACCGTTTTACTCAAAAATCCCAAGAAGCAATAATTAACTCCCAGAACATAGCAGAACACAACGGTAATAGCGAAGTTGAGCCAGAGCATCTTCTGCTTGCTTTATTGGAACAAGAAGATGGAGTCGTACCCCAAGTCCTCACGAAACTCAACCTTGCGGTCGGAGCTTTGCAACAAAAAACCCGTGAGGCTATCAACAACTTTCCTCGGATGAGTGGAGGGAATGTGCAACTCACGATATCGTCTCGTTTAAGAACCGTCCTCGTCTCAGCCCATGATGAAATGGAAACCTTTAATGATGAGTACGTCAGTACTGAACATCTTTTACTGGCCCTTCTGAGTCGAGCGGGTGGTACAGTTGAGCAGATTCTGAAGCAAGCTGGTCTCAACCGAGAAAAACTCCTCCAAGCCCTCCGCGAAGTTCGTGGCAGTCAACGTGTAACCAGTCAAAATCCGGAAAACACTTACCGTGCCCTGGAGCAATACGGACGTGATCTGGTGGAACAAGCCCGCAGGGGTAAGCTCGATCCTGTGATCGGACGGGATGAAGAAATTCGTCGGGTGATTCAGATTCTTTCGCGTCGAACGAAAAACAATCCAGTTCTTATTGGCGAACCTGGTGTCGGCAAAACCGCAATTGTTGAAGGTCTTGCCCAGCGTATTGTGCGGGGAGACGTTCCCGAAACAGTGAAAGATAAGAAGCTTATTGCTCTAGATATGGGCTCACTAATTGCCGGAGCCAAATACCGAGGGGAATTTGAGGAACGTCTTAAAGCCGTACTCAAGGAAATTCAGGATCGCGATGATGTTATTCTCTTCATTGATGAATTACACACCGTGGTCGGCGCTGGTGCTGCTGAAGGAGCGATGGATGCCAGTAATATGCTTAAACCAATGCTGGCCCGTGGCGAACTTCGCCTGGTCGGAGCCACGACACTGGATGAGTATCGCAAGTATATCGAAAAAGATGCTGCTTTAGAACGCCGTTTTCAACCTGTCATTGTCGATGCGCCCAGTGTCGAAGATACAATATCCATCCTCCGCGGTCTGAAAGAACGCTATGAAAGGCACCATGGTGTACGCATCACAGATGGGGCGGTCATCGCCGCTGCGGTTCTCTCTGACCGTTATATCAGTGATCGTTTTCTCCCGGATAAGGCCATTGATCTAATCGACGAATCTGCTGCCCGCTTGCGGATGGAAATAACGAGTGACCCTTTCGAGCTGGATCAAATTAAACGCCGAGCTCTGCAGTTGGAAATTGAGCGTGAAGCCCTGAAAAAGGAAAAAGATGAGGCGAGTAAGGAACGGCTTGCTAAAATTGAAGAAGAGTTAGCCAACCTGAAAGAAGAAAAAAATGCACTTGAAGCCCAACTTCAAGGTGAACGGGAAGTTTTAACCCAAATTAAACAACATAAGGACGAACTTGATCAAGCACGCACCAACATGGAACAGGCCCAACAAGTCTATGATTACAATAAAGCAGCAGAGCTTCAATATGGTGTTATCCCTCGTCTGGAAAAAGAGCTGAAGGAATTAGATGAGCAGTTAACCGGGCGTAAAAATTCTTTGCTTAAACAGGAAGTTGACGAACAAGATATCGCCGAAGTTGTGGCTAAATGGACGCACGTTCCTGTTACCAAACTTCTGGAAAGTGAAATGGATAAGCTCGTGCACATGGAAGATCGACTTCATCAGCGTGTCATCGGACAGAGCGAGGCCGTCCGAGCTGTTTCTGACGCCGTTAGACGCGCACGTGCAGGCTTACAAGACCCTGACCGTCCTTTAGGATCATTTCTTTTTCTCGGACCAACCGGGGTCGGTAAAACTGAACTTGCGAAAGCTTTAGCTGAATTCCTTTTTGATGACGAACAAGCGATGATTCGGATTGATATGTCTGAGTATATGGAAAAGCATACAGTCTCACGTTTGATCGGTGCGCCTCCCGGTTACGTTGGGTATGAAGAAGGAGGGCAGCTGACTGAAGCAGTTCGTCGTAAACCTTACAGTGTTGTCTTATTCGATGAAATTGAAAAGGCTCACGGGGATGTCTTCAACGTTCTTCTGCAACTTCTCGACGATGGTCGTTTAACCGATGGTCAAGGGCGAGTCGTCAATTTTAAGAATACGGTTGTCATTCTGACGAGCAATATCGCCAGCCCTGCAATCCAAGAAATGACCCGTTCGGCCGCTTCGCAAGAAGAAATAAGAACACGAGTTTCGGAGGAACTCAAAAACTACTTCCGACCTGAGTTTCTTAATCGACTTGATGATATTATTGTTTTCCACCCACTCAGTCTCGAGCATATTGGACAGATTGTCAAGATTCAACTTCAACAACTTTATGAGCGACTGGCTGTTCGCAAGTTAACGCTAGAGTTGAGTGAGAATGCTCTCCAGCAACTTGCTCAAGAAGGCTATGATCCTATCTATGGAGCACGGCCTCTGAAACGCGTGATTCAACAACGCCTTCAAAACCCTCTGGCGCTGAAAATCCTCCAAGGAGAATTCAAGGAAGGACAGTCTATCCAAGTGGATGTAAACGCTGAAGGTTTCACGTTTACCGCGAATTAAGATTAATTACTCGCCAAAATAGGTAGTACTAAGACCGCATTATCTCTAAAATAATGCGGTCTTAGTATTACCTCCGCAGTAAAGAAACTTGCAGTTGCTTGTTTCTCAGTATAAACTAATAATTGAAACTCTTTCTAGGATCAAATATCACTTGCTTAAGTGAGGAGTATGGTTTATGCAGAGAAATAAATTTGAAATGCTCTTTTTTCTCCTTGTTATTATCTTTATCTTTTTCTCTAGCCACCTTAATCCAACAATTAACCTGACCATTACTGGAATCTTACTGGTCCTAATCTTTGTTTATCGCGCTCGCTCCAATAAAAATAAGAAATGAAGAAAGGAACTAAGATGCCCCAAACGCAAAGTTCCAAGCCTTTCCCGTCCTGGACTTTTCAATCTGGGACAGGACGCTTTTACCTGGCTCTAGAATTATGGGATACCGGGAACGGTCTTCAGGGGTTGCTGACTGGGGGTGAAAAACCTCATATTGGTGGCGTCGTGCTTGCGGTACCGCGTCCAAGCTTAAGCGGGGAAGGGTGGAGTGCTGATCTCTATCTCACGCCGGTACCAAACCATAAAGATATTGATTTCGCCAGTCCACTCGCGGATTCCTTAGCCAGGTTAAGTCACTTTCCCGTCGTTATGACTGCAGGCGTTCATTCCGATTCTTTTACCCCAGAAGAAATCAAGCACCTTAAGACGGATTTTACAATGCTGATGCAGCAGGCTCTACAAGAGCTTGAAGACTATTTCTCCTCAAATGCCAACAAATAAAGAAAACTTGGCTTGCGCCAAGCCTCTGGCCTAGGCGGAAGCCTTAGTTGCACTTATGCTATCTGCCCAAAACTTATACTTCCTGTTAGTAAAATAAAGACTGTGAGGTTACATAACGCCGATGCATGCAAATTTACGCAGTTTTCTGGATACCTTACGCCAGGAAAAACAACTAATCGAGATCGAAACTGAAGTTGACCCTTATTTAGAGCTTGCTGAAATTCACCGTCGAGTTATTGAAGAGGAAGGACCTGCTCTCTTTTTTAAAAAGGTCAAGGGTAGCCCTTTTCCTGTCGTGACGAACCTTTTCGGTACTCGGCACAGGGTTGACTTAGCCGTTGGCCCTAAACCCGAAGCAACGGTGAATCGAGCTGTTCAGGCTTTAAATCGTTTAATGCCCCCAAAAGTTCAAACGCTCTGGCAAGAAAAGGATTGGATTTTACCGTTAGCTAAAATAGGGATGACCAAAGTACTACCTTCACGTGCACCTCTCCTAGAGGTGCAGGAGAAGGATGTGAACCTTAATAAGCTTCCGGTTCTGACCAGTTGGCCGAAGGATGGTGGTCCTTTTGTAACCTTACCCCTTGTCTACACCGAGCATCCTATAACGCATGAACATAATTTAGGGATGTATCGTATTCAAATTCATGGGCCTCAGCAAACAGGAATACACTGGCAGATCCATAAGGGCGGCGGCTTTCATTATTACGAAGCGGAACAATTGGGACGAGATCTTCCGACCACGTTATTCTTAGGGGGACCACCCGCTTTGATTTTATCTGCAGTTGCCCCTCTTCCAGAAATGCTGCCTGAGCTTTTGCTGACATCTTTTATGATGGGGGAAAAACTTTCTCAAGTTCAAGTCCCTAATCATCCTCATCCGTTAATTTCCGAGGCAGAGTTTGCTTTTTGTGGCACAGTCCCAGCGCACCTACGTAAACCTGAGGGACCTTTCGGTGATCACTACGGGTATTATTCCTTGCAGCATGATTTTCCGGTTTTTAATATCCATACCATGTATCACCGTAAAGATGCGATCTATCCAGCCACCATTGTCGGTAAGCCCCGTCAAGAGGATTATTTCATTGGAGAATACTTTCAAGACCTCTTATCTCCAATGTATCCCTTAGTCATGCCAGGGGTTAAATCCTTGTGGGATTATGCTGAAACAGGATTTCACTCCTTGGCAGCAGCTGTTGTTCGGGAAAGTTATCACCGTGAAGCTTTAGGCCATGCCTTCCGGATCTTAGGGGAGGGTCTACTGACCTTAACTAAATTTTTGATTCTTACCGATATACCGGTAGATCTCCGGAATTTCCCTCAACTGCTTGAGACTGTTCTTAAACGTTTTGAACCGGAAAACGATCTCTTGATTATCCCCGAAACTTCAATGGATACGCTCGACTATACTGGACGCAAGTTAAATCATGGGAGTAAGGCCATTATGCTGGGATTAGGTGAGCCAAAGCGAGACCTACCTGCCGCTTATACCGAGGAACTTCCCTTCGGTACGATTCGTGCTCAAGCCTTCTGTCCAGGTTGCCTAATGCTTAGTGGTCCTGGATTTACGGATAATCAGCAGTGGGCTGAAGAAATTCTTCAACATGAAAGTGCTGAGAACTTAAAAGAATGGCCTCTGATTGTTTTACTTGATGATCTCGATTTGGCTTCTAGCTCTTCCGGATTTCTATGGCAAGTCTTTACGCGTTTCGACCCAGCTCATGATATTTATGCTCGGACTGAACTCAATCATCATCGAGTGACTTATCATGGTCCCATTTTAATCGACGCTCGGATGAAACCCGACTACCCAGGTGAAGTTATTCCAGCCCAAGAAACAGTAGACCTCGTCAATCGGCGTTGGCAAGAATATAATATTAAGTGGTAAAGACAACTAAGGCTTAGCAGAAATTTGCCAAGCCTTTTGTCCAGTTAAGATAGGGGAGAGGAACAATGTGGTCTTATCTTATTACTGTCAACAGCGATATCGAAGCTGATATTATCAATGGACTTCTTGAGGAAGCCCAAATACAGATCCAAAAAAAATACCCAGGTTCCGGCAATTTAAGGGCTTCTTACGGAATCATCAATGGGGTCGAACTCTGGGTTCCTAGCGAAGATTTGGAGGAGGCTCGAGAATTACTTACAACACTTCCCCAAGACTCAGAGAGTAGCTTCGAAAGTTCGACCGATTTCTCCGAAGAGTTCAAACCCGAACTTTATCCTCCTGATTTAGACGAGCTAAGCCCTAAAGGGCTTTTTGCTAAACCCGCCTCAATAAGCTTCATACTAATCATATTGATCCTTCTTTATTGGCTAATTAAGGGATTTGATTAATATTACTTTTTTAAAACTTCAAGGTCAGGCGAAGAACTTCAAGTTGAGCGGAGGCCTTTTCCATCCGTTGCCCCAACTCTTCTTTTTCTAGAGTAAGTTCTGAAACTCGTTCCTCTAAACGCATCAGGGATTCCTGAGCATGTACCTCTTCTTCCTTGAGTTCAGCTACCCTTTGTTCAGCTCGTTGTGTGGTCTCACTAAAAATAGTTTCCGCCTCAGTTTTAGCGTTTTCTAAAAGCAACTGAGCATCTTGTTCAGCATTTTCTTTAACTTGACTGGCCACGCGTTGGGTACTGAGTAAGGCATCTCGCAGGTCTCTATCCACTTCTTCATAAGACTTTAAACGATTTCCCCATTCTTTATTTTGTTCGCGCAAACTATTGATTTGTAAGCGGAGTTCGCTATTGGCGGCATTGGCCTCAGATAAACTATGCTGAATTTCTGCATAAGCTTTATCCACTTCTTCAGGGTCATATCCACGCATAACTTTTTTAAAACTAAAGGATTCCATTAATTTCACCAGCCCTTTAACAAATTTCTTAAAACAAGATTAATATTCTTTTAATTTTTTATATTTCCTTTATTATTTTATCATGTTCGACTTTTTCAGGATAGCATAAAATTTTGCGACTAAAACTTTGTATGCATAAATTAAAGTGCATCTACACACCCTGTATATGAAGTTTAAACCTTAAAAGGGGGATAGGGCAATGCAATATAATGAAGCGGAACTGAAAACTATCTTAGATGAAGGAATGGTGACACGTAGCCTAATTGAAACTGAGACCGCCATGAAAAAATGCCATCTTTACAACGAAATGGCTACCGATCCTGCGATCAAATCTTTTTTCAAAGAACAAGCTAAGGGGCTTGAAGATGTCATGAATATCTTCAAAAATAGTATGGCTGATTTGAAATAAGGGCTGGAAAGGAGAGAATGGTATGAATATGTTTACTGATCTTGATATGCTCTACGATTATGAAAAAGATGCTGCCAGTGCTGCAACAGGGTATATGACTTTAGCAACACGCGCCCATCATAACGAACTGAGAGACAACTATCTACGGTTAGCCAATGAAGCAACAAATGCTCATTCAAAAGTTAGTAAATTGATTACGAAAGCTGGGGGCATCGCTTAATTGTTTTCATTATCTTCCTAAAAAATACAAAAAGGGGAGAGCATCGAATCTTTAGTTTCGATGCTCTCCTTTTTCGGTTAAGTTTCCTTACCGCCTTTAGCTGTCTTTAACTCACAGCTTGACGTGAACGGTAAGCTATCGTTTTACGACGAATTCTCTGGATTGCGTTGTCTAAGGACTTAGTGCTCATACCAAACTGTTGCGTCACTTCGCACTGTTTCATCCCTACGACGAAATGATAGCGAAATACGGTTAGCTCCAAGTTGGAAAATTCACGCGTCAATTCACGAATAAAGGATTGTGCTTCATCAACCGCTATGATTATGGACTCCGGATCCTCAATATTAGGAATAATATTAAGGAAACTTTCATCCTGCTCCTCAGCCAGGGTATTATTCAGGGAGAAGGCCTTATTTAAATTAAGGTGTTTTTGCCGGTTATAGGCCCGTAAACTATCAATTAGCTTGCGTTTAATCACCATGCGTACAAAATGTAAGAAAGGAATCTCAGCATTCGGGTTATACGATATAATCGCTTTATAGATAGCAATGCGTCCTTCTTGAAGCAAGTCTTCGTAATCTGCTCGCGGTAAAAAATACTTACAGGCAATCTTCCGAATCTCGGGCTCATAATACTCAATCAGCTGATTCATCGCCAGCTGATCTCCAAAGCGCGCAGCTTCAAGCTTTTGATTATCCTGGCCCGTCTGTCCCTTTTGTGAAGCCATAACGCTCATCTCCTTGTTAAAAAAAATACCTTACCTTAAGAGTCTAAGAAACTAGCACTCTTTTGGCAAGGTATCTTTTAGTGGAGATTTACTCTCATAATGTCATTTATTCCTGAATTTACCTTCAAAGTTGTTTCAGTACGTTTGCGGTTTCAATTGCGGTCACGGCAGCATCATAGCCTTTATTTCCGCCTTTAGTACCCGCGCGTTCAATCGCCTGTTCAATTGAGTCTGTCGTCAATACGCCAAAAATCACCGGCATATGAGTCGCCAAGCCGACGTTGGCAACGCCTTTACTGACTTCAGAGCTTACATACTCAAAATGAGGGGTAGCTCCACGAATAACAGCCCCTAAACAAATCACAGCATCGTAACGCTTGCTTTCTGCTAGTCTTTGAGCAACTAATGGGAGTTCAAAGGCTCCTGGCACCCAAACGAGTTCTACATCTTCTTCTTCAGCTCCATGTCGGGTTAACGCATCTAACGCTCCACTAACAAGCTTACCCGTGATAAACTCGTTAAAGCGCGCAACGACAATACCAAATTTCAATCCTTTAGCCATCAAATTTCCTTCATAGGTTTTCATGATTCAATCATCCTTCCACTCATAAACTCGTAAACTTCTAATCTTTAATTTGATAATTTAAAGAACCTCATTCAAAAGATGACCCATTTTTGATTTCTTTGTTGTCATATAACGTTTATTCTCAGGCTTAACTGGCATTTCTATCGGTACGCGTTCAACAACTTCTAAGCCGTAGGCTTCTAGACCCACAATTTTACGCGGATTGTTCGTGAGTAACCGTAATTCTTTAATTCCTAAATCTGCGAGGATCTGGGCTCCAACCCCATAATCTCTGAGGTCAGGAGGAAAACCTAAGGCAATGTTAGCTTCGACTGTATCTTTCCCTTCTTCCTGAAGCTTATAAGCTCGTAATTTATTGAGTAAGCCGATTCCCCGGCCCTCCTGGCGCATATAAAGAAAAACTCCGCGACCTTCAGCTTCAATCTCTTCCATCGCTGCCGTTAACTGATCTCCACAATCACAACGACGAGAATGGAAGACATCTCCGGTCAAACATTCAGAATGGACACGAACCAACACTGGTTCTCCATCGTCGACTTTGCCTTTAACTAAAGCTATATGCTCTTGGCCATCCAATAAGCTGCGGTAACCCACCGCTTCAAAATCCCCATAATCTGTAGGCAGATGGACACTTTGAACCCGCTCAACTAGGAGCTCCGTCTTTCGGCGATAACGAATCAACTCCTCAATCGTCACAATTTTTAGGCCATGCTTGTCGACAAACTTCATCAACTCAGGTACTCTGGCCATAGTCCCATCAGCATTCATAATCTCGCAAATAACTCCTGCCGGTTCCAAACCCGCTAGACGGGCGAGATCGACTGAACCTTCCGTATGACCAGCGCGTACCAGAACTCCTCCATCGCGAGCCCGCAAGGGGAAGATGTGCCCCGGCTGGTGGAGGTTTTCGGGTTTACTGTGCGGATTCGCTAAAACTGCCACTGTTGCTGCGCGCTCAAAGGCAGATATCCCGGTAGTGCTGTCATCACTATCCACACTAACAGTAAACGCCGTTCCCTTTGGATCGGTATTATGCTCAACCATTTGATCCAAATTCAAAGCGCTCAGTCGTTCAGCAATCATTGGCACGCACACTAGCCCGCGGGCATTCGTAACCATAAAATTAATCGCTTCGGGCGTTACTTTTTCCGCCGCCATCACTAGGTCTCCTTCGTTTTCCCGGTCTTCATCATCCACCACAACAATCATATGACCTTGACGAATCTCTTCAATGGCTTCTTCTATCGTGCTAAATCCCATGACTATCACTCCTCATTAAATGCTTATTTTAGAGAAACCCATGTTGGGCTAAAAACTCCATTGATAAATCCTTACGTTCTTGTGGATCAGACTGATTTTCTAAAAAACGTGCGACATATTTACCAATTAAATCAGTTTCAAGATTAACTTTTGATCCCACACCTTTAATTCCCAAGGTCGTTTCCTGTCGTGTATGGGGAATCAAGGAAACCGAAAATCCTTGTTGATTAACCTTAACCACCGTTAAGGAAATTCCGTCAATGGAAATCGAACCCTTTGGCAAAATGTAATGAGTTAAGGAAGGTGAGGTTGTAATCTCAAAAACCTCAGCAATTCCGACTTTCATCTTTTTTTGGATAGTCCCAACTCCATCCACATGTCCACTCACTAGATGGCCACCCAAGCGCGTTGAAAGCTGCAGTGCTCGTTCGAGATTAACTTTACTACCCCGAGCTAATTCTTCTAAATTTGTTTTCTGTAGAGTTTCAGCCATTACATCTACAGTAAAGCGAGTATCCTGAAGTTTCACAACCGTTAAACAAACCCCATTGACTGAAATACTGTCTCCAATCTGCGTATTTTTCAATACCTTTTGGGCCCCAATTGTCAAGTAGGCGGCATTAGGAAGAATCTGTAGATCAGCAATTGTTCCTAATTCTTCAATAATCCCTGTAAACAAAAGAGCACCTCCTTAATCCTTCATTTAACTCAACTTCTTTACGCGTGCCCGTACTCGGAGATCTCCAGTTTCCAGGCTAACTTCCTCAATTTCTAACGGGATCGCTTCAGCCATCTTAGCGATTTTCAGGCCAGTTAAAGGAGAAGGGCCATTTCCGCCGATTAATTTGGGGGCGAAGAAAAATACCACTTCATCCACTAATTCTGACTGAAATAAGGCTCCAGCTAATCCCCCGCCACCTTCGAGTAACACACTGTTCCAGCCTCGAGCCACAAGATCGCGCATTAAATTCTGTAAAGGTACGTGCCGAGGTACTGGATATTGCCAGACTTCAACTTGGGGAAATTCTTTCAAGACCTCAAGTTTTTCCTGAGAAGCTGATTGTGAAGTCGCGATTATGCAGGGTGCTGAAGAAAGAGGGGAAAGGATTTTTGCTTCCAGTGGAAGCCTCAAGGCCCCATCAACAATAACCCTGACCGGATCACGCCCCCCGGACAGCCGACACGTGAGAGCCGGATTATCCTTAAGTACTGTTTCGCTTCCTACGAGAATAACATCCAATTGATTTCTTAATTCATGCGCATAGCGTCGTGAAGATTCATTGCTAATCCAGCGGGAATCTCCCGTCTCAGTTGCAATTTTCCCATCTAAAGTTGAAGCCGCCTTATAAACGAGATAGGGGAGACCGGTTTGAACTGCTTTCAGAAAGGGCAAATTCAGTTTTCCGGCCTCGTCTGCGCATAAACCTACTTCGATTTGGATTCCTGCTCCCCGTAAACGCTTGATTCCTTCACCGCTAACGCGAGGATTAGGATCTTGCATTGCCACAACAGCTCTTTGAATTCCTGCTTTAATTAGAGCATCCGCGCAGGGTGGAGTTCTGCCGAAATGCGAGCAAGGCTCCAGGGTAACATAAGCGGTCGCACCCCGAGCATTTTCTCCTGCTTGTTCCAAGGCATGTACTTCAGCATGGGGGGTACCTGCCTGATGATGAAATCCTTCCCCCATAACCATATTGTTTTTAACAATCAAACAACCGACTAAGGGGTTTGGACTTGTGCGCCCGACCGCTTGAGTAGCCAGTTGCAAAGCACGACGCATATATTTTTCATCATTACCATCAATATTATTATTATTATTAATCGTTGAATCATCAATCATAGAACTTCCCTCTAAATCTTCTAATTTAACTAGTTTCCCCGTTTGGGTTAAATAAATAAAAAAGCACCCGAAAAACCTCCGGGTGCTTAGGGCACACTAAAAAGAACATGCGAACATAGAACATCTGCGCAAGCTCCTCTTTCCATCCAGACTATACTGTCGGCTCTGGACATACACCAGATCAGCCTTTCGGCTCGCGGGCTTTACCGCCGGTAAGGAATTTCACCTATCCCCAGAGGGTAGACAATTTATTTGTTTGAAATTGAATATATCATACTCTATATCTTGTCGAATTTCAACTTTTCTTGAAAAACTCAGGGCGGAGCAAACCAAAAATCAAAGCATCATGATATTGCCCTTGAACAAAACGGGCTTCTCTCAGTTTTCCTTCTAACTTAAATCCGAGTTTCTCATATGCTTTGATCGCGCGTAGATTGCCATCCCAAGTATCCAGACTGAGGCGATGAAAATTCCATTGACTAAATATATATAGAAGGAAAGTCTCAAGTGCATCTGTCCCAAACCCTTGTCCCCAATGTTTCTTATCGCCGATGACAATAAAAAGGGTCGCCGATTGGGCTGGGATATTCACCTCCCGAAAACCAATCGTGCCAATAAGTTCTTGCTGCAGATTGAGAATCGCATAGCGCCGTTCATCCGAATCCGGATCAAAGAAGCGTCCTTCAATTTCATTTTTGCTTAGCAGCGTATTCAGTGGCCAGGCTCCACTAGACCACAGATTGACTTCTTGGTCATTATACCACTGATAAAACGCCTCAATATCCTCGATTTCAAGAGGCCTGATTACTGTTTTATGACCTTCTAACATAAAATCACCCAAATTCTAATCACTTTAGATAATCATACTCGCGAAAAGTGAATTTGCCAAAGAATAATGCCAAAAGAGGGTCAAAAAAGCTCAAATATAAGAACAAAGGGTTTTCTCATCTTGAGAAAACCCTGAAATAACAATGGTCGGGGCGACAGGATTCGAACCTGCGGCCTCTTGGTCCCGAACCAAGCACGCTACCAAACTGCGCTACGCCCCGTTTACCGAACGAGTATTATATTAACAAACGCCAGACGGACTGTCAAGCATACTTTTTTCTTTCTAAATTGCTTATAACTTTTTTATCAGGTTTTGCCTTCAGCCCTTTCTCTACCTTCTAATATATTGCAGTTCTACAATATATTAGATATACTACTATAAGTAATTAATTTACCCCAATTAAATAACCTTTTTTTGTAAGCAAAAAAGAGAAATTATAATACATGCGTCTGAAATTATTGAATAAATGAGTGGGGGAGAATATTTTTGCGAAGAACCGCAATAGTCATGGATTCGACTGGGTATCTGACTCCAGATATCCTCAGAAAATACGATATTAGAATTGTCGCTTTAACCGTAACAATTAAGGATGAAACTTTTGCTGAAAATGAGCTCTCTATCGAGAACTTTTTTACTAAATTAGGAAAAGGCACTTCAACAACCTCACAACCTTCTGTTGGTGCATTCCTTCAAGTTTATGAATCCTTGATTATGGCAGGGTATCAAGAAATTGTGAGCTTACATTTATCCCAGAAAATCAGTGGTACGATTAATACTGCGCAAATGGCACGAGCACTGCTTCCTGATGTTCCCATCCAGATTTTCGATTCAGGCTCTTTTAGGGCTAGGACTTCTCGCATGGGCCGCTGCAGAATGGGCTGAAGCGGGTTTTAACGCACCCGAAATCATTAATAGATTACCTAAATTAAAAGAACAAACTGAGCTGTATTTTATAGTTGATACTCTAGAATATCTCCAAAGGGGCGGGCGCATCGGAGGAACGGCAGCTTTAATGGGAACTTTACTTCAAATTAAACCCATCCTCTACTTTAATTCTTCGGGAATAATTGACGTTTTTGAAAAGGTTCGAACTAAAGGTAAAGCCTGGCAAAGAGTTATAACTGAGCTAGATCGTGCACTTTCCTCTGGAATCTCTTACCGGATTGCCGTAATCCACGTTGGCTTACCTGAAGAGGGGAACAAAATTGCCAAAGAACTCCAGGAGAAATATTTTGCTCACGAAATCCGCGTATTTGAGGCCGGACCCGTGATTGCAACTCATGTTGGACCAGGAGCTACAGGTTTAGCCTTCCATCCTTGGCCCCACTAATTTTAAAGCTCACCACGAAATATCCAGACAATAAGTCTTATGCTGTTACAAAATAGTCTTCTCGACGTTCTTGCACTCCTTGAAATCCAAGATGCCAAAGTCCTCGTTGCTCAACATCCTAAGTACGATCGCTTTGTAGGTAAATGGGAACTTCCAGGAGGGGAAATCGAGCATTCTCTATTATTTAAAAATTACGGATTCCCAGGATGGTCCTTCCGAGACACATTAATTCTTGACTCTGAACACCTTTTTAAAGACAGAATTGTTTTTAAAAAGGTGTTTTCATAAAAATTCGCCTTTAAACTACATAGGTTTGTAATATTTTGATTTATATTTATATTTTGA